>ENA-OFCE01001212-OFCE01001212.1-metagenomes-genome-assembly--contig:-NODE-1212-length-13729-cov-3.509141_pt1 | contig 13729 bp, 13 predicted proteins | sample MGYA00153388_OFCE01 | MGnify analysis MGYA00153388
CCTAATGCCCTGAAGTTTCGCTTAATCCGCTGTCTGAATTTGCCGAACCACTTCTGGCTACCTGGACACTGAGTAGCGATGAGCCAGCGAAGAGCCTCAAAGTGCTATCGATCCGGGCATCATTGAGCAAGCATGCTCGAAACATGGTAGCTGAGCGATTGACTCAAGGTAGCGACAAGGAAGCACGCGACGAAACAAGCCGTCGCAGGGCTGCTCTCGATTGGGTCGAATCTATACGTGACACCCCGAGTTCCGCGCTCACATGGAAGAACAAGCCGACTCAAATCGAAGAAGCTCACTGGCGTGATCTGCACGCTGGCGCTCTGTTCTTTAGCACTCGTGACACGGCGATTCGCGTTCTGGACGGGCTGGAGTCTCACATCGGCAATTTGACCGAACGGGGTTATTCGTTGAGCGCTCCAGTACCCGATAGCGTCAAACGTGAAATGCAGACTTTGCGCGAGCGAGCCCAAATATTTTTGGACGAGAAACGATCCGACAATATTGCAAATGCATTTTGTCGTGAATGCGTTGATGAGCGCGACACTGAAGTCTTGAAATGCTTGGTGGAGCGAGATGCACGGGTCTTGGTTCTTCGCGAAGACAAGGTCGCACCTGGCCCAGCATTCAAGGGAAAGACTACCCAAAATTCAAGCGGTAGCGACGAGAGTGCTGCTGAACAAGTTGCAGCGCCAGCGCAGGGCACGATCCAATGGCCAGAGGGCATTTCGTATCGTGTGCGCAACCTCTTCCTGCTCAACGCTGATTTACATGGTGAGCTTGACAAGTGGCTGGGCGACGCTCCCGACGATGAAATAAAAAGCGAATAATGGCTAAGCAAGATAAAACGCCGAAACCGCCATCTTTGGCTCAGCATTTTGAGGCCCCCGATGACTTTGTTGGCTGCTTTGGTTGGGTGTGTGGCTACTCTGCCGACGCAAGTTTTCTAGACATTGCGACAGAGTATTTCACTCGACAAACTCCGGCGCAACGTGCGCACGAGGGACGTATTGCGTTGGCGCTTGTGCTCGACTCTGGTAATCCGCAAATTTCCATGTTGGACGTACCGGGTGTTGCCCACCTACCAATGCTGCCGATGGATCGCAAACCATTTCGACTGATGCACGCCAAGGTCGCGCTGCTTGGATTCCGCAGCAATACCGACGATGTCGAGCGTTGGCAACTCCGCCTTATCGTTTCTACGGGCAATTGGACGCGTGCAACGCTAGAGGACAGTCTTGACCTTGCGTGGCGCATAGACATCGATAGCGCCGACATAAAAAGCAAGCCCGCCGCTGATAGTCCGAACGTCAACAGCCAAGCGTGTGCCGACGTAAAAGCCGCATGGGGTTTATTCGTGTGGCTAAAGAGCTGCTTCGACACAAGAATACTGGGCGCTGTCCCTGCGGGAAACAACAATATTGGATCGGCGAGTTTTAGCGCCCTCTTTGAATCATGGATCAAAAAAGCATCCGCCAAAGCTGGATCGGAGACACCACGTTTTTTCGACAATCGGAGGAGCTCTTTACTTGCGCAATTGCCGCAGCTAGTCGAAGCCAATGGCGGCAAAGTGAAGAGAAACTACTTGGCGATGGGATCGGGCTTTTACGAGGGGGCCGCCAGCAACGACTCAATTCCTTCGGTTATCAGCAACATCAGGGATTCTCTTAAAGAAAACCAGTTGTTAACGGCTACTCCTGAGATCGATGTATTTGTTAACCCAGAGGCGTGTCAAGCCATCGCAACGTGTTTCCTTAGCAAAAATCCTATTCGATTCCTTCACGCCAAGTTTATTTTTAGTGCGAACTATCGCAAAAACTCAAGTTTATGTAACAGCGCGTGGACATATCTCGGCTCAGGCAATCTCACTGGGCCTGGTTTTAATAGCAAAGCATCGGCGAGCGGCGGCAACTTAGAGGCAGGCGTCGTTTTTGGATCCGAGAAATTGTATTGGGAACGCAAAAGAATAAATGCATCCGCTGATCAGGTGGTCACAGAGTTGTTACCAATTCAGTGGGATGATGACGCGGCGAGCCAGGAGTTTCCGTTGGCGGCTGGCGGTGAGATGCCTGCACACGACGAGTTGTTCATCGCCGCCCCCATTTCGTGGTTGCATTGGTGTGATGACGGCGAGTCGTTTTGGCTTGAAGCTGCACCTTCCTCTGGAGAGGCTTTTGACGTGTTAAGTGCCGCAGGCAGTGCGTGTCATCGAAGAACAGACGGGGGATTTTCTTGGTCGGATCGCCGCCCATTGGTGGTAACGGTTCGTTGGGAGATTAAAGGCAAGGCGACAACAGCAACCGTACCGGTACTGGATAAATTCGGGCGGTTTGCGGCTACCGTACAACCGCAGAAAGAACTTGATGAGGCAGGATGGCTGTTGGACAGTTTTCCGATGCCGCCGGACGATGATGAATTGAAAGACGGGGATCGTGGTGACGGTTCGCCGCAAACGAACGAGGGTTCGACCACGTCAAAATCAGTTGCGATTTATCCAATACGAGAGATGATGCAATTCATTGAACAGGTCGCAGCTAAACAAACGTCTCTTTACAAGAGCGATTGGTCGGCGTGGTGCGTCCGGCTGGAGCAGTGTCTGGAACAGGCGGCCGATAGCAGAGTAGTCAAAGCATTCTTGCCGTTAGAACTCAATCCCCTCAGCGTGCTTTTCGCGGCACCGTTTCGCCCTGAATTTGCGGAGTCTCAGGACACCGACGAAGGACAACGATATGAGGCATTGCTTCATCGAGTCGAAGTTAAGTGGCGCGTGGCATCTTTGAGAAAAATTGGGGGCATCAATGAAACACAAATTTGAAGGATGGGATAGCGTCGCAACGCGCCTGAGGGCGAGTGCAGCCAACTATCAAGTCGTTGCTGAACAATCAGGGGAAAGTAGCTGCAGACTCAATATCGGTCAACGCGCGAGCCTGATAGCGATAGCTGATCGTATCGCTAAAAACGGGCTGGTTATTGCGGACGAAGTTGGTATGGGTAAAACGCGCATCGCGGTGGAGTTAATTCGCAGTGTCGTCGAGGCTGGCGGACGCACCGCCATCTTGGTTCCGTCCGGATTGGACTTTCAGTGGAGGGACGAACTCAAAAAGGGATGGATAGAGGTCGCGCCGGTGCTACGTAGCCTGGAGGGTTATTTGAACGCCTCATCGGCAGGCTCATCAAACGAAACGCAACCGTGGTTTGACAGGAAAGTGTCGCTCATCTCACACACGTTTACTAACTGGAAAATCGGAAGCAGCACGAAGGCAGTGTGGTGGACGCTTTTACCGATGATACTGGCGCTCTGGCGAAAAAAGACGAGCGCGAGTAAAAAGTTTCCGAAGGGCTTCCTCACCAACGCGAAAGGGCTTAACTTCCAAGGCGAAGCGCTGCAGGATGTCCGAAAGACAGCGGAAGATATCCTCGCAAAAATCACCTTGATCGGCAGAACGCGGTTGGCTGAACTATCGGAAGATAGTCAAATGAATGAGTGGGGCGGTAAGTCACACCTATTCGAACCTGGAAAGTACAGCAAAGATAAGCTTTGGCGATATGGGTTAGAACGTGTAGTTGGAATTGGTCTTGGTGAGTTCGATCTTTTGGTCATCGACGAAGCGCACAAAAATCGTGGCGCAGATAGTGGTCTGTCGAACTTGCTCGATAAAGTGATCATGTCATCACCCTCGGCACGCAGGGTGTCTATGACTGCAACGCCAGTGGAGTTGGATGTAAGCCAATGGGAGCAAACTTTAAGCCGCATTGGTCTCGAAAAAAAGTTGCTTGATCTGATCATGGAAGACACGCGGCGCTACGCCGACGCGGTTAAACGAGTTCGTCAATGCCCGAATAATGAAGAGGCCAGACTTGGCTATCAACAGTCTTCGAAAAACTTCCAAGATGCGCTGTCTCCTTATTTACTGCGTCGCGACAAACGGGAAGACCCAGCGGTGCAACTGTTTGCGGAGCGCACAGGGCTCCCTATTCACGCCTATCGCCAAGAATTGGAGATCGCAGTAGAAACCGTGAGTCTCCCACTCTTGTGGAGGCAGGTTGTTTGTGCGGCGGAAGCACTATCGGCGGTGACACGTCAAGCGGAAAACTCAAAAGCAAAGCGCTTGCGACTCACAATGGGTAACGGACACGGAATAACTGCCCTTATCGACGAAACGACTCGCGACACCGTGCGCGCTGACGAGCAAGAAGAAGAGGAGGAGGGAGATGCCGTAGAAGAGTCAGTGAGCGTTTCAGACACAAAGCGAAGCGAGCGCGTTGCATGGTGGATCAGCGCAATGACGAAGGCTTTGCCTAAAGGAGGAGCCGCGCTATTTCACCACCCCGCAATACTTGCAGCAGTCAATGCCGTTGAAACTGTGACCGAGAAAGGTGGAAAAGTTTTGGTGTTCGGGCGGTTCACCGAGCCGATGCGCGTATTTGTCGCGTTGCTGAATGCGAGAGAAATGCTGAGGTGTTTGCAAAGTGATCGGTCGTGGCCTCAGTCGAAAGTTCTTGAAGCTACGGCTGATGAGGCGCGCTGGAGTGACCGGTCAGCAATTGTTGCCGCACATGAACAAATTCAGTGTGCCGTTCGAATGGATGAGATTGATCAGCGACTGCAATCCCAGTATGACAAGCTCGAACAGCAACGGGAAAAACTGAGAAACAGTCTCATTGCGAATATTGAATTAGGTCTTCGAAAGAGTGAGGCGGATGCACGCTGCAAGAATTCGATGCTCTTTGACGTTTTTAAGAGTCGCGCGCAAGCCCCGGTGGTGTCGGGCGATCAAAATGCGCTGGCCTTGGTCAGTAGGGCGATTAGTGAATTATTGGGAGAGCAACTGGAAATGGCCACGCCGGCAAATTTTGCTGACGCATTTTTGCAACTTCTAGACGCGCTTAGTGATCGTGGTGAAGGCGATTTGGATCACGATGGCGAGGTAGATGAGCAAGAAGTAGGCAAGCTTTGGCTGTTACTGGAAGCACGGCTTTATGAAGAGTACAACCGTCCGCAGGGTGGTTTTGCGCGTCTAATGTTTGGTGGCACAGCACCAGAATCGAGGCGGATGATGCAGCTCGCATTCAATCGGTCGTCTAGCTATCCCAAGGTGCTTGTTGCGCAGTCAATAGTCGGTCGCGAAGGGCTCAATCTGCACAAGGCGTGTCGAACTGTCGTCTTGTTGCATCCAGAATGGAATCCAGGCGTCGTTGAGCAGCAAATTGGGCGCGTAGATCGGGTTGGCAGCCATTGGGAGACGCAATTGAATAAGGCGATAGAGGACAAGCGCCCCGTCAGTGAATTGCCTCGCATTGAAGTGCTGCCAGTAATTTTTAAAGGTACCTATGACGAATACAACTGGAAAGTTCTTCGCGAACGGTGGGACGATTTGCGTTCCCAACTTCACGGAATTGTTAGTCCGTCAAGCGGAGCTGCGACTGATCTAGAGCAGCAACAGCTATTCGCTGAAATTGCGAAGTCGGCACCGAATTTCACGCCATCGCGTCGGCAGTAAGATTTTTTCTACGCAGACGACGCTCAGGTCATATCCTTTGGGGACTTTAACTGCGCAGTTGTGTGATCCAAATCTCAGCGTAGTCAACCCGTTTCCTCTTAGAGAAAAAACAGTATGAAGACCATAAGCGTGTGTCAACTGCGCACCAATCCTGCGGGAGCTCTTCGCGACGCACGTAACGAGATAGTTGTTGTCATAGATGGCGGCGAACCACCAGTCATGTTGATTGGTTTTGCGCAATTGGGTGAAACGCCTGACGTTGCCCTCGTGCGTCAGGCGATAGCGGTTGGTTTGTTCAAGGATCACCTGATTTCACTGTCTGACGCGGCCAAGCTCTCGGGCGAACCAATCGGCGCGATGCTGACTCGTCTAGCTAGTCAGGGTGTGGCGGTTGCGGATTACGATGCATCCGCGTTGGCGAATGAGGTGAGGCTCGGTGCGGCTTGGATTGCCGCAAGTGTTGAGTCGGCTTGCCATCAACCCAATCAATAGTCAGCCTACACAACTCGGCATCGGCAGCGCATTCCTTTAAGGTATTTCGCCGGGTTGGGAAATTTCTGGGTTGAATTTATAGAACCGCGATTATCAGCGAAAGCTACTTGGCTATACTAGGTATTACTTTTAGTCAAAACTTTCCTATTTAAAGTATGTCAATCGCCGCTACCTCGCCAATGTCGATCAAACTGGACGCCACGGTTCGGGATCGCCTGAATTCCATTGCGACGCGACATAAACGCACTTCGCATGCGATTGCACGCGAGGCAATCGAGACGTATGTGGCGCGCGAGGAAGCGCGCGAAGCGCTCAACCAAGAAGCGCTCTCTTCGTGGAATCACTTTCAGGAAACCGGCTTGCACGTTACGGGCGATGACCTGAACGCCTGGATAGAATCTTGGGGCACGAAGGACGAGTTGCCGCCGCCTAAATGCCGCACGTAATCTATACGCAGCGCGCACTTGAAGACCTTATCCGGTTGCGTGAATTTCTTCAAGACAAGAGCCCTGAAGCAGCAGACAAAGCCAAGGCGACGCTACTTCAAAATTTAGCCTCGTTAGGGCACTTCCCTGAATCACACAAGCCCGTGCCGGATATGCCTTTTCATCGGGAGTTGGTCATCAAATTTGGTGCTCGTGGTTATGTGGCGCGACATCGGTACGAACGTGGCGGGGATGTGGTCGTGTTGCTGGTGCGGCATCAGCGCGAAGATTTGACTTCCGAGTAAGTGACGCGCGGGCAGCGAGTCGCCCGTCTTACAAAAACTACGGCGTGGTTTACGCCGTTAGCAGCGTTGGCAAACCGCCCACGGCTGTATCCCGCACCACCGCATCGGCATACCGCTCCGCCATCGTTTCGTTCGGGTCGATGCTGATGATGAATGCGCAAGCTTCCTTTGCGATACGAACCAGGCTGGCGGCGGGCTCTACGATGCCGGAAGTGCCGATGACGATGAACGCTTCGGATTCGCGCGCGGCGGCGCTTGCGTGTTTGAACTCCACTGGCGGTAGCGATTCGCCGAACCACACTACGCCGGGGCGGAGCGTGCCGTTGCAATAATCGCAGCGGGGTGGTGGGAGGCGGCGACCGCCTTCGGGTTCGTCGGGGATTGTTTCGATCAATGCGGCATTTGCTGGTCGTGCGCACGCGAAGCAGCGCGGCGCGAGGATGTTGCCGTGCAGGTGCGTAACGTGTGCGCAACCCGAGCGTTCGTGCAGGTCGTCGACGTTTTGCGTGATGATTTCTACGAGCTTGGCTGGGTGATTGCGCACGAAGTCGGCGATGGCGATGTGCCCCGCGTTAGGCGCGGCTTGCATGACTTTCATGCGTCGCCATTCGTACCATCCCCACACCAGCGACGGGTCAGCGCGATAGCCGTGTGGGGAGGCGAGTGCCGTGGCATCGAAGCGCTCCCACAATCCGGTCAGCGCGTCGCGAAAGGTGGAGATGCCGCTCTCAGCCGACATGCCTGCGCCGGTGAAGAAGACGACGCGATTTGCGGCGAGGATGCGGTTGCGTAGTGCGGTGGTGGTTGGGACTTGCATGACTTAGTTTTACTGTTTTACTGTTTTACGTTTTCGCGCGCGTTCGTACTTCTCTTGGATTGACGGATTAGTCGTGGCGCGAATGAAAGGGTACGTTCTGAGCAGGTAATTTCGATGTACGCAACCACCCTCACCCCAACCCTGTCCCGCTTGCGGGAGAGGGGGTCAACCGTTGATCATGCAAATCCTATTGCGCGTCCGCGCATTGCCGAGCGAAGTTGCAACTCTGCCTCTAGGACAGCAATCATTTCATCCGAAGTCATCGCGTCCGACCGCATGCTTGCTTGCCTCGCGATCACAGCGAAATCACCTGCGGTCAGTCCATCGAGTCGCGCGAGTTTTGAGCGTAGATGCGCCCATCTAATTTCCGGTAGCTGAGCGTCGCCGAGTTGTTGCCGAAACATGGCGGCGCGTTGTTCAACGTTGAGTGGCAAAAATTCAATCTTGTAGGTGAAACGTCGCAACGCGGCTTTGTCTAGCGTGTCGATCATGTTGGTGGCTGCGATGAAGATGCCTTCGAAGCGCTCCATGCATTGCAGCAGCTCGTTGACTTGTGATCGCTCCCAACTGTGATGCGCGCCGCTGCGATCACCGAGAAACGAATCGGCTTCGTCCAACAGCAACACGGCATTTTCACTTTGCGCTTCGGCGAAGCTTTCACGCATGCGCTTTTCCGTTTCGCCGAGCCACTTGCTTTGCAGGTCGGATGCGCGCCGAATCATAAGAGGGCGATCCAGTTCGCGTGCGATGTGTTCAGCGAAACTGGTTTTGCCGGTGCCGGGTGCGCCGTAAAAGCAGAGGTTGCTTGCACGGGTGCGTTGAAGATTTTGCAGTAGCGACGTTGCGTCAATGCCGCCGCGTAGATTGATGAAGCCAGGGTCGTAGGTTGTATGTTGTAGCCGCGACTGCCCATGTACCTGAAGCCCCGCCGCTTGCAGACCCGCGCGCAGGCTTCGCGTGGCGAGTTGGCTTTGCGTGTTTGCACGCGTTTCTGGATTGTCGTCATTGCAGGCGAGACGTGCAAAGCGTAACGCGCTGTCGATCATCGCAGGGCTTGCGTCGGCGAATGCGCCGAGCAGCGTTGCCATGCTCGCGGGCAGTCCGTGAGCTGCGGCGCGAAGACCTGCAATGCGTTCACGCACTCGCTGCGAGGGGCTGCGCATTTCAAGGTGATAGGTGAAGCGGCGCAGATACGCAGGATCCATTTGATGCACGGCGTTGCTAATCCAGATGGTTGGCAGCGGGGTCTGTTCGAGCAGTTGATTCACCCAGCCCTTGCGTGGGCCTTGCATCGCGCCACGCGTACTGTGGCCTCCGATCCAAAGCGGTGCGTCTTGAGGAAATGCGTCTTCCGCTTCGTCAAAAATGAGCGCGGTTTGCGTAGCGCTGCGCATCAACCAATGGGCACTACGCAACAAAGCAATTCGGTCACTCACTGGGTGGGTGCTGCCGTCTTCATCCTCGTTGTCGATCACGGGCACCTCAAATGAACACAGGTTTGCGTGTGATGTCAACCAGCGTGCGAACTCCGTTTTGCCAGTGCCGGGTGAACCGTAAATAAGGATGTTGATGCCACGCTCCTGGCACTCCGTGGCTTGCTGAAATAGTGTGCCAAGCGGTTCGTACTAAGTTTTTAGATGTGCAAAATCGGCGTCAATCAGCGTTGAGCCGGGTGACTTGGAGAATAGAAATTGTGAAAGTTGGTTTACATGGAAGTCAGCTTTGCCAAGTGCCTCCATGAGCTTGGGATGCAGGCGCGGTGGGTCACTAAGGCCGAGTGGGTGGTCATGCGGACGATCAACGATGAACAGGCCAGAACAGTTAAGCCGACTGTTGGGTTGCAGACTTTGCCGGAGGCTGCGTACATCAGCATTCAAGACGCGCTTATACGCGCGGGCCGCATCACGACCGATCGCTGGCAGCGTGTCAAGCCACTCAGCCAACTCCGCGATATCTGCTGCATGCATGGCGATGCGGGCAAGTTGCAATTCGACCTGTGTCCAGCCGAACACAGCGCCTACTTGTTGCAGCCGCGTCCACATCACGCCATCCGCTTCGTTTTGCCGCGCCTCAGCCGCAGGCAAAGAGCTGCGCAACACACCGCGCAACCACTCGGGATCGTCGTCATAGAGCTGTTTGAGTGCGCACTTGAAATCACCCAGCTGCGAAAGCCTGAGATCCACCGCGTGCGTAGGGATAACCGCCAAATCAACGGATTCGCGGTCGCGTTTAGCCTCCTTTAAAAATGTCGGGAGCGTTCTTCGGTCTGCTGGCCCATTCCTTTTTGAGGCCGCCGTTGCTCGACCAAGCGCGCCGCGCGGCCAGATGATTTGCCCGATGAGTGTGTCAAGTATGTCTTCGTTGAGTACACGCGCATGCGGGTTGCTGACCGAAATGTAGAAGCGCAGCAGGTACGGCGCGATGCGAGGTGCGTCGTGCTCGCCGGGGGTATCAGCCGGCGTCGGATCATCGAATGGTGCAAACATAGTTGGAATTTCACAGTAGTGTTAACCCGTTTGGGTAGATCACTATCGTCCACAGCATTGCGACGATTTATGTCGCAATGCGTTGCCTGATTCCGCCCAACAAAAAACCCGCCGAAGCGGGTTTTTATGCTTTGTCCCGACTGCGGAGCCCGGGACGCTGCGATTCGACTTAGCGGTTGTAAGCGCTTTCGCCGTGCGACACGATGTCGAGGCCTTCGCGTTGCTCGTCGTCTGATACACGAAGGCCCACGATCAGGTCGGCAATCTTGAACGCGATGAAGGCGACCACAGCCGTCCAGATGACGGTGACGCCGACTGCTTTGGCCTGCACGATCAGCTGCGAAATCACCGAGTAATCCGCAGGTTTCATGACCGCCATCGTGACCCAGTCAGCCACAAAGCTTGGGCCGCCTAAGTTCGGGCTGTTGAACACGCCCGTCGCTAGCGCACCAAAGATGCCGCCCAGCGCATGGATGCCAAACACGTCCAACGCGTCGTCCGCTTTGAGCATTTTCTTGAGGCCTGTGACGCCCCACAAACAAATTACACCCGCTAGCAGGCCGATGATGAGCGCGCCCATCAGACCGACGTTTCCGGCGGCTGGCGTGATGGCCACTAAACCTGCAACCGCACCTGACGCAGCACCCAACATCGATGGCTTGCCCTTCAAGAACCATTCAGCAAAAATCCATGACAACACCGCACCTGCGGTTGCAACCAGCGTGTTTAGGAAGGCAAGGCCCGCCACACCATTGGCTTCCAGCGCGGAGCCTGCATTGAAGCCGAACCAGCCCACCCAGAGAAGCGATGCACCGACCATCGTCAAAGTTAACGAGTGCGGCGGGAAGGCTTCTTTGCCGTAACCCACCCGCTTGCCGACAAGGTACGCACCGACCAACCCGGCCACACCGGCGTTGATGTGCACCACGGTGCCGCCTGCGAAGTCGAGCGCGCCCCATTGCCAAATGTAGCCTGCGGTAGCGTTCAAGCCGTCGACCAGTTTGGCATCGGTGTACGCATCAGGTCCTGGCCAGAACCACACCATGTGTGCGACTGGAATATAGGCAAAGGTGAACCAGATCACCGTGAAGATCAGTACCGCCGAGAACTTCATGCGCTCAGCGAATGCGCCAACAATCAGCGCGCAAGTGATGCCTGCAAAGGTCGCCTGGAACGCCATGAAGACGATCTCAGGAATGACCACGCCTTTACTAAACGTTGCGGCGTTAGCGAAAGTCCCGGCCACGTTGTCAAACAAGCCTTTGCCGAACAGTCGTCCCGTTCCCCCGAAGAAAGGGTTGCCCTCAGTGAACGCAAGGCTATAGCCATAAATAAGCCACAGCACGACCACTAACGAGAAAGTGACCATGACCTGCATGAGCACCGACAACACGTTTTTCGAGCGAACCAAACCGCCGTAAAACAACGCGAGGCCGGGTATCGCCATCATGATGACCAGCAGCGTGGCGACCATCATCCAGGCGGTGTCGCCTTTGTTGGGCTCGGGGGCCTTTGCAGCGAGGGCAGCGGGCGCGGCTGGAGCGGGTGCAGCTTCAGCGGATTTTGCTGCGTCCGGCACCTTCGCGACTTCTGCTGGCTTTGCGTCAGCTGCAGGTGCCACCACGGATGGGGCGGGCGCAGCGGCAGGCGCTTGCGCGACCGCTGTCGCGCTCACGCCCATTGCAAAGGCCGCGCAGAGCGCAGCGGCAAATAGTTTTAGTTTCATATTCAAATAACCCCCGTTAAAGCGCATCCGGACCGGTTTCACCGGTGCGGATGCGAATGACTTGTTCGACTTCAAACACGAAGATCTTGCCGTCGCCGATCTTGCCCGTGTTGGCGGCTTTTTCGATGGCCTCAATCACGCGCTCAACCAGCTCGGTTTTCACCGCAACTTCGACTTTGACTTTCGGCAAAAAGTCGACCACATATTCCGCGCCACGATAGAGCTCGGTGTGGCCTTTTTGCCGACCGAAGCCTTTGACCTCGGTCACGGTGATACCTTGAACGCCCACGCCAGCAAGGGCTTCACGCACCTCGTCGAGCTTGAACGGTTTGATGATGGCAGTAACCAGTTTCATAAATCGCTTCCCCCGGAGTTTGGGTTAATTAAATTAGAACGACTTGGTGTATTTGAGCAGTGCGTACGGCGTAGTTTTGCCGGTGAATTTCTTGCCCGCCGGGGTGTAGAAAGTCTTGTCCGCATCGGTCGCTGTGGCACCGCCTGCAAGCGTGAGCCCACTGCCGAAGTCGTACACCAGCTCGGCTTTGCCATCGGTGTAGGTGCCGAGCCCGCCAGTGTTTTTGACGATCTGATGGCCAACGTGCAGGTTCAACGCTAAGTTGTCCATCAGCGGGAAGCTCGCGCTTAAGTCAAAGTAGCCGCTGTTCTTGGCATTCGGCACGGCAAAGATGCCCTTGGACACCACGTGCGAATACTTCAACGTAAACATTTGATACGTACCGGCAAGGTAAACCTCGGTGGTGTTCGCTTTAATGCCGCCCTTGGTGACGGAGCCGTTGTAAAGATATTGCAACACACCCACGTCGTAGCTGATCGGGCCAGCGGTGCCTTTGTAGCCGCCGTAGATGTCGAACTCAACGTTGCCACTGCCGAGACCGAAGTCTTTGATCCAACGAATGCTTGAGCCCCACACGCCAACATAGAAACCCGATTCAGAGACGTAATCGGCACCGATTTGCAGCGCCGGTTTGTAATCGGACTGATTCAGGCCGCGATAGATGTAGGAGCTGGCAATGCCAGCGTTCACCGACCACGGCGAGGCAGGCTCAGCCGGGGCTGCAGCAGGTGCTGCGGATACTGGCGGCGGGGTTTGCGCAAAGGCCAGCGTGGCAAACAGACCGGACAGCGCGGTAACTACGAAGGTATTTTTTAGGTTCATCGCGGAACTCCTTGAGATGAGTGGGGACGTCGAATGCACAATCTGTGCAAGCGCCGTGCCAGCGGATTGGCTGCCTCACGCGCTGCGGCGCAGCAAACGGAGCAGCCCATTTACGCGTTGAAATGGTGCGTCATTAAAACACGTTCGGCGCAATGCACCACAAAAGTGCTCATTCTGATCGCTGTTCTCGGACACGAGCGATACTCACCACAACTGCTTTGTTAAACTCGTGCTATGAATTTGGACGAACTCGCCGCACAACTGAAAACCCTTCTCGCAGGCAACCCTGGCGAAGACCTGCAAAAAAACCTGCGCGCCACGCTGGCTGCCGGTTTAGCGCGCATGGACGTGGTCAGCAAACAGGAATTTGAGATCCAACGCGAAATGCTCAACGCCCTGCGCACGCAAATCGAGCAGTTGAGCGCCAAGGTTGACGTGCTGGAGCGCGAAAAAGCCGGTTCGAAGTAGCGGGCTGACTAGTCAGCTTTTTGTTGAAAGCACCGTTTTACTTGGGCTTGGCGCGATATTTGTCTATAGTCGATAAAGAGGCAAATCTCCGCCTCAGCCCTTATAAAGTATAGGCTTCAGCCAAAAGCTATTTTATGTTGGCAAGCTAAACTCTGGTTTTGTAAGAGCGGCCCTAGTGTCGCGTCACTTCAAAAATGACGCATCTCGCTTGCCCTCGCAGCGCACCGCGTCGTTGCAAAATTTGCACATCCCCAAGCATACGCTGCATTTTGCACCCAGCCGTGCACACCGATGGCGGCGCGACATACCGTCTTTTTTAACGTGACACGACA
>ENA-OFCE01001214-OFCE01001214.1-metagenomes-genome-assembly--contig:-NODE-1214-length-13721-cov-2.538490_pt1 | contig 13721 bp, 19 predicted proteins | sample MGYA00153388_OFCE01 | MGnify analysis MGYA00153388
GTAAAACGTTCCCAAGATCGATTGCGTGATGCTGAGATTACGGAAGCACTTGGACCAATAGATGCGTTGCGAAAGTGGGCCAGTAATCAAGAGATTGATTCATTGGAGATTGATGAATTGGCAGCTATGACAGCTGAATTGATGGAGGTGTCGGCATGATGCCTTGTGAATGTCTTGTAGGTTCTGATGGTAGTGTGATTATGATTTGCAGCAGGGGACGTAAACCGGTTACGCCTTGCTATTACTGCGGAAAGCCCATGACTAGCTTATGTGACTATCCTGTGGGCGAAGGAAAAACTTGCGATAGACCAATGTGCAATAAATGCAAAACCAAGATAGGTCCTGATTTGGATGTTTGTCAGGAACACAACAATCCAGATGATATTTTTAAAACACAGCATGGAGGTGCGTCATGATCAACGAGATAGAGAAAATTATTCAATTATCTTCAGAGCAATTTGAAGAATTTAAAAAATCTAAGCGGCTGGACAATTTATTCAAGAAGCATGTAGGACTAGACGTTCGGGACAACTACGCATTAGGAGATACGGCGGTCATGATTCCTAATCCAGAGCTGTACGGAATATATCGCAACGAGTGGAAGGGCAAGGTTATTTACTATCTTGTTGTAAGTATCATGGGGCCAGAAATAGCTTTTGCATGGAGTTTATATCCAATTTCGGAGGTGTCGGCATGATAAAGCAAACGTTGAAAGAATGGCAAGTTGAGATGAAAACTCGATTTGAATCAAAGACTGCAGTTGCTTTTGTTTGCCCAGCTTGCGGTAAGGTCGCAACCATTAAGGAGCATATGGAAGCTGGTGGTAAACAAGACGATGCTCCTCAACAATGCATCGGCAGAACTACGGGTCTAGGATCTAAAAACCAGAAAGACGTTGGGCACGGATGCAATTGGGCAGCCTTTGGTCTATTCGGTACGTTGGGTAAAGGGCGTGAAGTTGTTTTTCCTGATGGTAACGTAGTAGAAGTTTTTGACTTTGTAGCTCAGGAGGTATCGTCAAATGGCTAAAAGAGCAAAAGCTAAAAATGTGAATTGGCCTATTGGAACCAAAGTTCGTATGATCAATTGCTTTGAAGCAACTAAATATAAAGGGCAAACCTGGGTTACCAGAAGTGTACCTTGGAAGGCTTGTGGGACTCAACTGGTTCTTCTAGAGGGTAGAACTGGCGGATTTGATACCAGCTGCTTGGAGGTGGTAGTAGATGCACACATTTAAAAGTAAGCGAACGGGGAAAATCATTGAAATTCAGGAAATACCTATGTCTTCGATGATGCTTCTACCACCAAGACCCGATGTATGCCAAGAGTGCGCAGTGGATCATGATCCTCGATTACCTCATAATCAGCAAAGCTTGTATTATCAAATGAAGTTTAAGATGGAACACGGGCGCGACGCTACATGGAATGATGCCATGGCTCATTGTACAGATGATGTAAAAGAACGTTGGATAGAGGGTTTGAAAATTCATGGGGTGGAGGTGGTTTAGTATATGGCAAATGCAGATATCATCATCCCTGGCGAAATGGCGTGGAGAACGACTCCGCGCCAGGTAGTACTAAAAAGAGTAGAGTCAGAAGATCCAACCCCCATTGAATGTGTTAGAAGAGGTTTATCTCTATATAAAGCACGTCCGATGTATCCGCAAGAATTAACGCCAGAAGATGCAAGATTCCTGGTTGAGAATAAAGTTTCTAAGATTCTTATTGCGGCCTCTTATCAAATGGCTGCATCAGACCTCTACAAGAAGCTGATCAACTGGGGTATTCATAAAAAAGGTAGCAAGAAGATATACGCTATTAGTAAATCAAAGGAGTTGGAAATCAATGAGACCTCTACGCATTCAGATTAAAAACTTTGGCGCCATTCCTTATGCTGATATTGATTTGTCTAATATCACATGTAGCGCAATCGCAGGCCCTAACGGAGCAGGTAAAAGTACAGCCTTTACGATCGCCCCTATGTTCGCGCTTTATGGTACCACGAAGCCTGGCACCAGTGCGGATGATATGGTCCGCATTGGCACTACTGAAGCAGAAGTCATATTCGATTATGAGCATCAAGGGGAGATCTATAGAACTATTCGTACTCGCAGTACAAAAAGTAAAGGGAAAACCACTTTAGAGCTGCAGCGTAAGTCTGGTGCATTATGGGCTAGTGAATCCGGTGCTAGTATTGCTGAGACGCAGAAAAAGATTATTGCCTTGCTGAATTTAGATGCAGAAACATTTTCATCTAGCAGCATGATTCTCCAAGGGAAAGCGAATGAGTTTACCTCAAGGCCAGCGGGGCAGCGTAAAGCAATCTTGGCCCAGGTGCTGCAGTTGGATCAGTACGAAACGCTCCAGGAAAAAGCGAAGGCAAAGTTGCAAGTATCCAATTTGGAACTAGAAAAGGCAAAAGTAAGAATATCTGAAATTGGCGAGCGGTTATCTGCAAAGCAAGGGCTTGAGGCTCAGAAGCTTGAGGTTCAGGTAAAAAAGGTCACCATTGAAACCCAAATTAAGAAAGCTGATGCTGATTTACAGGTTGCCCAGGTGGATCATAATGTGTTGGTCGCACGTATTCAGCAGGCCGATGAAATTGGCAAACAGGCAAAAGATTTGAGGGTTAGTATTGACACCAAGACGGTTGAACGTGATCGGCAGCAGGGACGTTTGGATACAGCCAATAAGCTTTTGCTTCAAGAAGAAACGATCTTGGCCAAAGTAGTGGAATATGAGCAGACTCAGCAACAAGTTACAGTATTGCAGACTCAGAAAGATCAACAGTCTACTTTGCAAACTGAGGCCATGCGATTAAAAGAAGAACTTGCTGGCGTGGTAACTGGTTTAAAAAGCACTGATGCAGAAATTATTAAGCTGGAATCGATTCTAGCGGATCGACCTAGGCTGGAGATTGCTGCAATTGATTATGAGAAAGCGGTAGCTGACTTTATCAAAATAGACACACTTAGGATTTCCTACGAAGATCTTTCTCGCCAATGGGTGGATGTGCAAAAGGCGCTAGAATTATCTGTCACTCGTTTTGATATGAAAAAAGCTAATCTATCTAAGGAAATTAAGTTGCTAGAAGGAAAGACAAACATCTTACAAAATGCGCAGTGCATTGATATAGATCGGGCAGAGTGTGCCTTTCTGAAAGATGCCAAAGAAGCCCAGGGGAGAATTGCAGAGTTACTAACTCAGATTGAAGTACTTAAGAATCCTGACTCAGAAAATCTTCAAAAGCAGCAAGATGATCTAAAAGTGCAGATGGATGGTCTTAACTACCAAGCTACAGAATGGACTAGGCTACAGGGGTTAGTGAATATCTTAAAGCCAGATGCGGAAGCCTTTACTAAGCTAGATGGACAGATTCAGCTTTGGGATACCTATAAGAAGCAAAAAAGTGAATATCTAACTCGCCAAACCGATCTTGAAACTAGAATTGAATCCATGCATGAACAGTACCGAGTATTGGCCGAAAGTTTAAAAGAGCTTCCTGCCATGGAAGAAAAGATAAAACTGCTGCAGCCGTATCTCTTATCAAAAGAACAACTTGCTATAGCGCGAGAAGTATCCGTTTCAGCTACAGAGATTATTACTCGCTCTAATACAGAAATTAATGTCCTTACAGAACAGGCAACTAAGCTTGAAACAGAATATGAATCCATCATCGGGGATGCTAAAGGATTAGAGCAGGCTGCCAAAGATAAATGCACAAACCTGCAGACAACACTCCAAATATCTAGGGATGAGCTAACACGTTTAGTTGCTACTCTAGGAGGCGTACAAGCGAAACTGGATGCATTGGCAGCTGATGAGATTACTCGGCAGACCTTGGTGGACGAAATGACACCTTTGTCAAAGAAAGTAGTCCGGTACCAGACTCTTGTGAAAGCATTTAGTAGAGATGGAATCCCTGCCCTTATTATTGAAAATGCGGTACCTGAACTCGAGCGAATTGCCAATGATATTCTTGGCCAAATGTCTGGCGGAAAGAACTACCTCAAGTTTGAAACCCAAAAGGAACTCAAGAGCCGGAGCGGTATGGCAGAGACCTTAGATATTATCGTTGGTGATTGGGCTGGTGAACGCATTTATGAAACCTATAGCGGTGGTGAGCAGCTGCGCATAGACTTTGCCATTCGCTTTGCCTTAGCGGAACTGCTGGCTCGTCGTGCGGGTTCAAAGGTGGACTGGCTTACGATCGATGAGGGCTTTGGGAGTCAATCAGATGAGTTTTTACCGATGGTTATCGATGCGGTGAAGCAGGTTGCTAGTCGGTTTGGCGTAGTGCTTGTTATTAGCCACGTGAAGTCTGTCCAGGAAGCCTTTGAGCAGAAGATCTTCTTTAAGCCTGAGGATGAGTCGGTGGAAGTGTTGGTGGCGTAAACCAGATGAGTGGGATGTGATTGTTATGGATGAATGTTGGTGTGCATTTGCAGTAGCCATAATAAACCATCAATACCTTACTCCTGAAAAAGCATTTTATCATTTGGAGAACGGGAAGCCAAAGAATCGCGCTTGGTATGATGCACCTCGTAAAGATCTGACTATTCAAGATGTTGCTGATATGGTCCGAATGAAAGAAACAATGACATATAAGCAAATCGGCAAGATATATGGTATGAAGGCAGACGCCGTTTATACCAGAATACGGCGCTTTAGCGGAATCATTAGGTGAACAATAACTTAAATAATGGGAGGAGTAAAGAGATATGAAATCAACTGGTATTGTAAGAAAGCTAGATAATTATGTTCCTGTTTTCTCGTCAGATTGCCAAGAATGAATGCCATGGGAGTGGATTTGTAAAGTCGAAGCCAACTGGTGTAATGGCTGAATGTAGTTGTAAGCAGAGGTTTGATATAGCCTGGATAAGATCATCATCGTACTTTTATTTTCTGGGAAATATTAGGATGTTCGTATAATGATAACTTCACTTTCCCACTAGGGAGGGATGATTGTGGGACCATGTGTGCATTGTGGTCGGTTAACGGATGATGTGGAGAATACTCGCTCTCATTGCCAGCAGCGTAAAGAAAACTGCTGTTAATCCAGAGGTACGCAGCCAGATCGATAAGGCTGTTAAGATGGCGGCGCAATATTATATTTCGGGTGATTCAGAACCAGCGAGGGGAGATAGTAGTGTTTCCAACTGCGGTACCTATAAAGGCTGAGCATATGACTGATCTAAGAAACATCAAGAATATTGGCCGTGATTATAAAGATCCATGTCAATTGATTGGTTAGATAAAAAAAGAACAAGACCAGCTCCGTTGATGGTCTTGTTCCAGGAGAATATGTACAGGCTCCATTGTTATGGTCACCTGTTGGAAGAGAATATGTGCACAATCATATTATTGCCAATTAAGGCATAGGATATACGCGGAAGGAGTAAGCATGGCTAAATTTTAATCAAATCTGAATCCTTCCTAACTGCCATGAATGCTATTATGCATGTCTAGATAGAATGATACAGCGTAATGCTTAGCTAGTAGAATATTTGGCAGAATGAACTAAACAAGTAACTGATTAAGGCGGAAGCTAAAAGGAGATGGCGTTGAGAATGAAACAGTTTATTCTGGGACTGGTCTTAGTAGCAATGCAATATACAGTAAATTCTGGTGACACGCTGCAGTCTATTGCTGAGCAGTACTGCCAGGGAGATGATCCTCGGCAGGTTGCGGATTTTCGGGAGGGGATCAGGGAGCTGAATTATGATGTGATTGGTGAGAGCGATGTGTGGGTTGGGTTAGAGATTGTTGTTAATCGTTGGGAGTAAATTAAAATGGCTGCTCTAAAAAGAACAGCCAAGCATTTGGAGATGTACACGTAAGAGGTGACTTCAATATAGTATATGGTTCACTTATGTGATATGTGATTAATTTGTTAAAGTAGAATTAAAAAAGCCCTCCAAAAGAGAGCTAATGTTGGGCATTGAGTACCAGCAACTTTAATTTTTAAAATCGCCGACGGAAAGGGAAAAACGGGAAGAATGAGAAGAATGGGAAAAACCCAAATCTACGTCTACGAAATCTACGTCTACCAAATCCACCAAATCCACCAAATCCAAAGCTGCCGAATCCATCTGGATTTCCATCGGGATTTCCATCGGGATTTCCATCTTCGTCCATTAGTACAGCATCGGCTGGTACACCACACATTGGACACTCGTCATGACGGCGGTCATCATACTCATTGCCACAGCAAGGACATACTTGGCAAATATCGTAAGAACAGTTCTGATAAATTCTGTGTTCAGTGATATGGGTTCCAATACACCTTCTCTCACACCTGTGCATAGGCTCACACCTGTGCATAGGCTCACACCTAGGCATAGGCTTGCAACTAGGCATACAATCGTAATCACATCTAGGCATACAGTCGCCTCTTGATCTATAGGATTCCATTTATTATACCTCCCATAATTTTTTAGGTCTGTTATATTTTATGTAGAATGATAGCAACGTGTTACGTTTATTCTTTATTTAACCTTCAAAAAGTATTTACGAACATATTCTTTAAAAATAGGACGGTAGAAAAATTAAAGCAATTACTGTAAACCTAAGAGAAGGAAATAAATTTATATGCGATCCTCTAAGGGATTACAGGCATAAGCCTAAATTGCCATATAGTGATTAAATGCGTAAATAGGAATGGCCGCTCTAAAAGAGCAGCCAGACTTATAAGACGGACCTATATAGAAGGAGGTGGAGGTTTATTACATATATGATTGCTTTTAAAATACGTGAAGGAAAATAGAAATTTGGGCGGCGTAAGTATAAAAAAACGCCCTCAACATGGAGAGCTAAAAAATGGGGGAGGATGTTGTTGAACTAAATGAGATGTCAGGTCGTCAGTGGTGGTATATCCAATTAATAGGGACTACATACGGTTACAGCTGATGGGAGAGAGGTTGGCTGCTAGAATCTCCTATCAGTTAAAAATATCTCCCTTTAAATAAGCAATTATTGAACCCACTAATAATGTTCCAGCAGCAATTAAAGCTATAGAACAAGACTGATCCTGCATTTAAATACCTCCAATTCACTTTTATTTAATAATGGATATGGCAGCAAAAGATAGACAAGACAAAAAGAAAAAAGCCCAAAAGCTTTTTCTCTGTAAACTTTAAAACATATGGAAGTTAACAGCGTGGGAAACATGAAAAAGTAGGAGAACATTGTCTAGGGGAACAGAACTGCCTAGGGAAGCAGAAGCGACGAGGAGAGCAGACAAAGTCTCCAACTCCAATAAATTGTCGACCATATTCTTCTCTGTAATCTTCCCAATCTTCAATTTCAGGGTTTTCCCAATTATGATCTATATTGTAGTATCACCTCCTAATTTACATTGAAAACCTCTTCTAAACATAATATGATTTGCAGTAAATTAGGGTGATTAACCAGTTAGAAAAATAAGGTCGGGAGATCAACATCTTAAAGGAGATAAGCATGACACTAAGCAATGAACTTATACAGCAGATTAAGAAAGCACAGCACCAGCTAGATTCTCTCAAGTTTGGGAACGTGGATTTTATCATACAAAACGGTGAAGTCACCCGAGTCGATATACGGCAGAGTATTCGTCCGGAGAAAAAAGAATAATTGGCTGACCGACGAACGGAAGCCGACACTATCTGGTAATGCCAGGAGTGTCGGCATTTTATATTTTATGAGTGGGGTGGGAATATGCAAGCGAAAAGAATAAAACCATGGGAAACATTAATAGGAAAAGTGCTTGTAAAATATTATCATAAGCAGTCCAGATTAGAGCGACTGCGAGGTACTGAAGTTATTCTATTAGGTGATATCCGTGAGATGGAAGAAACAATAAAATGTATGATGGACACCCCAAAAATGACAGCTAAATATGGTTATTCACCAGGTGGTAGTAGTGATTGTAGCGATCCTTTGGCTTCTATGATTGAAAGGTTAGAGAATGCGACACGGAAAGCACAGCAGCTTCTGCCAGATAAATATAAGAGATTAATTAGTATCAGATATCGAATTCATGAAATAAGAGAATGGATGGCGCCATTTGATGTGGCTTTTAACCGATTGACTGAAGAGGAAAAGCGTATTTTAGAAATGAAATATTCATGGCGTAGGTCAAATCGCAGTATAGCGGATATGTTTCATTGTACTGAAAAGCGTATAAGGTCTATTCATTATAAAGTTATAAAATATGTCACGATTTGCTTCCAAAAACAAAGTGGACGCAAAATGGACGCACATGGGGCTGGTTTTTATGATAGGATAGTAGTGTAAGTAAATATGAAGAATGTTAAGCCGTCCCGATGGGGCGGTTTTTATATTGCAGGAAATCAGTATTTTTTGTTGAAATATGTACAAACTTAAAATAAATAAAAAGGCAGGGATCTGTATTATGAAAGTGTTTGTTTGTAATTGCTTTCCTCATGAAATGGAATTTGGTGGTGTAGTTGTGGCAGAAACAGAACAAGACGCTAAAATGCAATTAAAAGATATAGTTGTTAAAGGCGGCTGGGTTACTGATATAAAAAGTATCGAATTGGTTGAGATTGATTTAAGTAAACCTAATGCACTAATAATTGATCCAGTTAAAGCATTTTAAATAAAACGTCCTCTGGGGCGTTTTTGTGTTTTAGAGGATAATATTACCTTTTGACGAATTATAGACAAAAATAGAGGAGATGATAGTATGGCTGGGGCTTTGATTTGGGTAATCAGGCAGTAGTATTAGAAAGGCAGAAGTCTTATTAATTATGGGTAAGGCGGAACTGGAAGGGCGGGATAAGCAATACCAAGCCATAAAGCAATTAATCAACCTTAAAGTCCAGGAGCTAAGAACGTTTAGAGGCTGATTTATTATGCTTCTCTTAAAGATTAGAAGATGCCTTAAGGTTTTTGCTATTGGGGAAATACAGGAGTTTTTAACCAAATATAGAATGTGTTAAAATATTACATATACAATAGGAGGTATCTTTCATGCGTAAAATAATCTTATTAACTATGCTTTTGGTCTTTGCAATTATATTACCCTGTTATGCTGATTCAAAAGAAATAATTGCCGAAGGCACCTATATTGCTTCAGAGTACGATTCCCCTTCTCAAGGTGAAGAAGCTGCCTTATTAATTGCTAAACGAGCTGCTCTCGAACAAGTCGGAACCTATTTACAATCTGAAACTTTAGTGAGCAATCTTCAACTCAAAGATGAACAAGTTAAATCACTTACGTCTGAAGTAATAGAAACTACGGTATTAGATAAATCTCGTACATTTAACGGACAGAACATGGTATTTTGGGTTAAAATAAAGGCTATTGTGTATCCGGATAAGCTGCTTGAAGTCATAAAAAGCGGATTTAAGGTAATGGATAAATCGGCTAAAGATAGATCGGTCATGGGAGTTGTGACGATAGTAGACCTTGCTCCTGGAGCAAAATTCGACGCAAAACATGTAATTAAGAAGAAAACCTTCGATTTTAATCAATTTGTAGAATACTTTCATGTTGCTGATCCATTTAACCAGGCTATTACTAATAAATATTTATCTCGGTCACTTGTCACAGAAAATAAAGATGAGTTAGCTGACTATATAAAAGATGAGTATGTAAAAAACAAACAGCTAAGTAATGATGCTTTTGCCGCCGCAGCGGAAAAATATCAATATGAGTATGTTTTAGTTAACATTTTAAAGTTTAATAAAATTGAAAGAGTTACTGGTACTGCCTTTTTCACATTTGAGATGAAGATGTATTGGCAGACGGATGCAACCATGAATTCATATTTGTATGATACTAAAAATGGAAAAATGATCTTTAATGATATTTTTATGGATAAAAAAGAAAGTCGATACGGAGCAGGTACTTTGTTTAACACGCCAGCAAGAGATGCATCGGAAAAAGCACTTAGTAGTAATCTTAATGACCTTTCACAATCATTGATTGACCAAGCATTGAAAAAACTCCCTAACCTATAAAAGAAAAATAAATAATTTTAGCGGCGGCACTTTGATGGTGTCGTCTTTTTATATCCATACAAGGTGTTGATATTGTTTAGCTAAGGATAGAGGATGATAAAGATAGTTCCTTAATTGTGTAGGTGGTGAGATGAAATAATGGCAGAAAAACATGAACAAGCCCAATGAGATTACATCATTGGTATACCATATAAAGAGATTGCTGCTAAATACGCCGTGTCTGTCGAAACCGTCATGGATGGTCCAGGGATCAAACAACTAAAAAAGGTGTGCAGGAATCTGAAGAAGCTGTAAGGCTCTTTTTTTATACGCAAAATGAGGTGATAATTTGAAATGCCATACAGACTGTGCATACAATCAAGGCCATGAATGCGCTCGTGCTACAGCTCATATGATTGAGGATGCCTCTAGCATTCGCGTAACAAAAAGAGGAGTAGCTGTTGACGTTACCTACTACCGTGATGGGCAGAAATTTCAGCGTAAGAAGAAATTTAGGCGGTATGTACAGATTATCTACGGTAATAAAGTTGTCTGGTTTAAAGAATTTGGTGATCCTCGGATCATGGATATGCGAAATGGCAATTTTGACGATAGTACGCCAGTTGAATTTCAAGCCAATGAGATTTTGCACCTTAAAATTGGTAATGGTGCCTACGGAATACCTCGCTGGATCTCAGCATTGATGGACATGTATGGCAGCCGGAATGCTTCAGAGTTGAATTACCGATATTTTAAGCAGGGGCGTCATTTGCCGGCCGCTATCCTTATCAAAAACGGTAGACTGACGGAAGATAGTGAGGCAGCATTATCTGAATATGCTTCATCGGTAGAGGGACAAGAGAACGCTCATAAGTTTCTGCTGTTAGAAGCAGAAGCTCTGGAAACAGAGAACGCTTTAGGACTTGAAAAGGAAAAAGCCAGCGTCGATATTGATATTAAACCCCTCGCTGAGATGCTGCAGCGTGATGGGTTGTTCGTCAATTATGACGACACGAATCGTAGAAAAGTACAATCTCATTTCCGCTTGCCTGATATTTATGTGGGCTACTCGAAGGACTTTAACCGGGCTACTGCTGAGACGGCAATGTTAATCACAGAGCAGCAAGTGTTTATTCCAGAACGCAATTCCTTATCTTTTCTAATTACGAACATGCTGCTGGCCGACTATGAGCTAAAACATGTAAGGGTGGAGCTCAAGGAGCCTGACATTAGTAATCCTACCGATGTGGCAACTATTTTGGGTGCGATCAACAATATCGGTGGCGTGGCTATCAATGACACTCGTGAATTACTTGGTAACGTTTTAGGCAAACAGCTTGAGAACTTTGATGATGAGAGAGCGAACCTGCCAACTGCACTGCTGAACCAAGGAACATCAATGCCAAGCTTATTTTTAAAATCCGCTGACCGAGAAGCAAGTATTTTTAGTGTTCTCAAAGACCTTCGTGACTTGTTGGAGGATCAGCGAAATGAATAAGCTAGACCGATTACATAAGGCGATTGATTCGATTGTCAAAGAGGAAGCAGATGAGCTAGGGGAACAAATATCTGAGTTTCCTGCGGTTGATGCTACATTGACTGCCATTGAAGAGTATGAGAAGAAAGTAGCCGATTTACTGAGAAAGCAGAAAAAGCATTTCGTCAATGGCATTAATGAATTTATCGCAAAGGAAAATACATTAGGCGACATACTGATCTATGTAACGCAGAACCTATTTGCTTCTGATGAATTTGCTGAAGAGATGGGATCCGAGACAGCCGCGTTTTTAGAATTGACCACATCGGAATTAACAAGCGCAATCATGGAAAGCATCGATGAGGAAGTTTCTTTTTCTATTCTTTCCAGGAAAACCGTAGATTGGATTGCAACCTGGTCAAAGGATCTAGGAAAATTGATGCAGCTAAATACTCATACGGAAGTGGAAGCTGCTTTAGCGGCTGCCATTGAAAATGGAGAAGGTATTCCAGATGCGATTAAACGCTTAAAGGATCTGCCTGGATTTAATCGTAAGCGTGCCAGGGCAACGGCTATTACTGAAATATTGACTGCTAATAGCCATAGTCAGCATGAAGCCTATCGGCAATCACCAGCGGTCACGGGTAAGAAGTGGAAGCACAGCGGTAAGAAGAAAAATAAGCCAAGGCCAGATCATGTCGATCTAAATGGTACGGTAGTTGGGGTGGATGAAACCTTTGATGTAGGAGGAGAAAAGGCCCAGTATCCCAGGGATACGAACCTATCTGCTAAGCAAAGAGTATTTTGCCATTGTACTATGGGACCTGAGATTGATAGTAAGATACTTAAGCTTTCCAAGGAAGAAAAGGAGAAGCTAAGGGATGAGGCTTTACAGCAAGCCGATGACGATTATCTAAAAGAATTAGATGCAAAAGCCAAGAAGAAAAGTGATGATTGGCATAAAAATAACAAATAGGTACTGGAGCATATTCTCAAGCATAACTTGTCCCTTTACAATATAGTAGAGGGAGGTGTTTCCTGTTTGGCACAAGAGAGCAAGATGTGTGAGTTGGAGATACATCGAACAGTAAAAGAAGCTGAAGCGGAGTTTTTGAAGCTGCAGCAGCAATATAAAGAAAATCCAACACCACAATTGAAGTTTGATCTATCTTTAAAGTACTTAGAAGTAAAGTTATTTCAGGCAAAGGTTCGAAATATGAGGAGAGATGCTAAAAAATAGTGTCTCTTTTTTCATTGAAAGGAGGTGAATAAGAAATTGCCAACTGAAATAAAAAACGCTCAAATATCCTTTGTATCTCTAGTGGACAAAGCGGCCAACAAAAAGACCTTTGCCATTATCAAATCCGAAGAAAATCCTACGTTTGAAAAGAATGTCCCAATTCTCAAAGTAGATGAGGAAAAGCGGATCGTCACTGGCATAGTGTATGAGCCGGATGTTCTCGATGCTCATGGAGAGTTCATGACTGCTGATGAAATCGAGAAATCGGCTCATCGATTCCTAAAAGATTTTCGTAACATTGATAAGCAGCATGACTTTGTAGCAAGTGAAACAGAAGTCGTGGAAAGCTGGATTACCAAGGAAGATGGGAAACTAGGAGAGCAAGAGGTTAAAAAGGGAACCTGGCTTTTATCGGTTCATGTACCGGATGACGATACCTGGGGTGAGATAAAAAAAGGTGAACTAACAGGCTTTAGTATGGGAGGTGTGGGTGAAAGGGTGGAACATATTGAAAAATCAGAAGCGGAGCAGGCTACAGGGCTTTTGCAAGTGATTAAGAATTTTCTAGGTGTAGGAGATATCAAAAAAGGCGAGGTTGCTGATAAATTTGCATCTAGAGCTAAGAGTAATAACTTTTGGGCTGCTTTTAGCACGTTGCAGGATACTCTGCAAAAGTATAACTGGGCATCGGATCGATACGAGTTTGAAAGTGATGCTGGTAAAGTGCAAGAGGCATTGACTGAGTTCTCAACTATCATCACAGACATATTAGCATCTGATAATATTGCCAAGGCGATGGGGAAACCACCTGAAGCAATAGAGAAGGCTGGGAAGAAAATATCTACTGCTAACATGGCTGAAATCAAATCAGCTCATGATGCACTTAGTAAAATAATTGATGCAACAAATGAGGAGGCTGAAGAAGTGAAAAAGGAAGAGATTGAAAAGATGGTAGGTGAGGGCATTGCAAAAGCTCTTGAACCAATTCCTATTTGTAAAAATTCGTTAGAATACTTTCTGGTTTGAGAAAATAATGCTGTTGGAAAGCTTAACAGGAAG
>ENA-OFCE01001215-OFCE01001215.1-metagenomes-genome-assembly--contig:-NODE-1215-length-13711-cov-7.308875_pt1 | contig 13711 bp, 5 predicted proteins | sample MGYA00153388_OFCE01 | MGnify analysis MGYA00153388
TCTTTAAATAAATGGCAAATTGGTAATTTTAAGGTTTATAGTTCGTTATCTATAGAATTATAACATAGAATAGCTGAAATTTTCCATGATTTGAAGGAAATATTCCATAGGAATACTTGCATTTACGGCGTAAAATGTAAGAAAAAGGTTTAAAAACAGGAGATACGAGTATGAATACTACATACATGGATTGTTATGCAAGTTTTAATGACGGCGTGCTAAACGTTGGGAACAAGTCCATAGAAAGATCCATACTGTTTAGAAACAATTTCCCCATCACCCGGTATATCGTAAACAAAAAAACGGGTTACAAGTGGTTCCATCCCCAAGGTAAGGACCTGGCTTCCTTTCATTTGCCGGTATTGAACTTTGAATGTTGTGAAATAAGAATAACTTCCTGTGTGTCGAATAATCATGGATTATCGCAAGACTTTCTTCTGGTATGTGTAGAATTTGCTGAAAGAAACGTAATTATAAAATGGCATTTGGAAGTTTCCCCTGGACTGCCATTTATAACAACAAAGCTGTATGTAAAGGGGGATCCGCAGAATAATACTTCGAAGAATCCTTGTAATTCCATCAGGAAAGAGTCTACAGGAATTGAAATTCAGGAAGGAACCGACATGGTTGAGAAACAGATTCAACTGCCGGAAAAAGATGCCGTAGATGCCTTTGAAATATACGACAAACATCTGAAGCTGGAAACCCTGCGTTTTTTTGACGTGACGGATGTTAACGACACACTGGTAAGGAAATCGGAAGAACTTGTCTATGCGAATAGAGGACAGACTGCTGCGGGGAATGTCTTTATCATCAAAAGTTATTTGGAAGATGAAGGTTTGTTCATGGTGAAAGAAGGCTTAACTGCCGGCGTTTCCCTGAACCGATCACAGGATGAATTGATTCTCAAACCCTGTTCCTGTGTGCAGCTTACGGGTACAGGCCTGGATTATACGAATCTATCACGTGATGAGTTTACACCTTGCTATGGCAGTACGGTGGGAGTAGGATATGTTCAGGATTTAAAAAAATTATATAAAAAATACTATAATCGAGTTTACCAAGGGGATGCAGGCAGAAATTTGTTCATAATGTCAAACACCTGGGGAGATCGGAATCAGGATAAGGCGGTTTGCGAGGAATTTATACTAAGGGAAATCGAGATAGGAAGGCAAATTGGGGTGGATATTCTGCAAATCGATGATGGTTGGCAAAAGGGCATTACTTCCAACTCGGCCATGGCAAAAGGAGGAGTGTGGGAAGGCTATTATGCCTTCGATCCTGAGTTTTGGACTGTCAATGCAAAAAAATTCCCGCGAGGTTTAGAACCGGTTGCTGAAGCAGGAAAGAGAAACAGTATAAAAATCGGGTTGTGGTTTTCTCCGGATGCATCCGGAGACATGAAGAATTGGGAAAAGGATGCAGAGATTCTTCTGAATCTTTACAAAACCTATGATGTCAGATATTTTAAATTGGACGGAGTAAAAATAAGAAATAAGAAGTGTGAAATCAATCTAATCAAACTCATGGAACGAGTAACGAAAGAAAGTAAAAATGAGGTATCATTTAACCTGGATATTACGGCGGAAGTACGATTCGGATACTTTTATGAAAAACAGTTCGGAACCTTGTTTGTCGAGAACCGGTATACGGATTGGGGCAGTTACTGTCCGCACAAGACCCTGAAAAACTTGTGGCAGTTATCCGAAATACTACCTGCCCGGAAATTTCAATTCGAACTGTTAAATAATAAAAGAAACGAAAGCAGATATGAAAATGATTTGCTGGCACCGGGCCATTACACGATGGATTATCTCTTTGCCATCACCATGTTTTCAAATTCTCTTGTCTGGATGGAAATGAGTAACCTGTGGGAAGAGGATATAAAAGTATTGAAAAATATCATTCAGGTATATAAAAAGGAAAGACAAAGAATATTTTCAGCTGAAATCTTTCCTATTGGAGATATGCCGGATGGAATAAGCTTCACCGGGTTCCAGGCGGTTGTGAATGAAAAGGAGGGATATCTACTGCTTTTCCGCGAGCTTACAAAAGTTGATACATATGTATTTAAGGTTAACGATTTAGCAGGTAAAAAAATAAAGATTGAAAACCTGTATGCAAGTGGAGACGGTTCCTGCATCATTATGACGGATTGTGTTACTGCAGATGGGGATTTGGAAGTTCAAATGGAAAAACCAAGAACTTTTTTGTTTGCAAGATATTCGGTTATATAGTGGCAATCTAAGAAAGTTAGGTCAACCATAATTGATTATGGTTGACCTAACTTTCTTAGACAAAATCAAATGAGAGTTGCAGTTTGCACTTATTCATCGAAGAATTCCGCTTCGATCATGGCACAGCACACGAAACAAGGGGGGCGTTTCTATCGTTTCCTAATCTCTATTGATTAAACTTAATGAAATCCCCAGTATCCGTGACACTTGCCTTTGAGTAACCCCCTCAATGTCCTTTACCCTGACAACAATTTCATCCCTTTGTAATTTTGGCAAGCTCTTTAGGCGCACTAAAAAACACACCCCGATACAAAATCGAGATGTGTTTTTCTAAGACCCTATTATCTGTAGATATCTACGGAATCAGTGTCGGCATTGTAAATGACATTGGCGCCGAATCGTTCGGATATATATCGAATGGGAACCATGGTGCGGTTATTCAATATAAATGGCGCAACATCCATATTTTCCTCTTTAACTCCTATGGTCAATGAAACCTTTTTGCCGTCCAGCGTTATTTGGACAACCTGGGTTTCTTCAAACCACTCTACGTTTGCGCCAAAAGCTTCGGCCACAAAACGAATCGGAATCATGGTGCGGTCATTCACAAGCATGGGAGCAATGTCAGTATCTATGTGTTTATCGTTTACAATGCAATTGTTTTTGTTGAGTGTCATATTGATTTTCGTCAGATTTTCGACTACCAAAATGCCACAGTTGCTTATTGAAGCAGCCTTCACTTCAAAATCGCCTTTGTCATTGAACTTACCACCTAATACGTTATAACTCTTGCCATCTTCCGAAAAGAGGACACCAGTCAGTTTATTCTTTTGCTCTGCAGTTAAGTTCAGGCTATTAGCAGGGAACGTAAGTGTAACAGGCGAAGCGTATTTTGTGACATCTTTTCCGTCTAATGTAACAGTGATGCTTTTTGACAGCTTCAGTAAGTCCGCGTTGGTAGTACCCTGTACACCACTCAGCTGTTGTGCATACGGCTTTACGGATACTTTTACCACGGCATCATTGTTAACGTTCAAAGCTTCAATGGCATCGGCAGGTAATTTAAATGAAATATCACTGACTTTGACAGTTAAGTCCTTCCCGCTTTCCGATAGGCCCTTCCAGGTAGAGCCGGTCAATGTGACAGCTTCAGTCGTCATGTTCATTACGACTTCCTTGCTGTTTCCAGCCAACTGAGAGGTAACTGCTGTGTCACCAGCCTGTACTGTTTCCCGTGGCGGAATCGGCGTATACGATTCATCCGAGGGGAAATCAATCACATAATTGAATGAAGCAACCCGGCTGTCGGTCATGCCTTCCACAACTGCTATAGCCTTAACCGTCATGCTTCCGGACACGTATATAGAGTTGACATAAAGTTTACTTGCCGTAGTCGGTGTGCTGCCATCGGTGGTATAGTATATCTTTGCGCCGTCAGCAGAAAGAACAACCGACTGCTCCGATGTATATGTACCAGCCGGGAGATTTGCTATAGGCATACCCACTACAGGCTTGTCTGACGGTACAGCCGGTGCAGAAATCATGAACTTACGAGAATACGGGTCTGTTCCCTTTGACCTTATGGCGATTTTGGACAGGTCAGTCTTGTCACTCGGTAGAATATAGCTTGTTGTGCCTTTCGGTAGGTCAACAAGTACCGCTGTGTCATAATAAACGGTGTACCCTTCGCTTAAATCATTGGAATCCCACTTCAGAATTCTAGCTGAACCGTTGGCTTCAACAATAAGATTCTGTGGAGGACATGGCGCATTAAACACTTGAACCTGTGTAAGGCGTGGAACCCCTGTAAGATCCGTGCCTGCATTGCCGCCGGATGCATTCTCTACCGTTACTTTGATATATCTTGAATGGTATGTCTTACCAAGGTCTATTGGGTACGAACGATCTTCCGAATCAGTACCGCCATTCGTGTTGCCTGTAGCATATGTATAGCCTTGGACTGTCTGTTTATCCACTTGTGTAAATTTCATTGCATCAAAATCAGCAGCCGATGTATGATTTCCGAAATCATCCGATACATAAACGGTTGCGCCTTTTAGCCGGGTAGATTTTGCAAACAGTCTTATTTGGCTAAAATCCATGGCGTGGCCAAGGTCTATAACGAAGCTGCCTTTTCTCGCCCCGTCGGTACCCAGCCATGAATAATTTCCAATTTGATCCAGACCGGTAACGTTGGTTACATTCCATTTTACCGGGTCTTGCAGTACACCGGTGGTCAGTTTGTTTGCATTGCCGTACTCATTGGCCGCAGCAGATTGCATCTGGACCGGGTTGGCGCCTTCCGTCGGACCTACGTTATATGCTTTTTTATTCAGTGCAAGATTTACCGAGGATATACCTGATGCCACCTTGTTTATAGTGATGTCGGCAAGTTGAAGCTCAGCATCGTATACAGAGTTTGGAACTTTAGCGTTAGGATTGGAGTTACGGTAAATGCCCCACTTCGGACGCTCATATTGATCAAAAGTAGCTGGATACTCTGTCTCAAAGCCGCCACTTCTTTCCGGTCTTCTCCATAAGTCTTTAATACCGTCGCCTGCACCTTGGTTCGCAAATACTTGATAAACATCCGGGCTGTCGAAGGTGTATACCTTACCGGTTACCGTATCAGTAATCTTAATCGTGAGCCAGCCGCAATCAGAAATGAGCGAGTTCAGTTCAACTTTAATCCAGTGGCTGGAGATCTCTTTTAAGGGAATTCTCATAAGGGTCTTATCGCCGTCATACCGGTTATGATTCACAACAAGATCCCTGATGGTCGTTCCGGAAATCGAAATACCGAGGATATATGCACCGTTTTCGCCGCCGGTGTTGCCGCCCGGTAGTGTATTAGCCGCTTGGGCATTCACAGCCTTCAACTGGAAGAGATGCCTGAAGTTTGACTGATTCCACTGTTCGCCATCCGGAATATTCCAGAGCCATTCATAGGAAACCAGGTCGCCTTCATAGGCTACAAAATCACCGGTTGAATCTTCGCTTGGACGAATTTCAATTCTTTGCCTGTCAGTGACAGCCGCGCCGTCAACAATATAGCCTAAATTCCAGTCAAAAACGCCTTTATGACCATACTCTCCATCACGAGTCTTATCCAGAAACTCATTTTTCGGACCTTTACCGTATGCAAAAATCCTGAACACATTTTTTTGCAGGATGTCGTTCCAAACATTCTTGATATGGTCGTCAGCCGCAGTAGCCCGGGGCTGGTTGCCGTAAAATGCATGGTACGCTTCCCTGATCCTTTTCGTCACACCTTCTACCGGTTCGTCGGTACCCATTGCGCCGCCTAAAACGTTATAAGGCGATACACCTTCAATCGCGTTCATCTTGATTTTCTTATAATTCTCGCCATAACCGCGGGCTGTTACATCCAATGCAAATATTGAGGAAGTGCCGTTGTTGAAGTGAAACGTAAATTCACTTGTACCCAAGGGTAATTTGGCAAGGTATGGGGTTGCAAATGTAACCGTATTGCCTGACAGCGAGTAATCAGTGCCCGGCTGCAGCGTAGTGTCGCCTTTGGTTATGCCCGTAAGCGTCTGCCCGCTGGCAAGGCTTATGGTTGTAGTTACAGGTAAGACCTGATCCCACGTACTGTAGGTACCCTTCGCTGGTATCAGTGCAGTTGCGTTAGCTACTGAATCTTTGCCGTAAATAACCAAGCCGGATATACCCATCGTCGGATCCGTACTATTTGCGCACTTAGCCAGTACAGTGTTTATCATCACATACCGGGCTGTAAACGGGTACAGGAATGTCTTGGTATCATAGCCCCATTCTTGTCCATTGTAAGTTATATAAGACCACAAACCTTCCGTTTCCGTACCGCCGGCCAGCTTCCAGCCGTTTGCCTTCCAGTCGTAATTGTACGCCACATCGGAAGCATTGGGCACACTTGCCCAGGAGTTGGGGTCATTTGAGTAATATACCTCAAATCTTGTAGCATTGTTTTGGATATTGTCGATTGTATTGGGTATTTCAAGGTACAGCTTATCAATGGTTTTGGGAGTGCCTAAGTCAAGGGTTAATGCCAGTGAGGATGGTGAATAGTTATTCATATATACATTTGAGCTTGAATTACACCAATAGCCGGTTCCTCCCGACCGCAAAGCATCTACTCCCGGATGATTGGGAGCTTCCGAACTTACCTTGAGATTCACCCCTGCCTTTGGTGTAAAACGGGACGGATCCAACAGGTTGACAGAACCCGGTGCTATGGGACTATAAACTGCATTCATAACCGTGATGTTGGATCCGCTGGTGGCTGTAGTGTCTCCCGGTGCTGCATGAACTGTTGATGCGGGAAAAATCGATGGATTCATAAGCGAAAGTGCGAATGCTAATAAAAGAACTGAGCTTACTACCTTTTTCAAAAATTGCTGCTTAAACATCGTAAATCCTCCTCTGTTTTAGTAAAATTAAGCCTCTAAATACAAATAAGGTGACGGCATCCCTCCCTGTTATAAATTTTGTTACAAAGTTTTTACTTTGCCATATGCATTTATTTAATACCACACCACTCCTTCATATGCTTTCCCAGACGCTTGAAAAACGCCAAAGGCTGCAAAAGCACGATAGAAAATAAAATTTATCCAAATAATCCCTACCCAATTATTATATTTATTCAATATAACATTTCTAAAAGGGAAGGAGTTATAAGCAAATAAGGATGTACGAAATATGGAATGTCCTAACATATATACTTGCTATTTATTTTACAAAAACTCCTTCTTATATGCAATACAAATTCGGATGGAACTTAGCTGATTCGAGTATCGTAAAGTCCCAGAACTGTTGGCTACACCACACTCGAGCCAGCAGTTACCAATCCGATTTTATATAGAATTGATGTTTGGACAAAAACAAGCCAGGCTATACCGCTGCTAATAAGCTTGGCCGTGTGCCCCCAATATTACCTGGCTTTAACAATGATTGTGTACATACCGCTGCCTGTATCGCCATTGTCACCGAATGAAACAATGGACCCTGCCGCAAAGGCTTTCATGTACAAACTGAATATCTTTGGGTTAGATTCGTTATTTACCAGATCGTAGCCCGAATCAACCCAGTTGTCCAACCATGAAGGCTTAATTTCAATGCTATCTGAATGTGCTACATAAACATCGCAGTCTTTATTGACTGTAAATGTTACAAGAGTACTTCCCGTATACGTTCTCGAATCGGCCGCAGTCCTGATCCAATCTGCTCCTGCCACAGTTGCAGGGACGGATGTGAACGCGTAGGTCCTGTCTCCGTACTGGTTGTTGCCCGGTTGAAGATTGTTCTGAATGGACCAGTCGGCGGCATTTGCCGTATCGTTTACCGATAGATTCGTTATCAGCACCGGCTTGACAATTACAGTATACATCCCCCAGGAGGTGCTGCCATTGTCACCTAAAGTAACCGTCGAGTTTGCAGTATAGGACTTCCGGTATAAACTAAATGTATAGGGAGTCGCTTCATCGTCAACCAGATCGGAGCCGGAATCCGTCCACCCGCTCAACCATGAGGGCTTTGTCGTGATCTTGTCGATATGTGCTACATAGACTGTACAATCCCGGGTCACTGTAAATGACGCCAGTGCGGCTCCGATGTATGCTTTCGAATCATTGGCAGTCCTTATCCATTCTGCCCCTGCTACCGTTGACGGGACGGAAGTGAATGTGTAGGTCCTGTCTCCATACTCCGTATTGCCGGGTTGGAGATTGCTCTGAATAGACCAGTCTGCTGCATTTGCCGTATCGCTTACCAGTAAATCCGTTATGATCGATTGCCCGGGTACAGGAGTGGGTGTTGGTGTAGGTATAGGTGTTGGTGTAGGTGTTGGTGTAGGTGTTGAAGCAGTCGTAACAATTACAGTATACATACCCTGGGACGTATCACCATTACTCCCTAATGAAACCGTCGAATTTGCTGCATAGGATTTCTTATATAAGCTGTAGGTCCTTGGCGTTGATTCATTATTCACAAGGTCGGCTCCGGTGTCGGTCCAACCGCTCAACCAGGAAGGCTTGGCGGTGATCATATCATTATGTGCTACATAGACATCCGCAGCCTGAACTACGGTAAATGTAACCAAGGGGTCCGTGGTGTACATTTTGGAGTCGTTTGCAGTTCTGACCCATTCCGCTCCTGCCACGATTGACGGAACGGAGGTAAATGTAAATGTTCTGTCTCCGTATTCGGTATTACCGGCCTGCAGGTTTTTCTGTATGGACCAGTCGGCCGCATTTGCCGTATCCTTTACCGATAAGTTAGCTATCATTGACAGCCCTGGTGTATGAGTTGGTGTTGGTACAGGGGTTGGTGTTGAGGGTACACTGAGATTTCCTATACTGATATTACTAAGATAGCAGTTTCTCGTATTATTTTCTTCTACTCCCGCATCCCTGTTGTATATTCCAAACTTCGTATGCATGTTTACGGTTGACCTTGAGAATGACAACCCTGTTTTATTCAATACTTGAACACCGTTTATCCACATTTTGAAATATGCATTGGTGGTTGACCCTTTCCACTCTACTTTAAAATCATTCCATTGATTTGTTTTAAGGGTATAATTAAAATCCGAACCGCCAGTTACCCCCATTACAGACAGCTTTCCCGTCCCGTCCGCATTTAACATCCAATAAGGCCCGTTATCTCCAATGACTTGTGCGATGGTTGCATTAATCACGGAAGTATCAAAGCGTTGCCCCCATGCGATGCTTACGATTTGATTTCTCGGCCATTCGTAGCCATCTACGACGTTTATTTCAGTCCTCGGGTTTGTGCCTGACGATGTTCTGTAATCGTCACCGGATTGCCATAACAGCTTAAGGACTGTCCCGCGCTGTCCAAGGGGGTCGGCAACTCTGGTGACCCGGCTGTCCGGGAGGCCTGAAGGTGATTTTTTGCAACCGTCCATGTTGTTTTCAAAGTCCTGCGAATACATTATGGTCCCGTCAGCATCCGGTCCCTGGGTACCGGCAAAAACGGTTGAGGATATGGGCAAAAGACAAATAATGACCCATACGCATATTATTTTTAACATAGTAGAATATCTTAACATAATTTCCCCTCCTATTTAATAGGTTTTTGCGCCACTGATGTTAATAGGACCATCATCCGGGAGATTCGGACAGTTATGCATATAAAAATTAGCACAACCGTTCTTTATCTGCACCCTTGGGCTGGACCCCTTCTGCATGGTGAAGCCGTCGAATTCAACGCCGTTTCCGTCGTCTACCACCACAGCATACCTGCCATCAGTGGATTCAAAACCAACACTGCAGCCATTGAGAAATCTTATTCCCGTTACATAGCGCATCCACCAGCCATAGGCAGGACGTGTACCTAAATACCTGAGATTATAATCACCGCCGGTTAATTCAGGAGGAGTTATGCTTGCGTCAGAGGTTGGATGGCCGCCTTTTGCAGTGATTTTAACGCTATTAAGCGTAACATTTTCAACGTCAACAATCGTGGTGCCTTCCTTATATCCTGCGATGGTCGCAGTATACTCACCATTACCGCTTTCACAATTAACAGCCGTTACATTACTGATTGTTACGTTTCTGATTCTTCCGATGCTGGGGTTCGGACAGCGTCCCCTGTTTGTTATTTTGATATACACAGGAGATGTAGTGCCTGTCATTGTACAGTTGGTCAAGGTTACGCCATCGACTACACTACCATCGTTACTCATGATACCCAGACCCGCTTTACCGGCACCCAGTACGGTAATATCGCTGAAGCTGACATTGGATATGGGAGCTACAGTCTCCGAGCCGATCATTAGAACATTACAGTTGGTTTTCGCTTTAACATTTTTTACAACAATGTTGCTGGATGGGCGTTTAAAGCCGAGTGAATAGTCACTCCCAAGTTTGATGGTATCATCATTGGTATAGAGTGATTCAATGTTGGTCACTGTTACATCATTGCACTGCATAATATCTAAAAAGTCACGCTGCCCGCTGGTCACATTCGGGACAAATATATCGTGGATGTCTACCTTATCACATCCGGTAATCAGCATCGCAAAATGCCCGAATTTCGTCATTGTAAGCCGGTTGCTTGCATCCAGGCCACCAATCTCAACATTGGTACATAGTTTCAGCGAGATCGCCTTATCCCCCTGGCCACTCCCCGGGCTGTCACTGGTGCTCAGATAACCGTTGCCGTCAATGGTACCTTTTCCCATAATTTTAATATTGTTAAGATTCTCTCCCCATATCAAGGCATTATGGAAGTGGCTGTGGCCAAAGTCCTGGTAATCGTCATAGGGATTTGCCTCAGGAGCATCAATACCACTCCTTGCTTTGAGGGTAGCACCATCAAGGTAAAGTGTTACATTGTTCTTTAAGCGGATGGATTTGGATGAATAGGTACCGGAAGGGAATAACACTGTACCTCCTCCTGCGGCGTTAGCTGCGGAAATCGCATTATTGATTGCCGTTGTATCATCCGTGCTGCCGTCCCCTTTTGCACCGTAAGTTTTAACATTATGGGGAGTAGCTGATGGCGTAGAGGTAGGAGTAACTGTTGGCGTAGGCGTAGGAGTCACGGTAGGTGTCGGGCCCGCTGAACCGGTGTTATATACTTCCATTTCGTAAATATTCGTATCCGCAATGGCAGTTACAACGTATAGTCTTAAATACCGGGAGGTTACCGGTGAGAAGGATACGGCCTTTGAAGTACCTATTGTCGTCCCGTTTGTATCAGCGATATCGGTATAGTCCGTATCGTTATTCGAAGACTGAAGCTTAAACGAAGTAACATGTGCATTGTATTCATACAATACCACCTGGTCATAGGTTGTATTTGCACCGAAATCTACACGCAGCCATACATCGTTGGTCGAGCCCTGTGTAGAAACCCAACGGGTGGTCATATCTCCGTCAAAGGCATTGGGTGATGTATAGGAGCTGCTCCAGGACCCTGAGGAAGCATAGGATTTGTTAAGGGCCAGGTTCACGGCCGCTGTAGACTTAACAATTACTATGTACATGCCGTTGGATGTGTCCCCGTTATTGCCCAATGAAACCGTGGAGTTGGCAGTAAAAGACTTCTTATACAGACTGAAGGTCCTTGGGGTAGACTCATTATCCACAAGATCAGCGCCTGTATCGCTCCATCCAGCCAACCAGGAAGGTTTTGTAGCAATCATGTCATTAAAAGCAACGTAAACATCTGCATCCCGGGTTACCGTAAAGGTTACCAACGGATCCGCGGTGTAGGCTTTGGAATCGTTTGCAGTCCGTATCCAATCCGCACCGGCAACACTGGAGTCAACGGAAGAAAATAGGAAGGTCCTGTCTCCGTACACTGTATTCCCTGCCTGCAAGTTGGACTGGATTGACCAATCCGCTGCGTTTGCCGTGTCGTTTACGGATAAATTGGTTATCGTTCCAGCTGCCGATGCTGTGCCGGAAATGATCATTAAGGAAGCTAAGAGGGTCATCACCAGCACTTTGCTAAGCCATTTTCTAAATGTACACTTTAACATAAAATAAACACCTTCTTTCTATTTTTACGAGAACTCCTTATGCTTGCTTAAAATAAAACCACACCTCCTTTATTTATTGAAGTTGGAGCTTCTCATAATTTGCTCATCCGGTCCTACTGCTTATGTTTATCAGCAGATACCCGCGTTTTCACCCCTATGTTCAGTTTGTACCGACCCATAAAGAAACCTTCTCATTTTTTAAGGTTCTTTAAGTAAACGTCATAGGCATCCTGTGAAACTCTGACATATTCATCCGCTTTTGCAATTTTAAGCTCCCTTAAATACGCATCCCAGTCCTTATCTAAATCCAGGGTGCCTGTAACAAATTTTACCATGTAGGTATCTACCATATTTTCTATACTCTTTTTTATGTCGCCTAATCTTCCCGTTTGTTCTTCTGTAAGGTACAGTTTCGGTACTACTTTATTGGACGCATAGGGTAAATACTTCTCCTTTGATTCGCTTGTTCCGAAGACTTCCTTCCTTGATGAGGGCGTACCGGCAGCCACAGAGAAAATATAGTTTTGGTCCTCATATGTTCCAACCGTCTGATTCCAGTGATTGTTTTGCAGGGTGCCGGGAGCCATAAGAAATTGATACTTTGCCGGTCTCCCGTCAATACCTACCGCTCCCTCTTCTGCTTTTTTCCAGCCTATCCCTTCCTTACCGATCGTTGCACTAAACCCTTCTGCAAGCATATTCTCATTGTCATAAAACCAATCAGCCCACCGCATAGCGGCTTCAGGTATCTTACAGACTTTCGATATAACGATTCTGTTTGAAAATATCTGTGAGCCCCTGCTGTATGCCTGGCGTAATCCGGTAGGCCCTTTTAACGGCGGTACTGCAACAAACTCCTTGTCACGTCCGGAGGGACCATTCTCTATCGCAAAATGTCCCCAGTAGAAAGCCGGAACACACCCCAATCTGTTTTCCGGCCCGTTTTCTACAAGTGCTTGTAAGGCGGCTCTATCCTGGACAAAGGAATCCGGTGCAATCAAACCTTCACTAAAAAGTTTCCTTATATATTTAAGTCCTTCTCTGTATTCAGGTTTATCTGCTGAAAAAGTAACCTTACCGTTATCCAAATAAACATTTGTGCCCCTGTCATAGTAGATAAATGGCATCATCAGGAAGCCATTGATCTCATTATTTGCATATTTCGCTCCATAAGCTCCTGCCAAAGGAACTTCGTCAGCCTTGCCATTCCCGTTAGGATCCTTTGTTTTAAATGCCTTTAAAACCTGATAAAATTCATCTACAGTAGTAGGCATAGAAAGTCCCAGTTTATCCAGCCACGGTTTGTATATCCACATTTTTTTGGGGAAACTTTCATTAATACTCTCATTTACCCTAGGTGTTCCGTAAATATTACCATCCGGGCAAATCGACATTGCTTTGGCTTCCGGAACCTTATGAAACATTTTTTTCACGTTCGGTGCATATTGGTCGATGAGGCTGTTAATTGGGATAAATGCTCCCTGGCTTGCATACATAACAATTTGACTCTCACTTAAGCCGGAATTCATATATATATCTGCAAAGTCTCCCGCAGCCAGTTTAACCTGAAGCTTTTCACCCATATAAGCTCCTTGCACGGCTTCCCACTGTATATGGATATTGGTCTTGTCCTCATACCACTTTGTAAAATCATTCGTATCATAATTCTCAACAGGTGTATCCTGGGCGCAAAAAACACGGAGCGTCTGCTTTTCCTTTACTATTGGAAAAGTTCCTACAGGTGCAACTTTTGCGCCAACTGCCGTTGTAGAATTGGAATTCGGACTCTCAGATTCCTTTTTACGGGTACTGCATCCCGTAAAGGCCATGGTAAAACATAAAATTAAAGCAACCGCTATTAATATTTTTTTTCCCATTACTCCTCCTAATGATCATGCTAAAAATCGTGAACTATATACAACGCACAAAAGTTTTTACATTTCTTCTTTTGTGCGCTTGTATTTCC
>ENA-OFCE01001216-OFCE01001216.1-metagenomes-genome-assembly--contig:-NODE-1216-length-13707-cov-4.744653_pt1 | contig 13707 bp, 10 predicted proteins | sample MGYA00153388_OFCE01 | MGnify analysis MGYA00153388
CGCGCTCGAGGAGCTGTCGCGGCTGGCCGCGCAGCGCCGGCAGCGCTACATCGCCCAGGTCCGCGTGGCGCGGCCGCTCGACACCGACCAGGAGCAGCGCCTGGGCGCCTCGCTGGCCCGCATCTACGGCCGCGAGGTCGCCCTGCAGGTCGACGTCGACCCGACCGTCCTGGGCGGCATCGAGGTCCGGGTCGGCGACGAGGTCATCGACGGGACCGTCGAGCGCCGCCTGCAGGGCGTCCGCCGCAGCTTCGCCGACTAGCTCGGCACCGTTCCCCCCACCGCCACGCAGCCCCACAGACCCAGAGAGCAGGGATCCCCACCATGACGGAGCTCAGCATCCGCCCGGAGGACGTCCGGTCCGCGATCGAGCAGTACGTCACGTCGTACAGCGCCGAGACCACGCGCGAGGAGGTGGGCACCGTCACCCAGGTCGGTGATGGCATCGCCCGCGTCGAGGGCCTGTACTCCACGATGGCCAACGAGCTGCTCGAGTTCGAGGGCGGCGCGCTCGGCCTGGCCCTCAACCTCGACGAGCGGGAGGTCGGCTGCGTCATCCTCGGCGACCCCAGCGCGATCGAGGAGGGCCAGGCGGTCCGCCGGACCAACGAGGTCTTGTCGGTCCCGGTCGGTGACGGCTTCCTGGGCCGCGTGGTGGACCCGCTCGGCACACCGCTGGACGGCAAGGGCGAGATCGTCGCGGAGGGACGCCGCATCCTGGAGCTGCAGGCCCCGACCGTCGTGCAGCGTCAGCCCGTCGGCGAGCCGCTGCAGACCGGCATCAAGGCCGTCGACGCGATGACCGCCATCGGCCGCGGCCAGCGCCAGCTGATCATCGGCGACCGCCAGACCGGCAAGACCGCGGTGGCGCTCGACGCGATCATCAACCAGAAGGCCAACTGGGCAACCGGCGACCCCAAGAAGCAGGTCAAGTGCATCTACGTTGCGATCGGCCAGAAGGGCTCGACGATCGCCGAGCTCGTCGGTCGCCTCGAGGAGGCCGGCGCGCTGGAGTACACGACCGTGGTGGCCGCCCCCGCGTCGCAGCCGGCCGGCTTCAAGTACCTCGCGCCCTACACCGGCTCGAGCATCGGCCAGCACTGGATGTACGCCGGCCAGCACGTGCTGATCGTCTTCGACGACCTGTCCAAGCAGGCCGACGCCTACCGCGCGATCTCCCTGCTGCTGCGCCGCCCGCCGGGCCGCGAGGCCTACCCGGGCGACGTGTTCTACCTGCACTCGCGCCTGCTCGAGCGCGCTGCACGGGTCAATGCCGATTACGTCGAGGCCTTCACCAAAGGCGCCGTCAAAGGCAAGACCGGCTCGCTGACCGCGTTGCCGATCATTGAAACGCAGGCCGGCGACGTGTCCGCCTTCGTGCCGACCAACGTGATCTCGATCACTGACGGCCAGATCTTTCTCGAGACCAGCCTGTTCAACGCCGGCGTGCGTCCCGCCATCAACGCCGGCATCTCGGTGTCGCGCGTCGGCGGCGCGGCGCAGACCAAGGTCATCAAGGGGCTGTCGGGCGGCATTCGTACCGACCTGGCGCAGTACCGCGAACTGGCTGCCTTCGCGCAGTTCGCCTCCGATCTGGACGAAGCCACCCGCAAGCAACTCGACCGCGGTGCCCGCGTCACGGAACTGCTGAAGCAGGCGCAGTATTCGCCGCAGCCGATCTCGTTGATGGCCGCCACCTTGTTCGCTGTGAACAAGGGTTTCATGGACAGCATCGAGGTCAAGAAGGTGCTGGCGTTCGAGAGCGGTCTGCACACGCACCTGAAGACCAGCCACGCCGGACTGCTCGCCAAGATCGAGGACAGCAAGCAGCTCGACAAGGATGCCGAAACCGAGCTGACGAACGCTCTGACGGCCTTCAAGAAGTCGTTCGCTTGAAGCCATGACGGCCTGCGCGTCGCTTCGTTCGTGCCAGCCACGGGGGCGCTCGGCCACCCTGAGGCAGCCCGGCGTCGGCCTCTGTCGCGTTGACAAATAAGGAGCCTCCGAATGGCAGCAGGCAAAGAGATACGCGGCAAGATCAAGAGTGTCGAGAACACCAAGAAGATCACCAAGGCCATGGAGATGGTCGCGGCCTCGAAGATGCGCAAGGCGCAGGAACGCATGCGCTCGGCCCGGCCCTACGCAGAAAAGATCCGCAGCCTGGCGGCCAACCTGTCACAGGCCACGCCCGAGTACAGGCACCCGTTCATGGTGCAAAACGTTAGCAGCAAGCCGGCCGGCTTCATCGTCGTGACGACCGACAAGGGCCTGTGCGGCGGACTGAACACGAACGTGTTGCGCGCCTTGACCAACAAGCTCAGAGAGCTCGAGGCGCAGGGCGTCAAGGCCGAAACGGTGGCGATCGGCAACAAGGGCTTCGGCTTCTTGAACCGCATCGGCGCGAAAGTCGTCGCGCACGTCACGCAGCTGGGCGACAAACCGCACCTCGAGAAACTGATCGGCCCGGTCAAGGTGCTGCTCGATGCGTACGGCGCCGGCAACCTGAGCGCGGTGTACGTGTGCTACACGCGCTTCATCAACACGATGAAGCAGGAACCGGTCGTCCAGCAACTGCTGCCGCTGTCCAGCGAAAGCATGGCCGCCAGCGAAGGCCACAGCGACGGCCCGGGCTGGGACTACCTTTACGAGCCCGACGCGCCGACCGTCATCAACGAGCTGTTGCTGCGTTACACCGAGGCGCTGGTCTATCAATCGGTGGCCGAGAACATGGCTTCGGAGCAGTCGGCGCGCATGGTCGCGATGAAGTCGGCGACGGACAACGCCGGCAGCGTGATCGGTGAACTGAAGCTGATCTACAACAAGTCGCGCCAAGCCGCGATCACCAAAGAACTTTCGGAAATCGTTGCCGGCGCGGCAGCGGTCTGACCCCAGATCTGATTCAAAGGAATGAACATGGCTGAAGTTTCAACAGCGGTTTCAACAGCGGTTTCCACCGCCGGCAAGATCGTCCAGTGCATCGGCGCGGTGGTCGACGTCGAGTTCCCCCGCAATGCGATGCCGAAGGTGTACGACGCGCTCAAGCTTGAAGGCTCCAACCTGACGCTCGAGGTGCAGCAGCAGCTCGGTGACGGCGTCGTGCGCACGATCGCGCTGGGTTCGAGCGACGGCCTGCGCCGCGGTCTGACGGTGCAAAACACCAACAGCCCGATCATGGTGCCGGTCGGTCGTGCCACGTTGGGCCGCATCATGGACGTGCTCGGCGCGCCGATCGACGAGCGCGGCCCGGTCGGCCAGGAGCTGACGATGTCGATCCACCGCAAGCCGCCGGCTTACGACGAGCTGAGCCCGTCGCAAGACCTGCTCGAGACCGGCATCAAGGTGATCGACTTGGTGTGCCCGTTCGCCAAGGGCGGCAAGGTCGGCTTGTTTGGCGGCGCCGGGGTCGGCAAGACCGTCAACATGATGGAATTGATCAACAACATCGCCAAGGCGCACAGCGGGCTGTCGGTGTTCGCCGGCGTGGGCGAGCGGACCCGCGAAGGCAACGATTTTTATCATGAGATGGCCGATTCGGGCGTCGTCAACCTCGAGAATTTGGGCGAGTCGAAAGTCGCGATGGTGTACGGCCAGATGAACGAGCCGCCGGGCAACCGCCTGCGCGTGGCGCTGACCGGCCTGACGATCGCCGAGTCATTCCGCGACGAAGGCAAGGACGTGCTGTTTTTCGTCGACAACATCTACCGTTACACGCTGGCCGGCACCGAGGTGTCCGCGCTGCTGGGCCGCATGCCTTCCGCCGTGGGATACCAGCCGACGCTGGCCGAGGAAATGGGCCGCCTGCAGGAACGCATCACGTCGACCAAGGTCGGCTCGATCACCTCGATCCAGGCCGTCTACGTGCCGGCCGACGACCTGACCGACCCATCGCCCGCGACCACTTTCGCCCACCTCGACTCGACCGTGGTGCTGTCGCGCGACATCGCTTCGCTGGGCATCTACCCGGCGGTCGACCCGCTCGACTCGACCTCGCGCCAGCTCGACCCGAACGTGGTCGGCGAAGAGCACTACCACGTGGCGCGCCAGGTGCAGGGCATTCTGCAGCGCTACAAGGAACTGCGCGACATCATCGCGATCCTGGGCATGGACGAGCTCGCGCCGGAAGACAAGCTGGCGGTGGCCCGTGCCCGCAAGATCCAGCGTTTCCTGAGCCAGCCGTTCCACGTTGCGGAGGTGTTTACCGGCTCGCCGGGCAAGTACGTCACGCTCAAGGAAACGATTCGCGGATTCAAGATGATCGCCGACGGCGAGTGCGACAGCCTGCCCGAGCAGGCCTTCTACATGGTCGGCACGATCGACGAAGCCATCGCCAAGGCCAAGACGATGCAGTGACGGCCGGGCACCCGCCCTGCCGCACCGAAACCCGTCCGAGCCTCACCAGAAAGCTGACCCATGGCCACCCTGCAAGTCGATGTCGTTTCCGCTGAAGAAAGCATCTTTTCCGGCGTCGCGAAGTTCGTGGCATTGCCTGGCGAGATGGGCGAGCTCGGCATCTATCCGCGCCACACCCCGCTGATCACACGCATCCGCCCGGGTGCGGTGCGCATCCTGCGGGCCGACACCAACGAGGAAGAATTCGTCTTCGTCGCTGGCGGCATTCTCGAGGTGCAGCCCGGCACCGTCACGGTGCTGGCCGATACGGCGATCCGCGGCGGAGATCTCGACGAGGCCAAAGCGACCGAGGCCAAGCGGCTGGCCGAGGAAGCGATGAAAAACGCCAAGAGCGACATCGACTTCGCCAAGGCGCAGGGCGAGTTCGCCGCGATGGCGGCGCAGATCGCGGCGCTGCGCAAGTTCCGCAAGAAGTAGCCCGGCCGCCCGCTCCGGCCCGCCCGCGCGGCCCGGCCTGCGCTGGGCTCGTCGCCGATGTTTCAGTCGACGCGCGCCCCCAGCGCCCAGGCCAGCAGCGTGAAGCTCGCGAATGACAGCACGGTCGACGCCATGATGATGCGTGCAATGCGGCCGTTGTCGGCACCAAAACGCTCGGCCAGCAGCGACACGTTGCTGGCGCTGGGCAGCGCGGCCACCAGCATCAGCACCATCAGTCCGAACGGATCGACGACTGCTCCGAACGCGCCGGCGATCAGGCCGCCGCTGAGCACGAGCAGCGGATGCACCGTCAGCTTGATCAACGCCACCGGCAGGTAGTGACGCACGGGCGTCTGTGTGTGTGCGTGCTGCCCGGCGCGCCACAGCACCGCGCCGATCGTGAACAGCGCGACGGGCGTGGCCGAGTCGCCCAGCATGCGCACCACCTGCAGCGGCGCCTGTGGCAACTGCAGGCCCGACGCGCCATAGGCAGCTCCCAGCCCGATCGCCCACGGCAGCGGGTTGGTCAAGGCGCCACGCAGCGAGCGGGCCGCGGCGCCCCAGGCACCGCCCGCAGTGCCGGGTTGGGTCGAGCCATGCTGCTGCACCTGCGCGATCGCGATGCACAGCGTGCTGGTCATCACCAGATCGATCAGGATCGTGCCGATGGCGGGGCCGGCAGCGCGTTCGCCGAGCAGCGCCACCAGCAACGGCACACCCATGAAGCCGGTGTTCGGAAACGCGGCCACCAGCGCGCCGAACGCCGCGTCGCGCAGGTCGACACCGCGGCCGGCCGGGTGGCGTTGCCAACTGGCCGCCACCGTGAAATAAACCATCAGCAGCGCGCACAGCGCATAGACGCCCATCAGCACCGGATCGAGCAGGCGCGCCAGTGGCATGCTCGACCCGAAGCGGAACAACATGCACGGCAGCGCGAAGTACAGCACGTAGACGTTGAGCCCCGGAATTGCCGACTCCGGCAACACGTGCTGGCGGGCGGCGAGGTAGCCGCACAGGACCAGCGCAAAGAACGGCAGCGTGACGGCGAGGATCGCTTGCATGGTCGGGTCGAGTATCGCAAGGCCGTCGGCTGACCCGCGCCGCAGGAAGGAAAGCGCAGTTGCCCTAAGCTTTGCTGAGTGCGGACGAACGGCCCGCAGACCGCGCGGATCGACGGCCGCAGCGAATAGCGTTCTGAATCACGCACCGAATAACGCACCGAATAACGCACCGAACCACGCAGCGAACCACGCAGCGAACCACCTAACGAAGCACACCGATGACCACCACAACCCGACCCTCGCGCCCGCGACGCTGGCTGCGAGGCGCCTGGCGCCTGCTCGAGTGGAGCCGGCGCGCGGTGCTGAATCTGATCTTTCTCGCCGTGCTGGCAGCCGTCGCGCTGGCGCTGTGGCGTGGCGGCGCGCCCGCGCTGCAAGACCGGACGGTGTTGGTGCTCGATCTGCAAGGCAAGCTGGTGGAGCAGCGCGACGGCAACATCCAGGACAGCCTGGTCGGCCGGCTGCGCGGTGGCTCGACGCCGACCACCTCGCTGCGCGACGTGCTCGAGGTGCTGGAGGCGGCGGCCACCGATCCGAACATCACCGGCGTGCTGTTGCAGCTCGATGAGTTCCAGGGCGGCGGCTTGGCGAGCCTGCGCGAGGTGGCGGCAGCGCTGCAGCGTTTCAAGGCCAGCGGCAAACCGGTGGTGGCGTGGGGTTCCGGCTTCGACCAGCGCCAGTACCTGCTGGCGGCGCAGGCGAACGAAGTGCTGATGCATCCGATGGGCGAGGTCGGCCTGAAGGGGTTGGGCGGCTATCGCAACTACTACCGCGACGCGCTCGACAAACTCGGCGTGCAGCTGCACCTGGTGCGGGTCGGCACCTACAAGAGTGCTGCCGAACCGTTCATCGCGAACGAACCGTCAAGCGCCTCGACCGAGGCCGAAACTGCGCTGTACGGCGCTTTGTGGTCGACCTACACGAACGACATCGAACAGGCCCGAAAGCTCGCCGCCGGCAGCGTCCAGGCCGGCATCGACACCCTGCCCGAGCGACTGGCCGCGAGCGGCGGCGACACGGCCCGGCTGGCGCTCGAGGACAAGCTGGTCGACGGGCTGAAGACCCGCGACGAAGTGCGCGAAATCATGGTTCAGCGCGGCACGCGCGACGATCAATTGCACAGCTTCCGGCAGATCGCGTTCGAGGACTACGTGGCGCGCGCCAGCCAGAAACGCACCGGCGATGCGATCGGTGTCGTGGTGGCCGAAGGTGCGATCACGGACGGTGTCTCGCCGCCCGGCGCAGTGGGCGGCCTGTCGACGGCAGCGCTGATCCGCCAGGCCCGCGAGGACGACGCGATCAAGGCGCTGGTGTTGCGCGTCAATTCGCCCGGCGGAAGCCCGTACGGGTCGGAGCTGGTGCGGCGCGAGCTCGAACTGACGCGTGCCGCCGGCAAGCCGGTGGTGGTGTCGATGGGCGACGTGGCGGCCTCGGGCGGCTACTGGATCGCGATGGCGGCCGACGAAGTGATCGCCGACAGCGCCACGATCACCGGCTCGATCGGCGTGTTCACGCTGCTGCCCACGGTCGACCAGGCGCTCGACAAGCTCGGCGTGCACACCGGCGGCGTGACTACCACGTGGCTTGCCGGCGCGGCCGACCCGAGGCGCCCGCTCGACGCGCGCTATGCGGCGCTGGCGCAAAGCCGCGTCGACCACATCTATGCAGACTTCATCGGGCGCGCCGCGCAGGCCCGCAAAAGCACGCCGGCGCAGATCGACACGGTCGCACAGGGACGCGTCTGGACCGGCGCGCAGGCGCTGGAACGCGGGCTGGTCGACCGGGTCGGCCACTACATCGACGCGCTGGCGTCGGCCGCGCGCCGGGCCCAACTGTCGCCAGACCATCGCATCGTCTATCTCGAGCGCAGCGTCGGCCGCCTCGAGCGCCTGCTCGACTGGTTCGGTGGTGCCAGCCTGACGGCCTGGGTGGCGACGCTGGAGCGGCCGTGGACGTCGGGCCTGCCGCCCGTGCTGGCGACGGTGCACACCGACCTCGACTGGCTGGCGGCGCAGGCCCGTTCCGGGCAGCCGTATCCGCCGGCGCTGATTCACTGCCTGTGCGGGTCGACGGGCTTGTAAACGCGCGGCTCGACCGGCCCGGCGTCACCGCGCCCCGTCGGCACCGCGACCCCCGGAACCCAGCACAGGTCGATGATGGCGCTGTCGCTGTCTCTGTCTTTGTGGCTGTGGCGGTGGCGGTCGCTGGTGCGTCTCGCTGGTGCCTCGCTTCGGCGTCCGCCGGGCGCGTCTGTCTGGCACGTCGCGTTGCCGTTGATCGCCGCTGCCCGTGTCCGGCGCCGTGCTCGCCAACGTGGCGCACGTGACCCTGCAGCGCCTTCTACCTGCGCACCACGCAGGCCCTGTGGCGCCGAACCGTTGAACCCGCCTTGTCGCTTGCCCCGCCGCCTCCCGCCTCGCTGAACGACGCCCAGATGCAGGCCGTGCATCACCTGGACGGCCCGTGCCTGGTGCTGGCCGGCGCCGGTTCGGGCAAGACGCGCGTCATCGTGCACAAGATCGCGCGCCTGCTGCAGGCCGGCTACGCGCCGGGCCAGATCGCCGCGATCACGTTCACCAACAAGGCGGCGCAGGAAATGCGCGAGCGCGCCAAGGCGCTGGTCGGCCCGAAGGCGGCCAAGCCGCTGGTGGTCAGCACCTTCCATTCGCTGGGCGTGCGCATCCTGCGCAGCGAAGGCGAGCGGCTGGGCCTCAAGTCGGGCTTCAGCATCCTCGACAGCGACGACGTGCTGGGTATCCTGAAGGACGCCGGCGCCTGCACCGACAACGCGCTGGCGCGGCGCTGGCAATGGACCATCAGCACCTGGAAGAACCAGGGCCTGAACAGCGCGCAGGCCGATGCCGCAGCCCAGGACGAGGACGAGCGGCTGGCCGCGCGCATCATGCAGCGCTATGAAGAGCGGCTGGCGGCCTACCAGGCGGTCGACTTCGACGACCTGATCGGCCTGCCGCGCGCGCTGTTGATGCAGCACGCCGACGTGCGCGCCAAGTGGCAGGACACGCTGCGCTACGTGCTGATCGACGAATACCAGGACACCAACGCGATCCAGTACGAGTTGCTGAAGGCGCTGGTCGACCACCCGGACCAAGACCGGCGCGGCATGTTCACCGCGGTCGGCGACGACGACCAGAGCATCTACGGCTGGCGTGGCGCCACCATCGACAACCTGCGGCGGCTGCCGCTGGACTGGCCCGCGCTGAAGGTGATCGCGCTGGAGCAGAACTACCGCTCCACCGGCCACATCCTGCGGGCTGCCAATGCCGTTATCTCGAACAACCCGAAGCTGTTTGACAAAAAGCTGTGGAGTGCCTTCGGCGACGGTGAGCCGGTGCAGCTGCTCGAGTGCGACGGCGAGGAGCACGAGGCCGACCGCGCCGTGGCGCGCATCCAGTCGCTGCGCGGGCAGGGCGGCGCGCTGGCCGACTCGGGCCGGCAGGCCGACCCGGTGCAGTTTCGCGACTTCGCCGTGCTGTACCGCGCCAACCACCAGGCGCGCGTGTTCGAGAAGGCGCTGCGCAAGGCCGCCATTCCGTACAAGGTGTCGGGCGGCCAGAGCTTCTTCGACCGCGCCGAGATCAAGGACCTGTGCGCGTGGCTGCGCCTGCTCGTCAACCAGGACGACGACCCGGCTTTTTTGCGCGCCGTCAGCACCCCCAAGCGCGGCATCGGGCACCAGACGCTGGCCAGCCTGGGGCAGTTTGCCGGGCAGTGGAAGACCAGCCTGTACGAGGCGCTGTTCGCCGAGAGCCTGGGCGCGGTGCTGAGCGCACGCGCACTCGGCTCGCTGCAGGAATTCGGCCGCTGCGTGAACGACCTCGAATACCGCGCCCGCCACACCACCGGCGCCGAGGACGCCAAGGCGCTGTTGATGGGCTGGCTGAAGGACATCGGCTACGAGCAGCACCTGATGGACGGTGAGGACAGCGAGAAGCTCGCCGCGGCGCGCTGGGGCAACGTGCTCGATTTCGTCGACTGGATCGCCAAGCGCTGCGGCGCCCAGGATGACAACGCCGGCATCGGCGAGAACGACGGCGGCCTGTCGATCGAAACCGAAAAGCGCAGCGTCCTCGACGTGGCGCAAACCATCTCCGTGATCATCAGCCTGGCCGAACGCGGCGACGAGCAGGACGTCGTGACGCTGTCGACGCTGCATGCCGCCAAGGGCCTCGAGTGGCCGCACGTGATGTTGGCGGGCATCAACGAAGGCCTGCTGCCGTTCGTGCCGGGCAGCAGCAGCGACGAGAACATGACGGCAGAGCGGCTCGAGGAAGAACGCCGCCTGATGTACGTGGGCATCACGCGCGCCCGCAGCACGCTGGCGGTCAGCACGCTGCGCCGTCGCAAGAAGGGCCGCGACACGGTGCAGGGCATTCCCAGCCGTTTCATCGCCGAGATGAAATTGCACGAGGCAAGGGCGCATGTGGACCCGCGCGAAAAGCTCAAGGCGCTGCGTGCGGCGGCGGCCTCGCGCGCCGCCGCGGCGCTGCCCAAGTCGCCATGAAAGGGTCGACGCCGCCCACGCGCATGATCGAGAATCGAACGGTGGTCGCGGGCCGCTGGCGCGCGGCCCGGTGTGCACTTTGCTGGCGTGTCCGGACGCGCGTTTCACTTCCATTCACAACGAAGGAGCAATACAGATGGCCAAGGAAATCTTGTGTGGTTTCGGTGTCGACGTCGACGCCGTGGCGGGTTGGATCGGCTCTTACGGCGGTGCCGATTCGCCGGACGACATCTCGCGCGGCCTGTTCGCCGGCGAGGTCGGCAGCCCGCGGCTGGTCAAGCTGTTCGACCGGCTCGGCATCAAGACCACCTGGTTCATTCCGGGCCACTCGATCGAGACCTTCCCGAAGCAGATGGCCGACGTGGCCGCCGCCGGGCACGAGATCGGCATCCACGGCTACACGCACGAAAACCCGATCGAGATGACGCGCGAGCAGGAAACCGCCGTGCTCGACAAGTCGATCGAGCTGGTGACGAAGCTGTGCGGCAAGCGCCCGACCGGCTACGTGGCGCCGTGGTGGGAGTTCTCGCGCGTCACCAACGAGCTGCTGCTCGAGCGCGGCATCAAGTACGACCACTCGCTGATGCACGACGACCACACGCCGTACTACGTGCGGGTCGGCGACAGCTGGACCAAGATCGATTACGCCAAGAAACCGCAGGAGTGGATGGTGCCGCTGCAGCGCGGTCACGAGACCGATCTGATCGAGATCCCGGCCAGCTGGTACCTCGACGACCTGCCGCCCATGATGTTCATCAAGAAGGCACCGAACAGCCACGGCTTCGTGAACCCGCGCGACATCGAGCAGATGTGGCGCGACCAGTTCGACTGGGTTTACCGCGAGCACGACTACGCCGTGTTCCCGATGACGATCCACCCCGACGTTGCCGGACGGCCGCACGTGCTGATGATGCTCGAGCGGCTGTACCAGCACATGGCCGGCCACCCCGGCGTGCGCTTCGTGACGATGAACGAGATGGCCGACGATTTCGCGCGCCGCTCGCCGCGCGCGAAGTAGCCGGCGCAGGAGACGGGCGATGTGCGGCCTGTGCGGCGTGCTCGGCGCGGGCCGCCACTGGACCGATGCCGCGCCGCGGCCGGGCGTCTACACGCGCAACACCGACGAGGTCGAGCGCCGCCGTGAACGCCGGCACCGCGTCGCGCAACTCGACCGCGTGCTGCGCCCGCTCGGCCTGCGGCTGGAAGACTGGCAAGGCGCGTCGTTCGTGCTGTGCGACCGCAGCGGCGGCACCGAAATGGTTGACGACCTGGCGCACCTGTGGGCTGCGGCCGAACGGCTGTCGGGGCGCGCGGGCGATCCGCTCGACGTCGGGCTGATCGAGACGCTGGAGAAGCAGCAGGCGCGCGAATCGCCGGAAGCCCGGCGTGGCTGAGCCCGCGGTGGCGCCGGCGCTGCCCGATTTCACGCCGGTCCACCTGATCACCGGCTTTCTCGGTGCGGGCAAGACGACGTTGCTCAAGCGCCTGCTGGCGCAACCCGCGCTGTCGGATGCCGCGGTGCTGATCAACGAGTTCGGCGAGGTCGGACTCGACCACCACCTGCTCGAGCGCATCGACGAACAGACCGTGTTGCTGCCCTCTGGCTGCGTGTGCTGCACGGTGCGCGGCGAGCTGGTCGATGCGCTGCTGTCGCTGCTGTCGCGGCGCGAGCGCGGCGAGGTGCCGCCGTTTCGGCGCGTCGTGATCGAGAGCACCGGCCTGGCCGATCCGTTTCCGATCGTGTCGACGCTGCACGCCGACCCGGTGCTGCGCCACCATGTGCGCTTCGGCGTCGTCGTCACGCTGGTCGATGCGGTGCACGGCGCGGGGCAGCTCGACGCGCACGAGCAAAGCGTGCGGCAGGCGGCGATGGCCGACCGGCTGGTCTACAGCAAGACCGGCCTGGCCGGCCCGCAAGCCACCGCCGCGCTGCGGGCGCGCATCGCCGCCATCAACCCGTTGGCACCGCACTGGGACGCCGAGACCGACCCGATCGAAGCCGACGAATTGCTGGGCGGCGCGGCGATTGACCTGTCGATCCGACCCGGCCCCGCGCAGGCCTGGTACGCCCAGGCGCTGGCTGCGACGCGGCGGCTGCCGGTCGATATCGAGGATGGTGCCGTACGCGCGGACGGCACTGACGGCACCGAAGCCACTGAAATCACTGAAGCCACTGAAGCCACCGACGGCAGCGACGGCAGCGACGGCAGCGACCGCAGCGACGGCACCGACGGCACCGAAGCCATGGACCGCCCCGAGCGCCCCGAGGGTCTCGAGGGCGCGGAGGCTGAAGGCATGGACGGCGCCGATGTCATTGTTGGCGCGGAGGGCAGCAAGAGCACCAAGAGCAGCAAGGCCGCGGCAACGGCGCTGGCCGACGGGCGCTATCTCGGAGCCGTTCGCCGGGCCACTGCGGGCCGCCACGACGCCGACATCCGCGCCTTCACCATCACGCTCGACGCGCCGCTCGACTGGACCCGTTTCGGCATCTGGTTGACGATGTTCGTGCACCGCCACGGCGAGCGGATGCTGCGCTTCAAGGGGCTGCTCAACGTGCAGGGCAGCGACACGCCGGTGGCGGTGCACGGCGTGCAACACCTGATCCACCCGCCCGAGCACCTGTCCGCCTGGCCGGGGGCCGAGCGGCAGTCGCTGCTGGTGTTCATCACGACGGGCATCGAATCCGCCATCGTGGAGCGCTCGCTGCGCGCGTTCCTGGGCATTCCCGCCTGAAATCGACGCGCGGGCGGGGCGGCGTCCGCCCGCCTACATGCCCTTGAACAGCCCGGCGAAACTGCGGCTGACCTCGAGCTTGTCGGTGCGTCCCTTCACGCTGACCAGCTGGCGCCCGCGCAGGTCGCGTGTCACGGCCGCGATGGCGCGCGCATTGACCAGCGTGGAGCGGTGGATCTGCCAGAACAACTCGGCGTCGAGTTGCTCGACCAGCTCCTTGATCGGCTTGCGGATCAGCGCCTCGACGCTGGCGGTCTGCACACGCGTGTACTTCTCGTCGGAGACGAAGAACAGCACGTCTTCGACCGCGATCATCTGGATCGTCTGGCCCACCGTCGCTTGTATCCAGCGCAGCCGCGGCGCCGCGGCCGGGTTCAGTTGCACGGCCAGCTTTTGCAGCAACTGCTGCAGTCCGGGCGCGGCCGGCGTGGGGGCTGTATCGGCTACTGCGGCTGATGCGGCTTCCGCGGCTGATGAGGCTGATGAGGCTGACAAGGCTGACAAGGCTGACGAGGTGGCGGGCTCGTCTCGATCGTCGTTCGGCGGCCGCGACTCGAGCCGCTG
>ENA-OFCE01001217-OFCE01001217.1-metagenomes-genome-assembly--contig:-NODE-1217-length-13707-cov-3.695356_pt1 | contig 13707 bp, 11 predicted proteins | sample MGYA00153388_OFCE01 | MGnify analysis MGYA00153388
CTCTTTCCCTACACGACGCTCTTCCGATCTCCGCGCCGCTGGTGCGCTGGTTGGGCGTTACCAAGGCGGACATCCCGTATGTCTTGCCCGACATCCGCGCGTTTGGCGCAGGCAATGTGGGGTTTATGCGTTGACCGCGGCGCGGTGACTTGCTCGTTTCGGGTCAGCGCGGACCGCCGCAGCTGGTGGCAGCAGGGTGGGTGCCCTGCGCCCGCCGTCACCGTGCGTGACAAGTCGATTTTTTCGCTGAGTTTTGGTGGGTAAGGCTGCCCACCCTACAAAACTTTTGGGGTACGGGGCACATGCGTTCGTCGAACGCGAGCTGCATCAGCTTTAGCCTCTAGCCCTTATCTTATAAGGGCTAGACGACGTTTTGACACAAAGTCAATAAACAAACCAACCAACCCCTAAGCCCAAAAAATACGGGCCATACACAAAAAAGCTGTTAGGGAGCTTTGCGGCAGGCGTGGAGCGGGTGAAGGGAATCGAACCCTCGTCAGTTGCTTGGGAAGCAACAGCTCTGCCATTGAGCTACACCCGCTTGAGCGCGTAACTTTATCTCAAGTTTTGCTAGCAACGGACACCTGCGGTAATCTCAGTGCCTTTTCCAACGCCCGAGCCCCTGCGATGATGCCAATCACAGCCCTTGTCCTTTCAATTTTTCTGAGCGCATTTGCCTGCGCTGACGTTCCTGTTTATGACGAATCGGCCGACGCGGCGGTTCTGGTCGCGCAGGCGCTCGGCAAAGCGAAGACAGACAACAAACAGCTGCTGATCGTCTTCGGTGCCAACTGGTGCAGCGACTGCAAAATGCTCGACGGCGAGTTCAAAAAACCTGCGTTAAAAGCGTTGCTCGACGCGCATTATGTGATCGTAAAAGTAGACGTGAGCCGCTTCAACAAAAATCTCGACATCGTGAAACCGTACGGCGACGTCATCAAGAAAGGCATCCCGTCCATCGTGATTGCTACGCCCGCAAACCAGCTTGTTTACGCCACTAATGGCGGTGAATTGGCCGATGCACGCAAGATGGGCGAGGCGGGCGTGGCCGCATTCTTTCAAAAGCTCGCCGCTAAAAAATCCTAGTCAGACGGTGCGTTTCGTGCCTTTTCAATTTTCATAAGAAGTCAGCTTTTTGTCGAACGCCCTCGAACCCATCCGCATTTCAAAAATACTAGCCTCGCGCGGCATCGCCTCGCGCACCGAGGCGGATCGCATGATCGAGCGCGGCTGGGTGAGCGTCGGTGGACGGGTGGCCATCCCCGGCGACCGCGCGTTGCTCAATGCCGAAATCGTGTTGTCGAACGAGGCGAAAGCGCAGTTGAAAGACGCGTTCACCCTCGTGCTCAACAAGCCGCGCGGCTTCGTGTCAAGCCCCGACGAAACAGGGGGCGCGCGCGCGATGGGTTTGCTGGTGGCTGACAATTTTTGTGGGCTCGGCCAGCCGCCAAGCTTCTCGACGTTTGGATTGCGCGTCGCCGGGCGGCTTTCGGTGCTTGAAGCGGGTCTCGTCGTGTTCACCACTGACACCGCGCTCGCGCGAAGACTCGCAGCGGCGGACGTAGATGAATCATGGCGCATCGATTTTGCAACGCCGCAATCCCCAGAATTGGCAGACAAAATCGTCGCCGAATTTGCAACGATTAACCAGACCGCCAAGGTCGTAAGTGTCACACCGAATTCGATCATGCTCACCACCTCGTCGCTGGTCAAGGGCCAGCTCACCGCGCTGTGCGACACGCTCGGTGTGCGCGCGACGATCACCCGTCTGCGACGAGGCGAAATTGCGATGGGTGCGGACGTGCCCGAGGCGCAGTGGCGAGTCCTCTAACGCAATGACAACGCTGTCGGCAAATGTACGTGGACAAATTCTGCTTGCCCCGATGGAGGGCTTGGTCGACTTCGTGTTGCGCGACATTCTGACCCGCACGGGTTCAGGTGGGGGTGTGGATCGCTGTGTGTCCGAGTTCATTCGCGTCAGCGGAACGTTGCTGCCGAATCGTGCGTTCATCCGTGTGATGCCTGAGCTTTTGAATGGCGGAAAAACGTTTGCAGGCGTGCCGGTGCGCGGCCAATTGCTCGGTTCCGACGCGACCTGTCTCGCCGAGAATGCAGCGCGTCTCGCCTCGCTTGGCCCCACGGGCGTGGATCTGAATTTTGGCTGTCCGGCGAAAGTGGTGAACCGTCACGGCGGTGGCGCAATGCTGCTCGAAGACCCCGACAGTCTCTATCACATCGTCGCCGCAGTGCGCCGCGCCGTGCCCGCACATTTGCCAGTATCCGCCAAAATGCGACTGGGTTTTAACGATGACACTCGCGCCGAAGAATGTGCGCGGGCCATTCGTGATGCCGGTGCCAGCGAGATCGTGGTGCATGGGCGCACCAAGGCGCATGGCTACCGGCCGCCGGCGTATTGGGAACGCATTAACGACGTGCGCGCAGCCGTTGACATTCCGGTCATCGCCAATGGCGAAATTTGGACGGTTGCTGACGCGCTGCGCTGTCGTGAAATTTCCGGCTGCAACGACATCATGCTGGGTCGCGGCATGGTCACCGATCCGGGACTGGCGTGGGCGGTGCGCAGCGCGTCCGCTTCCGTTCGCCCCCGGATCGAGTCCGGGGCAGGCTCTGAGCGCGGCGAAGGGTTTGATCTCACAGCCCACGTCACGTGGCGCACGTTGCGCCCACTGCTCAACGATTTCTGGGCACTGGTCGCGACTCGCGTCGAGCGAAAACATCGAGCCGGTCGGCTCAAGCAATGGCTCAATTTTTTACGTCGTCGTTACCCTGAAGCAGAGGCGGCATACGCCGCATTGCGCACCATCAACGACCCTGCGTTGATCGACGCGTGGCTGCGTAATGACAGCGCGACACACCGCGCTGAAATCAACGAACGGGAAGCCGCGCTCGCTTGAAGCATCGCGTCAAAGTGCCCTGCAACTGGTTACATTTTCAGCGCGACAACGGCTGACGCCAATGCTTAAATGCTGCCCATGAACTCTCTATTTCAACGCGTTATCGTCGCACTGTCTGGCGCAGTTCTTTCGCTCACGTCGCAAGCTGCGCGCGCCGTCGAAACGGTGACCGTGATCGAGTATCACAACCAGAGCCTTGACGCGTACTTCATCACTGCGCGAGCCGCCGAGCAAACGGTGCTTGACGGCACGGCGGGCTTCAACCGAACCGGCACCCGTTTCGTCGCCAGCGCCGCAGCGGACGCAACGGCAAATCAGATACGCATCTGTCGCTTTTACGTTTCACTCGCCGCCCCGTTTGTCAGCTCGCATTTCTACGGCGCGGAGACGACCGATTGCGCGGTGCTACAGCGCAATCTGCCTCGGGATTTCACCTTTGAAGGCTACGATTTTGCGGTGACGGCGACCGCTGCGAACAACGCAACAGGCACGTGCCCCACAGCAAACAAAGTGCCGATCTATCGTGCGTTTCGTGCCGCGGCCAACGGCAAAACACCGAACCATCGCTACACCGCAAGCCTTGCCGAATACAACACGATGATCGCGCTCGGATGGGCGGGCGAGGGCGTTGTGTACTGCACCTCCGCCGCACAATTTCCAGTCGCCGACTCGGCACGGATCCACGCCGTAAAGCAGGTTGCCGCTACCGACGCAAGTTGCGCCAGTGTTGCGCCGTTTTATTGCGAAATTGGCGACGCATCTGGCGCGCGCGTCAGCGCTAGCATCGGCTCCGTTTACAGCGCGTCCACGCAAATGCCCATCGCGTCGGCATCAAAATGGATGTACGGTGCCTACGTCGCGCAGGCACGTGGCGGCACACTTAACCCTGACGACATCCGTTTTCTCACCTTCAGCAGCGGCTACGTGACGTTTGGAACCTGCGCGCAAACCGACACCGTGGGCTCGTGCGCCGTGTTCGGCAGCAATGGCAATTACACGCCTGCCGCCGCCGGCAAATTTTTCTTTGCGGGCAGTCATATGCAAACACATGCCGCAAACTTTATGGGCCTCGGCGCACTCGCCAACGCGGGCCTTGCCAGCACCGTCATCAACGGCCTCGGACTGTCTGCTAACGCCGTCGATTTTCGCTACACGCAGCCGCAGCTCGCAGGCGGCATCAACACGTCTGCCAAAACTTACACCTCGTTCTTTAAGGAAGCTGCTCGACCGTAGTTTGATCGCAGGCACCCAGCTCAACGCCAACGCTGTCTGCACCAACAACCAAACCTTCGCCACTGCGATTTCTTCGCCATTCCCAGCTACCGAAAGCCCCAATTACATCATCGGCGACGGCGCGTACTCCAGCGCAGGCGCGTTCGGCTTCTACCCATGGATTGAACCGACCAAGGCGAATTACGGCGTTTTAGCGCGCGCAGACATCGGCGCAAACTCAGGCGCGGAGTCGGTGCCATGCGGGCGGAAGTTGCGCTTGGCTTGGGCGACGGGTGTGATGCAGTAAAGCTCAACGAAACGTCCTAGGAATTTACTACGTACTATTGTTTGCTCATCTGCGACGTCTAGGAATGGGTGCCGCATGCACCGGTTGATATGCTTTCAGGCCCTCATCCCCAGTCAAAATTTCAACTTTGAAGTTCGCGCTTGCATAATATTCTGCGACTAGTTTGATTGTCGCGTCGCCAATTGTCATGCCCCCAGCCGCTAAAGTCGGCCAAGACTCTGCGAGGCTCCGTAAGTTTTCGCTCTCCCATAGTGAGGTCTGATCAGTAAAAGCGGCCCAGGGTGTTGCTGCCTCGGTAGCATTTCGCAGATGGTCGCCGAGCGCTTTTGCAATGTTGTAACGATCACCAGCTGCCTGTGCAATGTGATTTCCTGTTTCTATTAGAGTGGCGATAGGAAGTACAAACGTGCTTTCTGCTGCTCTCTCTAAAGTAAGTAACTCATCAATCCGGTCATGAGTCCAGCGATCAGTTACCGGGCCTGCGGTTTCTTTGCCCGGCACTTTTAACCAGCAGCAAAGCACCGATGTGTCGAGGATAAGTACCTTTCTACTCATTTTCGAGCGTGACCAATGAATCGAAATCAAACGACTGTTGGAGCGCTTGCTCGATCAGCCCCTTACTCGAAAGGCGTCCTATAGAGCCTTGGGCCAACAACTTCGGGAGTTGTTTGATGTCTTCGAGCAATACAAGTCTGCTGTGGCCTGTCTCTCTATCTCGGTGCGCCACAGTGATGAAGGGAACCATTTCTGTGCCCATTGCGTCGAGCAACGCGGGGTTATGAGTGGTGGCCAACACGTCAACATGTCTGCTTTTTCCAATAGCCTTCAGCATATCCAACAACATGCGCGCTCTCGACGGATGTAGTCCGTTGTCAATTTCTTCAATGACTAGCAAACTTTCCGCTGGCCGCGTCAGCAACGCGGTGAGTATCGCTAGAAATCTCAGCGTGCCGTCTGACATTCCGCGCGCATCGACAGTCGGAGGAGTTTCATCGTCTAGCCAGTGCTCCTCGCAATACAGCATTGCGTCGGACTTAAATTTGCCGACCGTTTCTGCGTAGACGCGCCTGATATCGCGCTCGGGTAGTTTGCTCGCGTATCGCGTCAGCACCTCTTCAAGTTCGTTCTGCTTCCCTTCTGGCAAAGCTGCGATGACCCCGGCGATATTGTGTGCGTCGGAATCCAATTTCTCTGCCAAAGGCGAGTAATTTCGCATGTGCGAGGGAATAGGATCCAAGAGAAAGATTTCGCGGAGCGACGAAACAACCTCGGAAACACCATCTTCAATTTCTTTGCGTAGTTTTTGACCGACAAGCTGAAAGAGTACAGCGTGAGACCGGCCAAGAACACGCGGCGACCCCTGCTTTTCGTTATATAGGCGTGCGACGATGTTGGGCGATGATTCGTTGCACGGGTCCGTTCGAAATAACTTTACCGTCCCGACAACAGATTTTCTGCTGCCATCTTTTCCGATTCGAAAACGCTTCCGAAAAAGCTGTTCCGAGACAACATCGCAACGATTTTCTGTTATTCGACATTCCAGTTTGTATTCATAATCGGTCTGATCGTCAGGCCTACATACTGCTCCCAATGCAAACGTCGCAGTGGGGCGTCTAGCAGCCCATTCGACACCGCCTCGCAACGCGGAGAGCGCGCCGTCTCCCTGCAATGCTGACGTAAGCATGGCCCCCGATGCGATACGATTCAAAAATACGAAAGCATCAAGCGCGTTGGATTTGCCGCTTGCGTTAGCTCCGATAAGGACGGTTAGTGCGTCTATTTCGAGAAATGATTTCTCATAACTCTTCCAATTTTCGAGTTGAAGTTCAGTAATCATTTTTTCTTGCTCCGCACATGATCGATTTCACTCTCATGTCTCATCCCCCTCGCGCGGCGCGACGCCGCCGTTGCGCGTAAGAATGCGTTTGAACGCGGCCAAATCTGCGCGCCCTTTGCGTTCAGCAAAATAGTTGGCGGTATTGAGAACCGCCAATTTTTCGGCCACTGCCGTGGCTACAAACTGGTTCATGCTGATACCTTCTGACAACGCCATTTTTTCGACGGCGGCTTTGATGGAACGCGGCAGGCGAAGCGGGTAAGTTGCGGTTTCACTCATGGATCATCCTTTTGTTTCGGTGCACTTTACGCAGGGCGTCTCGCGGCAGCATGGCGTTAACGCCGAACTTTTTGTGCGCGACACCGTAGTCGCGCAAATTGAACGTAACGATAGCCTGCGCCTGACCGTTCACCGCAGCCTCCAGAACCATTTCGTCGCTTAGATCACGCAACAGTGGGCACCAGAGATAATGCGTTTCAACAGGCACGATCAAATCGGCGAGCGCATCGAGAAACACGCCCGCCTGCGCAACGCTGAGCCCTGCAGCGCTAACGATCTCGGCGCGCGAACAGGTGGCTTCGTATTCAATAGCCAGAGCTACATTTGCCGCCAACACCCCGTGCCCCTCAAGCACGGCCAGCAGTAAAGCGACCGCTGTGCCCGTTGGACTGCACATCGCGGCCACGATCACGTCAGTATCGAGAACGACTTTCACTGACACAAATTATCACATCGCGAGCGATATCAGTATATTGGAAGAAAGTGACTCATGGGCGGGGCTTGTGACACGGAATTCGCGCTGCCTGCGTTGTAGCCGCCGACTCGTTTCTGCTAACGGCGACTCATCGGCATGGGCAAGCCGTTTGACGCTCGGCTCCGCGTCTCGGCAATTGCATGCGCCGCTGGTTACGGCGCTGATTGCTGATGCTCGAGGACACGCGCGGGTTCTGTGGCAGCGTTGACGACTGTCACACAAACGTAACATCGTTGTCACAAAATAACGAGCTATGCCAGCCACCATTCTCATTGTTGAGGACGAACCAGCGATTGCCGAGTTGGTCGCCCTCCACTGCAAACACGCGGGCTATGCGGTGCAGGTAGCCCATGCCGTCATGGACGCGCGCGACATCGTCGACGAAGCGCTGCCGGACTTGGTGGTGCTCGACTGGATGTTGCCCGACAAGTCCGGCATCGACTTCGCGCGCGAATTGAGGAAGGATGATCGCACCCGCGACCTGCCGATTTTGATGCTCACGGCACGCGCGGCGGAGGACGACAAAGTGCGCGGGCTGGAGGTCGGCGCGGATGACTACGTCACTAAACCGTTTTCGCCGAAAGAATTGATAGCGCGCATCAAGGCCTTGCTGCGCCGCGCCGCACCCGAAGCCTCCGACGCGCCCCTCGAAGTCGCGGGACTGGTGCTCGACCCGGCCGCCCATCGCGTGATGGGCAACGGTGCCGAGCTTAAAGTGGGGCCTACCGAATTTCGTCTGCTGCGCTTTCTGATGTCGCGCCCCGACCGCGTGATGACGCGACAGGCGCTGCTCGACGGGGTGTGGGGCGACCATGTGTTTATTGAAGAGCGCACGGTGGACGTGCATGTGCGCCGCCTGCGCATCGCACTGGAGCCGTCGGGGCACGACGCACTGGTTGAGACGGTGCGTGGGGGTGGTTATCGGTTGCGCAAACGCTAGTCATTGGTGAGCTTCGCCCGTGGTCAAGCGTTGCCTGACGCTTCGCCGCCATCCCCGACCGCTACACTCAGCCGCATGAATCGACTGCCTCACACGATCGGCGTGATCACGGCGCTCGCAATAGTGTTATCTATTGTTTGGACGCCCTGGATTGCTGCTGTCACGCTGTCATTTGTTTGCGCATGGCTTGTGGCGCGCTTGCGGCAACGCGACCGCTCAGCGCGAGAGCTGCTGCGCGAACCTCAAGGCGCCGAGCGCTCGTTTGACGAGGTAGTGGCGTTGGTGCGCGGCAAACTTAGAGACGACGAGCAGCACTTGAAGGAGCGCGATGCTGAGATCGCGCAGCGCAAACAAATCACCAACGCAGTGCCCGATGGCCTGTTCCTGCTTGACGCGGGTGGCCGCATCCTGTGGTGCAATCAGGCGGCACTGGTGATGCATTCGCTCGACGCGTTTCGCGACATGGGCAAGCCAATTGCGCAGTTGATTCGGGCGCCCGAATTTGCAGCGTATCTTGAAGATGAAACGCGCAGTGAACCCTTACTCAACATGGCCGGTCGCACAATTTCTTTTCATCTTGAACGCGCCAGCGGTGAAGGCAACACCGGCGCACGACTGCTGCTCACGCGGGATGTGACCGAGCGCGAGAAGCTCGACCGAATGCGGCGCGATTTCGTAGCCAACGTGTCCCACGAACTGCGCACGCCCCTCACTGTCGTCGGCGGCTTTGTCGAGACATTGGCCGACCTGCCACTCGAAGAAGCAGAACGCAATCGCTACCTGCAAATGATCGGCACGCAGACCGCCAACATGCGGCGACTGGTTGGAGATTTGCTCACGCTGGCGCGACTTGAAAACGATCAACTGCCCCCCGAAGCAACGCCCACCGACTTGGCTCTCGTCGCCCGCGAAGTGCTCGCCGACGCCGAGGCGTTGTCCGCTGGCGCGCACACCTTTGTCGCCACTGTGGAGCCCGCCACAGTGATCGGCAGCGCGAGCGAGCTGCGCTCCGCGCTCGGCAATTTGCTATCAAACGCGGTGCGCTACACCCCTGCCGGTGGACACATTACGCTAACCGTTGCACACGATTGGCCGGAACACGAAATCATCGCTGAAGTAAAAGACAGCGGCGTCGGCATCGCAGCCGAACACCTGCCGCGACTGACTGAGCGCTTCTATCGAATTGATCGCTCGCGTTCCCGCGAAACCGGTGGCACAGGGTTGGGTCTCGCCATCGTTAAACACGTCGCGCAACGTCACCGCGCCAAGCTAGAAGTTGAAAGCCAAGTCGGCGGTGAACACCACGGCAGCACCTTTCGGTTGCGGTTTCCGGAGGCGTCGAAAACGCATTGATCCCGTTATTCCAACTTGATTGCGCCTTCAAAGCCGAGCGTCATCGGCTTTTTCCAGTCGGTCTGTTTGCTGATAGTGTCCTGGGCGGTGAGCTTAACGTCGCGCGCGGTGAAGTAGGCAGAGCCGTTGGCCTGCGACACGGTTAACGTGCCTGCGCCGTCAACTGGACGCCATTCTTTAATTTGCTGATTGGCAACATCGGCAAACGACAGTTTGACGGTCATCTGCGTAGGGTTGCCCTTCGCCGCGATCTTGTAGACGCCCGGCTTAGGCTGGCCGTCGCTGCCAAAATCAAAATGCAGCGTTTGAAGGTCTTTCACCGCGACCGGATGCTTGTTGATGATCCGAAAGGTGCCCTGAAACTTGTAGTTGGCGGCTCCAGAGTTGGCGCGCAACTCACCGCTGTTCCAGTACCCATCCGGCCCAGCGTAAATCTTGCTCTTCGGGTTGCTGAATTGATCGTCGCTTGCAGGCGGTGATTTGCCCCAAACGTCAGTCCCGCCCGCAGGCTGAGTGCACTGAAGAGAATGGAGATTTTCATGGAGGGTTATCGACGGTGACTGGCGTTAAGCGGCAAACAATAGCAAAGACGTAATCGTCGCGTTACTCAGACGTGCGTCGCAAACGCTTCATGGCGATGCAGTGACCTCCGACAGCGGGCGTTGCAAGGTGCGGTTTGAGCGTCTGCTGGTGCAGGCTTGACTACCCCGACAGCCGCGTGGTCATGGGGTGCGTTCTGCGTACCGTTGAACTTTCGCTCGTAGTCTTAGCGTTGGGCTGCGTTATCGGCATCCTTGCCCAGATGCGGCACGGCTTTTACCTGAAAGCTGATCCACAAAAACTGTCGAACGCTCGCATAGTCCAATCCCAGCCCCATCCCTCCTACGGCATCAACCCCTGCAAATAAAGCTCAATCAACGCAGCCGTGGGTCGAGACGGCGTGGGCGTCAAGCCAACCGCGCCCGCAATCAGTGCGCTGCCCCTGAAGCCCAGCAAATAGCGCAAGATCAACACGCCGTCGGTGGCCGGATCCACAATCGTATTGCCATCCACATCCAGCGCGCTGCGCATCGCGTTTAAGTGCGCCAGCAGCGCTACCGGATCAGTGCGCGCTGCTGTGGGGCCGGTCGCGCCCGTTGTCAGTGCGCTGCCCGTCATGTTGAGCAGATAGCGCATGATCAGCAGGCCGTCGGTTCCTGCGTGATATTGGGTGCCGCTCGTCGTGCTCGCGTCCACATCGAGCGTCGCAAAGATGGACACATTCTGGCTGACCGGGATAGCAGCGCTGTAGTTCGCATTCCCGGCTTGGCTGACGGTAATCGTGCAGGTGCCAAGACCAAGCGTGCTCACGCTGGTGCCCGTGACGCTGCATACCAGTGGCGTGGCGCTTGAATAAATCACCAGATTGCCAGAACCGCCGCCGGTAGCCAGTGGATTCAGCGCGAATGGCGCAACAAGGTTCAGAGGCCGCGCCGCCGGGGCTAGCGGTGCCCACGTAATAGCTTGCGACAGTTTGAAGTTCGCCGTCACGTTTTTCGGCGTAAGGATGTTGCTCAATGCGCAAGTCAAGCCGGTGCAATCAACGCTGAATCCAACGAATACATAGCCGCTCGTTGCCGCAGCCGTGCAGGTTGACGCGCCGCCGGGCACTACTTTGTTCGGCACGCAAGTGACCGTGCCGCTGCCCGACGGGGACACCGTGCCAGTGACGTTGATGGTGAACGATGCCGTCACGCTTTGAGCAGTGGTGACGTTGGTCAAAGAGCAGGTGGGGCCGGTGCAACTGCCGCTCCACCCGATGAACGTGTAACCGGTGGCGCTGCTGATGACGCACGTCGCGTTGCCGCCATACGGCACCGGATTGGGCGTGCAGTTGATGATGCCGCCGGTCGCGGGCGACACCGTCGTGGTGATCGACAATGGAATTAACGTGAAAGTGGCCGTCACATTTTTGGCGCTAGTGACGTTGGTCAACGTACAGGTAGCGCCGGTGCAGTCGCCGCTCCACGCGCTGAACGTATAGCCCGCCGCGGCGGTTGGCGTGCAAGTGGCGCTGCCGTTATAAGGCACCGGGTTGGGTGTACACGAAACGCTACCGCTGCCCGCCGGACTGACAGCGGTTGTGATCGTAAAGGTGCTGACGGTGAACGTTGCGGTCACGTTCTTGTCACTGGTGACATTGTTCAACGCGCAGCTTGCGCCGGTGCAATCGCCGCTAAATGCGCTGAATGTGTAGCCGGTTGCAGCGGTTGCAGCGCAGGTTGCGTTGCTGCCCTCGGGCACAGGGTTGGGCGTGCAGACGACTGTGCCGCTGGAGGTTGGCGACACAGTCGCAGTGATGGCATAGGCGGGAATGACAGGCACTAACACCAGTTTTTGTGGGGAGAGAGCGTAGCTACCTGGATTGACTTGAGAGACTCGCAGGCCACATAAGCCCGCTGCAATTGCGGTGACGTTGTTGCCTGAGAGCGTGCAAGTTGTGGGTGTCCAACTAGAAAACGTTGGCGCAAGCGCGCTGCTGGCCGTGGCACTCAAAGCTGAAGCACCCGCGCCAACCACCAATTGGGCAGGCGGGACGAAGCTGATTGCTTGGCCTCGTCGCACGTCGATGGGTACCGTGCTGATAGGTGCCGTTTGGTTATTGCCTAGCGATTGAAAATTGTTGTAACCCCAGCATTTGATGGCGTCTCCAGGTAGGAGAACGCAGTTGTGACGGTCTCGGTGAACAGAAATGTCGAGCGCCCCACTGGTAAGGCTAATCACATCGGCGGGCATCAGACTGTTGCTTGATCCACCGATACCCAGCGTGCCCGCAACGTTAGAGCCCCAGCACTTCACACTGCCGCTCGTAGTCAAGGCGCAGCTGTGATACCCACCCGCCGCGACCGTGACGAGGCCGCTTGTAAAGCCGCTGACATCTACAGGAACCCAGCTATCGACAGTGGAGTTATTCCCAAGCTGGCCCGCAAAGTTTGAACCCCAACACTTGGCACCGCCGCTGCTGGTCAGCGCACAGGTATGCGCCGGCCTGCCTGCGGAGATTGCAACCACCCCGCTCATTAGGCCCGTAGCTGGTACCGGAACAGGGCTGCCCGTCGTCGTGCCGTTGCCCAATTGCCCCAAATCGTTTGCTCCCCAGCATAGGACACCCGACGTAGTGGATAGGGCGCAGGTATGGTTAAAACCGGCGGAAATTCTGACTACACCGCTTGTTAGCCCATTCACAGCAACTGGCGTAGAGCTATCACTCACCAAACCGTTGCCCAGCTGACCGGATGCGTTGTAGCCCCAGCATTTGACGCCGCCTATACCGGTGAGAGCGCAGCTATGATTCTCGCCAACCGAAATCGCGACTACGCCGCTGGACAAAGTCGGAACCACGACAGGAGTAGCCCCATAGTTCGTCGCGAAGTTGGCACCCCAGCATTTCACGGCTCCGCCAGCCACCAAGGCACAGGCGTGACTACCACCTACCGAAACGGCTGCTGTGCTGCGGCCGAGACCTATCGCAGTTACTGGATTTGGGTTATTCGTCTTCACTCCGTTACCTAGTTCCCCGTTTAAGCCATAGCCCCAGCATTTAACTCCTCCGCTCGTTGTCAGCGCGCAGTTCGTGTAGACCCCACCAGAAACCACTAGAACGCCTCCCGTCAACTCGGACACATCAACCGCCGTCTGCGCAGTCGTGCTCGTCTCATCACCCACCTGCCCAGCCGTATTCCCACCCCAACACCGCACACCCCCGTATTTCGTGAGTCCGCACGAGTGCGATCCACCTGCAGCGACGTTGGCCATGTCGGCCGTTTGCCCGGTGACGTTTATCGGCGTGCCCTTATTGATACTCGTGCCGTCGCCGAGCTGGAAGGTCGCATTGCCGCCCCAGCATTTGAGCGCGCCTGCGACGGTGGTGGCGCAGGTGTGTTGCGCCCCGGCGGTGATGTTGCCGATGACGGTGGATAGGGAGGTGCCGAGAGAGGCGGTGCTGATCGGAATGTTGCGATTAATTTGGGTGCCATCGCCAAGCTGGAAGCTCGCGTTGCCGCCCCAGCATTTGACGCCACCCGCAGTGGTCACGCCACAGGTGTGGCCACTGCCAGCGGTGATAGCTTTGATGCCGCTGGCTAAGTTGACAACGTTTACCGCTTCGCCAATGTTGTTGTCGTAATCGACAAACGTGCCGTCGCCGAGCTGGCCAAATCCGTTGCCGCCCCAGCATTTGACGCCGCCTGCAATCGTGAGCGCGCAGCTATGCGTGCCGCCCGCAGCAATGCCGATGACGCCGAGGTTAAGGTACACGGCTTCGTAGGCGCGAAAGCTATTCGTCGTGCCGCTGTGGCCCAATTGCCCGTTGCTGTTGCCGCCCCAGCACACGACACCGGCACTGACGGT
>ENA-OFCE01001219-OFCE01001219.1-metagenomes-genome-assembly--contig:-NODE-1219-length-13683-cov-8.841503_pt1 | contig 13683 bp, 15 predicted proteins | sample MGYA00153388_OFCE01 | MGnify analysis MGYA00153388
GCTCGACGTTCATCGCTTCGGTGCGAGCCGCGAACTTCCACGCCTTCAGTCGCGCAAGCTCGAACGTGATGCGCTCTAGCTTGGCATCCTTGAACTTGATGGCCCGGTCGCGCTCGGCGATCTGCTGGCTCTGCCGACCGATGTGCTCAAGCATCTGCGCGGCCACTTCGGCCAGCGCCGCAGGGCTCAGGCCGTGCAGGTCCTGGGCCTTAAATTGCGGGGCTGTGAAGGCATGCGCTTGGAGCATGCATGCATTGTGCAGAGCAAGTATTGGCGCGGCTATCCGTGGAGATTCGGATTGCCAGCGCCGGGTCAGTTACGACGTAATTGCAGCCACTGGAATCGACAAGTCACATGCGTGTGAATCGTCGAATCACATGCGTGTGACTTGACGAATCACATGCGTGTGATGGTGCTCATTTGCTCCAGCCGTTGCCACGGCAAGCCGAGCACCAAGGCATCGAATTGCGGCTGCGTCAACGTCATCGGTGCAGGCCCTTGCAGCACACCGCGCGGCCACACGAAGCGGCCTGCGTTTAGACGCCGTGCAGCGCACCACACGCCGAATCCGTCATGCACAAGCAGCTTGATGCGGCTGGCCCGCGCGTTGGCGAAGAGATAGCCGTGGTGGGCCTGCGCCGTACCGAAGACGTGCACCACGCGGGCGAGCAAGGCATCCGCGCCGGCCCGCATGTCAATGGGCTCCACAGCCAGCCACAGGGCGTCGATGCGGATCACTTGGCCCCCATGCATTGCAGCAGCCAGCGGGCGCACTCTGGTGCGGCACTGACGGGCCAGCTAACGGCAATGGCCGCAGCACCTCGGCGCCATTCGATGCGGATGTCGGCCGCCGGCGTCGCAATCGTCTGGCCGTTGGTGGCAGGAGCGGCGACCGTGGTCGTGGGCAGTGTCACTGGAATGAACGCTGCCCCGGCTGTGACGGCGGTGCGCACCGGCCAGGCCGCGATGTTCGTCGGCGCCCCGCAACCGCGCCGCCACTTGTGCACGAGGTTGGCGTTCAGTCCGTGCGCCTGCGCCACCGCCGCCACGGATGCGCTCGGCTCGGCGCACGCCGCCAACACCCGTGCCTTCAACTCATCTGTATGCCGGCGCCTTGGCGCCCTCGATCCCGTCTGCATGGTGTCCACCTCCGAAATAGGTGGACACCTTCATCGAAGCTTCGGCGTGAATCAAGATGGGATGGCTGGACGCTTACGTTCATGCGGCCTGCCGCCCAGGGTCGCGAGGATCAACATTGCCCGGGATGTCCGGGAAGGGTCCATACGGCCCAAGAATTCCCAAAAATCAGACCTGTCCTCTCACGGCGCCGCTGCCGCTGAAGATCTGGTTGTCGATGGTGCTCTGGGCGTCGGGGTCGGTGCCGCCGATGCGGTCGGTGTTGATGTTGGTCAGCCGAAAGCCGATCACCTGCGCCGCGGGCACCAGGTCGAAGGTGCCCTACACGCAATTCAAGCCGGTGAGCGTGCGCGGGGCATTCAGGCCGCCTACCAGGTTCAGCAGGCTGCCGTTCCGTGTGCCCACCATCCAGGCAAGACCGCTGGGCACCGCCGCGAAGAAGGGCGCGTTGCCGGCCACCAGCACCGGCTCCAGGATGTGGTCGAAACCACCGGCGTTGCCAATGAGGTAGGCGTCCACCTTGCCGGGCGGGCTGAAGGTGACGATGCTGTCGACCCCCGGCGTGCGCCGGCATCACACCGGCCAGGGCGCAGGCCAGCGCCAGTGCGCGGGTGGGGCGTGCAAAAAAGATGCTCATCATGGTGCGGCACTCGGTGCCCACGGGAAAGTTGGGGCTTGACGGGCAGCTTGCCCAGCCACCGTCAAGCAGCGGTTAGATTGCTTCAATCACGCAGGCGGCGCAGTCGCCGCACCCCCACCACACCACACAAGCCTGCCAGCATCAAGGCCCAGCCCTGCGGTTCGGGCACGCTGGTCACGAAGCTGTCGGCTTGGAAGGAAAAGCCGGGGTCGGCGTAGTTGCGCGTGGTGATGCCGGGTTGGGCGTAGTCGACCACGGTGCCCACGTAGTGCAGGCCGCTGAAGGTGATAGTGCTCGGCAGGCCGACAAAGTCCTCAGCGAAGAAAAACTGGCCGAAGTGCGCCTCGCCTTCGGTGTTGGTCTTGCTCAGCGATGTGAACAGCGCCACGCCGCTGCTGTCCAGCAAGGCCAGCGTGCCGGTGCCGGTGACGTCCGACGCCCCGACGGCAAAGATGTACGACCACAGGTGCGCGGGATTAACCAACGTCAAGCTCTGGCCGGGCAGAAACTGCACCGTGTAGTCCAGTGTGTCGCCTTCGGCCAGGTTGAAGCTGACCGGCGGCGCGAATGCCGGCGCGCCTTGCACGTGGCCGGTGATGTCGATAAATGAGGCGTCCAGCGTCAGGTTGATGGCGGCGGTGGCCGCATCGGCGCTGGTGATGGCGCCGGCAAACAGTGCGGCGGTGGCAAAGGCAATGTGTGCGTTCATGGAAATCTCCTTGGGGTTGGATGTGAATGTGCGCGGGGCTGCGTCACCCGAGAGTCACTGGCCTGTCAACGCTCGTCGCCGGGGTGGTGGGGGCAGGCCCTGGCGTGTTGCAACAGCGCCCGGGGAAAACGCTGAAGCAGCGCAGCGAAAACACAGAAAGCTGCCGCCCAGCGGGTCTTTCGGGGCGTACAGCAAGAGTTGCCGGCCATGGGCTTCGGCGCGGACCAGCACACTGTCGGCCGGGGTTGTGGCGGGCGTGTTCACCGCACCACCGTCAAGCCCAGCGGACTTAAAAGCCGGGTGGCCGCACCGGTGATGGTCTCCATGCTGGCCACCGTCAGCTTCGGCGCGGTGCCGGCGGTTTGTATGACCTGCCCGGCGCTGCTGCCGTAGTCGACCAGGTAAACGGTAGGCGGCGACAGTGCGTTGTCGAAGAACACGCCCCCGGGGTAGTCGATGGTCAGGGTGCCCGACGCTGCCAGCGTGGCCGCCGGCATGGCGCCGCTGCCGGCGGTGTTGGTGTAAAGCTCCACGCCGCGGCCGGGCACCGTCGGCACAATCGCGTTGTTACCCGAACTCGGCTCCGGCGCCATACCTCGCAGGTTGGCGCCGGCCGGTGTGGTGAAGGATGGGATGGGCAGCGTGTTGCCGCTGGCGCCCGGCGCAAACACAGCCACGTTGCCGCCAAAGCTGTTGGCCACGATGAGGTTGCGGCTGCTGTCCAGCGCGATGTTGCCGGGCACCGTCATGCCGGTGTTGGCGCCGGCGATCCAGTGGTCGTTGACGCTGCTGCCGTTGTTGAAGTGATAGACCGCTGTGCTGCCGCCGGCTGCGCTGCCGCCGTTGGGGCAGGTGGACACATACAGGTCGTCGGTGGGGCCGGTGGCCACCCCCTGGGGCGAACCCATGCCGGCGGCGGTGAGGCTGCGTGTGGATGCCATGTCACCCTGGGGCTTGCTGGCGTAGACCGTGACCTTCGATGCCAAGCGGTTGGCCCCGTGCAGGTTGCCCTGCTTGTCGGTGGCAATGCCGATGGGCAACCGCAGGCCGGTGCTGGCGCCGCCCAACGCGCGCACCGCTGCGGGGTTACCGTTTGCGCCCAGCGCAAACATGGTGATCGTAGTGTTGGCGTTGATGGCGTGCATGCCGGCCGCGGCCGAAGGGTTCGGCGTGGGAGTGCTGGTGGTGAGGGCGACCGGGCCAGAACCGGACCGGAGGCGGATCAAAACCATGTCGAAAAAAATAAGCCAGCACTCATGCCATCTTCGCCAAATCAAATGAAATCAGGGCTTTGCGCGATATTCTTTAATTCCGCTTCAAAAACAACTCTCAAATTTACCGCCTAACGCAGGCGGCCGATCGGCGTCGATTTGTTCGGCTGGGCGCATCATGGATCGCGCCATCAGGCCGAAGACGGGAATTTTGTCCTGCGGTCAGGCCAAGACCGGACCGGAGGCGGATGAAAACCGGCTGTGAAACGTCGCTGCAGCATTCATGCCATCTTCGCCAAATCAAATGAAATTAGAGACTTGCGTGATATTTTCAATTCCCCTTCAAAATCAACTGTCAAATTTACCGCTAAACACAAACGGCCGATCGGCGTTGATCTGTTCGGCCGGACGCATCATGGACTGGCCATCAAACCGAAGTTGACCAAGTGCGCCGGCGCCAGTGCATACCAATACAGCAAGCCCCAGACCGCCTGCGGATGCCAGCAGGCGGTGAACGTCAGGCGGGTGCGGGTGCTTGGGCCGGGTCCGGCGGCCGCCCCTCGGTCGACCTCGACGGCTAGCACGCTCGAGTTAGGCCCCCGCATGCCGAAGTTCGGTGTCGTCGGCGCGGCCAGCGCCGTGCGCACTTTGGCGCTGATCGCCGCGTCGTCCACCGCTTCGGCCATGCGATTGGCAGCCCGCACGGTGTCGGCGGTCGGGCTGTTAACCGCCGTACCCACCGCGCCGGTAGCGTTCTGCACACCGGTCTGCAAAGAGTCGCGCGCTGTTGCCACTCTGTCGTCGATGCGTGTACCCAGGCTGCGCTCGTCGTACAGGCTGGACACGGCGACGGCCGTGATTACGCCCCCGAGCAACGCAGCAGCCATGAAGCCGGGCAGGCGGCTGCGCCTGGGCGCAAGGCGCTCGCTGCGCGGCGTCCGTCCAGCCGTTCGGTCAGCCGGGTCGATGGGGGTGTCGATTTGGGGTGTCGATTAGGGGTGTCGATGGTCTGCGTTTGGGCAGGCTGGCTGCGGCTGGCCAAGGTGGCCTCGTCGAGCGGGATGCGGGTCGTTATCGGGGTCTCTTTCGTGCGGCATGGATTTGGGCGACAGTCGCGAGTCTGCGCATCGTGTGGTGCGGGACGGCCGGGGGGTGGCCTGTCGGACACCGCCGCACGGCGCTGACAAGACCTGCGTCAGTCGGCGCTGTCCGACGCGGGCGCAGCGCAGTGGCCGGCAGCCGGCGCAGGCCAGTTGCGACAGGCTGTGGTTCAACGCCTTGTTGACGCCCTGGAGACCAACACCATGAACTTGCAGACCACCCACTCCCAGTTCGCGAGCCGCCCCCGGCAGACCGCATTGCGACAAGGCGCCATCGTGGCGTGCGCCAGTGCGGCGCTGCTGCTCGGCGCATGCGGTTCGATGAGCGAGCGCGAACAAGGCACGGCCAAAGGCGCTGGTGCCGGCGCTGTCGCCGGCGCCGTGATCGGCGGCGTCACGGGCGGCAATGCCGGCCGTGGCGCGGTCATCGGCGGAGCGGTCGGCGCGATCGCAGGCAACCTCTGGACCAAACGAATGGAAGACAAGCGCCGCGCTGTGTCCGACGCCGCGGCCAAGTCGGGCACCGGCGCAGCTGTCGACCGCACGCCGGACAACCGCTTGAAGGTCAACGTGCCGGCGGATGCGTCGTTCGACGTCGGCCGTGCAGACTTGAAGCCCGGCCTGCGCCCGGTGCTGGACGAACTCGGCCGGGGCCTCGACAGGGACATGCGCATCACGGTCGTCGGCCACACCGACAGCACTGGCAGCGACGCTGTCAACGACCCGCTGTCACGCGACCGCGCGGAGGCTGTTCGCGACTACCTCAGCGTGCGCGGCGTAGCGCGCGATCGCATCACGGTCGTCGGCCGCGGTTCGCGCGAGCCGGTCGCGGGCAACGACAGCGACAGCAGCCGCTCGCAGAATCGACGCGTCGAGATCTTCCTCGGCGATTCGGCAGCCTGAGGCCGCCTCGACCGGCTCGCTAGGCCGTGGAGCATTGCCCGAACTGCGGCGGCTCGCTGAAGATCATCGCGGCGATCCTGGAGCGGCCGGTGATCGAGAAGATCCTCACCCATCTTGGGCTGCACTCCCGGGCGTACTCACCGGCGCCAGCTGATGGGTCGCAGCTGCAAGCGGCCGCACCAGCCAGGTCTTTCACGGTTTACGCGGCCTGCCGCTTAGGGCCGCGAAGATCAAAATTGCCTGAGATTTTCGGGAAGGGTCTCTACGGCTCAAGAATCCTCAAGAATCAGAGTCACCGGGAGGAGATCACCATGACGGATGCGTCTGCCGGCACTGTCGACACTCCTCAGCGCCGAAGCCGATTCCAAAGACCATCGCAAGCGCGGCCAACTGCCCTGACGAGGCGTTTAGAGGCAAGAAAAAGGGCGTTTTAATTTCCTATCCTCAGCTGCAAGCTGCTCAAGCGCGAGCTGCGGCAACGCTGGCAGGCGCATTTAGACGGCCGTTGAGTGCCGGCGGCAGCCCGGCCGCGGGCGCTTGTCAGTCTGGCCTCAGTTGGTGACCATCACCCAGCCGGTGCTCCAGTCGTTCTGGTTCAGCGTGACGGTCCCACCACCGTTACCCGCCACGCAGTTGCCGATGTGCCAGCTGCCGGCGCTGGGCAGGTAGCTGATGACCGGCGAGAACATCGTGCGTACATTGGCCTGCATGTGGACGAACTTGAACGCCGCCCCGTTGCTGGTCGGGTTGGCGGCGGGTGTGGCCGACGGGCGGGCGCACATGTCCACCCGCAGCAAGACGTTGGCTGCGGAACCGACCGAGAACGCGCCGCTGGCGGTGATGCGCTGGCCGGCCGTGGTGACAATGGTGGCCACCGGGCCGACAAACACAAAGTTGGTGTTCACCAGCGCCACCGACGGCGCCACCTGGCCCTGGAAGTTGCTGATGCCCAGCACGCCGCTGGGGCCTTGAACACCCTGCGCACCTTGCTGCCCCTGCGGGCCTTGCTGCCCCTGCGGACCTTGCTGCCCCATTGCGCCGGGCAGGCCGGGCAAACCATTCGTGCCGTTGGTCCCGTTGATGCCGTTCGCGCCGGTCGCGCCGGTTGTGCCGGTCTTGCCGTTCGTGCCGTTACTGCCCGGCACGCCCTGTGGCCCGGCCGGCCCCTGGTCGGCCAATGTCAGATCGAGCCGCGCCACATGGCCGGTGGCGGTGTTCTCCTTGCTGTCGAAAAACACCACCGTGCCGGGTGCGGCCAGCGCCGGCGCAAGCGCCCAGCCGTTGTTGGTGGCGGGGTTGGTGATCCAGGATTTCACCTGCGCCGTCACGTCCACCGCCAGATACTGGCCAGCCGTCGGCACCGCCAACACCGGGCCACTGCCCGGCCCGGAGGTGGGCAACGCGGTGTTGGCGGTGACGCCTGCCTCGGCCCAGGCGGCGTTGACGGTTTGCAACTCCACCGCGCCGGCCGTGCCCACCCGGTTGACAAACAACACCAGCGTGGCCTTGACCACCTTGGCCGCCGTGGTGCCGGCCGGCAAGGGGGCCAGGTCGAAGCGCAGCAACGCTGTGGACCCGCCGCCCACATTCAGCGTGGGCAGGCCGCCAAAATTGTTGGCTGGCAGCAAGGTGCTGACGTGGCTGTCGGCCGCCAGCGGCGCGTCTAGCGCCAGCGCGGCCGTGCTGGCCAGGGCGCCGACCAAGCTCACCAGGGCGGCCGCCCGCAGCGGCTGCGCGCGGCGCTGGCTTTGGGGCAGGGTGGGTGTCATGCGCGGATCCTTTGGTGGCGAGGGTGGGGACGGCGCTTTGGCCGTGGACATGAAAGCGGGCAGGGCAGCAGGCAGGACAGGCCGGTGGCTCGGGAACGCGGTGGGGCGGAGTGGCGCTGTGGCGGCGGGGCGATGTGCCGGTCCGGCAGTCTGGTGCCTTGCGTCAGCGGTGGCTGGCGTCGATGGCGTCGGTCAGCCCGCTGCGCCGCCGGTGGGTTGCCCGCCACCCCGCCAGCCCGGCCAGCCCGGCGGCCAGCAGCAGTGCGGCGGCCGGCTCGGGCACGGCCGGTGAGTTGGGCGCGCTGATGTCGAGCGCGAAGCGGCCGTTGCGCTGCGCACCGTCCACCTGGATGAAGCGCGCGCCCGACACGCCGTTGTAGACGCTGGTGTAGTCAGCGATGCCGGCCTGGCTGTAGCCATCGGCCAGGCGCTGGCCCAGCGGGTCATTGCCGTCTTGCGACAGCACCAGGGTGTAGCGGCCGGCGTTGACGCCGACCAGCGTGAAGTGGGCGTCCCAGCAGAAGCCCGATACCGGATCGGCAGCGCCGCTGCCCAGGCTGCCGCACAGGTTGTCGCTGCCGCGCGCCAGCTGCAGCAGGCCCACGCCGTCCTGGAACAGCGCCAGCACAGGCGCAAAACCGCCAGGCGGGATGCTGCGGCCCGAGCTTTGCAGCCCACCGTAAGAGAAGGTGGCCACGCTGAGCACATCGTTTTGCACCAGATCGAACTGGCGCACGAAAAGGCTGTCGTCCTGGCCCAGCAAGCCTTCAACCGATTTCGTGCCCGCGTGCGCGGTGCTACTAATGCTGGCGATGGCCAGCAACAGGGCAGCGCCGAGCAAGGTGCCCGGGCGGGAGGGCGACGGTGTCATGGCAAGTTTCCGGCAGCCGGCAAGGAGACCGACTTTCTGCGGCTTAGTTTCGGTGGCCTGGCTGGCGCTGTCTACACGCCGGGAAGTGGCCCCCCCACGAACCGGGGGTGCCGGGGCGGCGACGCTCTACAGCCGATCTCCACGGCCCGTCAACGACGGCCTGTCAGCGCGGCGCGGCGGGCCGGCCCGGCAAATCGGCCCAGCACTGGCGCAAGTCGGCCAAGTGGACCAAGAGGGCCAGCCCGGCTGCCGCCATTGCGGCCAGCAGCCACGCGGCATGGGCCACCAGCAAATCATCAGGGATCGCAGAATCCTTGATCACCCGGAGCGGGATGGCGCCGCCGCAGGGCTCGACGCGGCCGGCGCGATCGAGCGGCAGCTCCTTGCGGCCCTGGCGTACCAGCGCCTCGGCCGCGGTGGCGCCGGCCGAGCCGCCGCCGACCACCACCACGTCGTAGGTGTCGTTGGAGGGGGTGTCGAAACTCATCTGGCAGCTCCAAGGTGGTTGGGGTTGGCGCGGGCTGTCGGCGAAGCCGGGGCGCGGCGGGAAGCCTCGAATCCTTCGCCGAAGCACACGGCCTCGAAAACGAGCGCCAGGCCGACCAGATAACCGCCTACGAGGCGGAGTACGGCCGGGCGACGCAGCGCCTGTGCTGACGCTCCTGGCTTATCGCGCGCCAGCTCGAAGCGCTGCGCCGGCCGAATCGACTCCCGCAGCTGGCAAATTTGCCTCCGCAGCGCCGGCCAACCCCCACTACCCGGATCTGGCGCCGCGCGGAAACCTTGCCAGTGTCCCGCTGGGTTCCTTGCCATCGAACGACGACGCGGCCCGGGCGGCTTGAATCGGGGCCGTCTTCCTTTCCAGTGCTACCAGTCGCGGATGGTGTTTTGGTCAATCGATGCCAGCGGCAGCGGCATCAACGCGGCCAGATGCCCCGGCTTCGTGTCGCTTTTGCTCCGCTTTTTCGGCTCGCCACCCGTCGCGGCGGCTTTGCGCAGGTCGGCCACGCAGCGCGGTTTCCAGGCGGCTTTGGGTTCGTCGGCTTCGGCCTCTTGCTGGCGGTCGAGCTGGCGGTCGAGCTGGCGCGGGTCGATGCCACCGTCCAGCAGCACGCGCAGGCGGTGTGCTTCGGCCCGGGCGCCCTCGATGCTCCATGCCCGAACGTCGCGGATGATGCGGCGGATGGTCCGGCGCTTCAGCTTGGCTTCGAACACATAGGCATACGCTGCGGGCGCTGCAAGGCGCATCGCGCTGCCTACAATGCTTGAATGAATATTCTCATCGCCAACGACGACGGTTATCTGGCACCGGGTCTGGCCGCGCTGGTCAAGGCTTGCCGGGGCCTCGGGCACATCGACGTCATCGCCCCGGAACAGAACGCCAGCGGCACGTCGAACGCGCTGACCTTGACTCGGCCCTTGTCGGTTTTCGAGGCGCGGGGCGACCACGTGCAGGGCTTTCGCGTCGTCAACGGGACGCCTTCGGACTGCGTGCACGTGGCCTTGACGGGCCTGTTGCCGCAGCGACCCGATCTGGTGTTGTCGGGCATCAACAACGGCGCCAACATGGGCGACGACACGTTGTATTCGGGGACGGTGGCCGCGGCCATGGAGGGCTTTCTGTTCGGCATTCCGGCCATCGCTTTTTCGCAAGGCGAGAAGGGCTGGGGCGAGATCGATGCCGCCGCGGCCGCAGCCCGGTCCATCATCGAACAGGTGCTGGCGCAGGCCCCGCTGGGCGGTGAGCCCTGGCTGCTGAACGTGAACATTCCCAACCGGGCCGACGCCATTGACTTGCCGCGGCTGGTGACTCGGCTGGGTCGCCGGCACGCCAGCGAACCGGTGGTTCGCCAGACCAGCCCGCGCGGCGATGCCATTTACTGGATCGGCCCGGCGGGCGACGCGCGCGAAGCCGGCGAGGGCACCGACTTCCACGCCGTCGCGCAGGGCAAGGTGTCGATCACGCCCCTGCAGGTGGACTTGACCGACCACGCGCGCATTGCAGCCTGGGCCAGGCGCCTGGGCGATACGCAGACCCAGGCCCAGCCCCAGCCCAAGGCATGAGCATCGGCGCTGCAACCAGGCTGCGCGGGTGACGCCCCCGGCGCGCGGCGGTCGCTTCCCGCTGGCGCTGGACCAGATGCACGGCGCGGCCGGTCGGCAGCCGTCGACCGGCGTCCTGCGCCCGCAGCGCCCGGTGCGCCAAGCGGCCGAGGATGCCGCGCGTCGCGCCACGCCCAGCGGCCTGGGTCTGGACTCTGCCGCCGTGCGCGCGCGCATGGTCGAGCGCCTGCGGGCCGACGGCGTGGCGAGCGAGCCGGTGTTGCAGGCCTTCGCGGCGGTGGAACGGCACCGCTTCGTCGACAGCGCGCTGGCCACCCAGGCCTACGAGGACACCAGTCTGCCCATCGGCCTGCGGCAGACGATTTCCAAGCCGTCGGTGGTGGCGCGCATGCTGGCCCTGCTGTTCGAGTCGGACCATGCGCGCGAGCACGGCCACCTGGGCCGGGTCCTGGAAGTCGGCACCGGTTGCGGCTACCAGGCGGCCTTGTTGGCGCGCCTGTCGCGCGGGTTGGTGTCGATCGAGCGCTTGAAGCCGCTGCACGACAAGGCCCGCGAGAATCTGGCGACCTTGCGGCACGGCGATGTGCGTCTGGTGCATGGCGACGGCCGATTGGGCCACGCGCCCCGGGCGCCGTATCAGAGCATCGTCGCCGCGGCAGGGGGCGGTGACCTGCCCCCCGCGTGGCTGGACCAACTGGCTGTGGGCGGGCGCCTGGTCGCCCCTGTCCACGAGGCCGGCCGGAGCGGGCAGGTGCTGCTGGTGGTGGATCGCCATGCCGACGGGCTCAGCCAGCGCTGGCTGGATGCGGTGCACTTCGTCCCACTAAAATCTGGTGTTGAATGAGTGCGAGGCGGGGTACATGAAGACATGTTTGAAGGGAACCGTTGGCGGCCGTTCGTGGCTGGCAGCGACGGTCTTGGCCGCGCTGGTGGCGGGTTGCGCGTCGCCCACCCACAAGGCCCCGGTGGAAGACCGCAAGTCGGTGGCGCGGCCCGGGGGTCCAGCCCTCCCGTCAGCCCCGTCCGTGCCTGTGCCCACCGTTGAGGCGCCCGCCGCCAAGCCGCCCTTGCCGGGCGCCGAGAACGCTGGCAAGCCCGGTTTCTACACGGTGCGCTCCGGCGACACGCTGATCCGCATCGGCCTGGACGCGGGCCAGAACTGGCGCGACATTGCGCGCTGGAACAGCTTGGAGAACAGCAACCTGATCGAGGTCGGCCAGGTGCTGCGGGTGTTGCCGCCCGCAGTCGATGCCGCCGGCGTGACGGTGCGGCCCGTGACACCCACGGGCCGCGTCGACAGCAAGCCGCTGGATGCGCGCGCTGGCGCTGCGTCCGCGGCGGCCACACCAGCGCCTGGCGCGGCCCCGACGACGCCACCGGCGGTTTTCGGTCGCGAGGGCGATGACGACATCAACTGGTCCTGGCCCTCCTCCGGTACGGTGGTGGCTGGGTTCGACGAGGCCAAGAGCAAAGGTCTGGCCATCGGCGGCAACGCGGGCGATGCCGTCCTGGCGGCTGCCGATGGCCGCGTCGTGTACGTCGGCTCGGGCATCCGGGGCTACGGCAATCTGGTCATCGTCAAGCACAACGCCACTTACCTCACGGCCTACGCCCACAACCAGGCGCTTCTGGTAAAGGAAGACCAGGCCGTGCGCCGAGGGCAGAAGATTGCCGAGATGGGCTCCACCGACGCCGACCGTGTGCAGTTGCACTTCGAGATCCGCCGCCAAGGCAAGCCCATCGACCCGACGCGGCTGCTGCCTGCCCGTTGACGCCGGCCCCGGTTCGGTCCGGGCTCTTCGCGTGAGTACCCCATGACCACAGGGTTTGATTGGCTGCAGGTCGAGTCGCTCGACCTCGAAGCCCAGGGCGTGGCTCACCGAGAAGACGGCAAGGTCGTGTTCATCGAGGGCGCGCTGCCCGGCGAGCGCGTGCAGGTGCAGGTGTCGCGCAAGAAAAACCAGTGGGAACAGGGCCGGATGACGGCGCTGTCGCGCGAGAGTTCACAGCGCGTGCGCCCCGGCTGCCCGAACTTCGGCCTGCATGCCGGCGCCTGCGGCGGCTGCAAGATGCAGCACCTGCACCCTGCGGCCCAGGTGGCTGTGAAGCAGCGGGTGCTGGAGGACAACCTGTGGCACTTGGCCAAGGTGCGCGCGGAATGCATCCTGCGCCCGATCGAGGGGCCGGCTTGGGGCTACCGCGACCGCGCCCGGCTCTCGGTGCGTTTCGTGGCCAAGAAGGGCACGGTGCTGATCGGCTTTCACGAACGCAAGTCCCGCTACGTGGCCGACATGCAGGTCTGCCCGGTGTTGCCGGCGCGGGTCAGCGCGATGCTGATGCCGCTGCGCGAACTCATCGGCCGCATGGACCAGCGTGACAGGTTGCCGCAGATCGAACTGGCGGCGGGCGACGGCGTGACGGCCCTGGTGCTGCGCCATCTCGAGCCAGTGAGCCCAGCCGACGCACAGCGCCTGCGTGACTTCGCAGCCCTGCACGACGTGCAATGGTGGCTGCAGCCCAAGGGGCCGGACACGGTGCAACTGCTCGACGACGGCGGCCCCGTGCTGGCCTACAGCCTGCCCGAGTTCGGCATCCACATGCCCTTCAAGCCCACCGACTTCACGCAGGTCAATCCACACATCAACGGCGTGCTGGTCGGCCGTGCGCTGCGCTTGCTGGACGTGCAGGCGCAGCACCGCGTCGTCGACTGGTTCTGCGGCCTGGGCAACTTCACCCTGCCGCTGGCCACCCGCGCCCGCGCGGTGCTGGGCGTCGAGGGCAGCGAAACGCTGGTGGCCCGTGCCCGCGACAACGCCAAGGCGAACGGACTGTCCACGAGGGCCAGTTTCCAGGCCCGCAATCTGTTCGAGATCGTTGCCGACGATCTGCGCAGCATCGGCCCGGCCGAGCGCTGGTTGATCGACCCGCCGCGCGAAGGTGCCTTCGCGCTGGCCAAGGCCGTGGCCGACCTGCATGGCGCCGAGGGCTGGGCGCCGCCGCAGCGCATCGTCTACATCAGCTGCAATCCTGCCACGCTGGCCCGCGATGCCGGTCTGCTCGTGCACCAGGCCGGCTACCGCTGCACGCAAGCCGGGGTGGTGAACATGTTCCCGCACACGGCGCACACGGAAAGCATGGCGGTGTTCGAAAGCACCCACGGCATTTCGGTTGCACCATAAAAAACGGGGCCCTCAGGCCCCGTCGAGATTTACTTGAAGACAGAAGGATCAGTCGTTCGAACTGCCGCCAATGCCGAGCAGCGAAAGCATGAACTGGAAC
>ENA-OFCE01001220-OFCE01001220.1-metagenomes-genome-assembly--contig:-NODE-1220-length-13655-cov-27.450074_pt1 | contig 13655 bp, 9 predicted proteins | sample MGYA00153388_OFCE01 | MGnify analysis MGYA00153388
TTCTCTCCGATCGCAAATTCCGGATCTCTTCGATACTCAGTCCCGTTGTTTGACTAATAGTTTCGTCATCAAGGCGATCGAGTAACTGTCGCGCCACCGCCTGCATTGTTTCTTTTCGACCTTCTTTTCGACCTTCTTCTCGACCTTCCCGATTAGCTTTGATTATAACTCCTTGTTGATCGTAAATAAACATTTCTTGCCGTTCAAGAGCTTCTAGTTCGTCAGGGTTTAAATTAACTTGATTCGCTATGTCAAAGGCTTGATGAATCTCTGGCACAACATCCATTGTTTGCGGTACTTGTGTCAGCGTATTAGCATATTTCATGAAATAAATCCATTTATCGGTAAGGCTTTCTACTTGTGACAATTTTTTGGTAAACTTTGGGAGTTCGACGAACACTAACTCAATGTTATTATCAGTATATTCAATATTTGTTGTTGTTTCTTTGTAAACAAAGCGAGAAATTAGCCGATCGCTATTTTCAAACATCTCGAAATCAGTAATCGTTAGTGCAATTACAGGTTTCAACATTCGGTAGCCTTGTCCTTTCTGTAATTGAGATGCGTAAGTTTTGGCAGCGTTGTACAAAACTCTCTTGCCGAAAGACTCGACGTTTAATACCTGCATTTCAATAATAACCAGTGTTCCGTCGGCGAGTTGGGCTTTGACATCTAAAGAAGAGTCTTTTAAGCCTGCTATCTTGGGCGGTAAATTAGGATCGATAATTTCTAAGTCTGCAATGGTAGGATTTCCCTCGTAAATCGTGGCGTTGAGAAAGCTAATGAGAATGCCTTTGCTATCTTTGGAAGCAAAGATTTTTTTGAAGGCGTAATCGGTTTTGGGGTTGATGAATGTCATGGTGGGAAATCGAGATAACGACCGCTATCTCGATTTTATCATCAGGGTCTGGAATTTTACTGACGATCGCTCTTAGTTTTTTGTTTCTATCGCTCGAAATTAGACAGATCCAATTCGACGCTCGATCGCATTATAGAACCGATCGCCCATATCACCCATCCCCACCTCAATCAACCCTAGATTATCCGCACTTACCACCCGCAAAGGCGAATCAGCACCCCCAACTACACCGATTTTATGCCACATCTTAGCCAAATATTCTTGCAGATAAGCTTCCCAAACTCCTTGATTTTTCGGTGCGACTGAAACAACAATACAATTGCCCATTTCACCAAACAAAACTTCATCCCAGCGCCCGACATTTGCCGAATTGAAACCAATCTGAATTTCCGCACCCAGTTTACCAGAGATGCAGGATTCCGCGAGGGCGATCGCAATTCCACCTTCCGCAGCATCGTGGGCGGAACATACCCAACCTTGGCGAATTCCATCACGACAAACTGATTGCACTTTCCGTTCCAAATCAAAATCGATCATTGGTGGTTTCCCCGCAACAATCCCGTGAATTGCTGCTAAATATTCCGAACCTCCGAGAGTAGCAAAAGCCGGAAGTTTGGAAGTTTCAGTTTTCAATTCAGAATTGGCAGATTGAAAAAAAGTAAGTTCATCTTGACCATGTTCCCCGATTCCCAACACGTAAATTAAATCGCCTTTCTTTTGCCAACCTTGGCCGCAAATCTTCGTCAAATCTGGAATCAATCCCACCATTCCAATTACCGGAGTGGGATAAATCGGTTGAGGATTGCCATCAGAATCGATAGTTTCATTGTACAGAGAAACATTCCCGCCAGTCACAGGTGTTTTTAACTCCCGACAAGCTTCAGCAATCCCGCGACAAGCTGATGCTAACTGCCAATATCCGATCGGCTTTTCGGGACTGCCAAAATTCAGATTGTCGGTAACTGCGATCGGTTCCGCACCCACACAGCTTAAATTTCTGGCGGCTTCTGCTACGACGGCTTTTGCACCTTCGTAAGGATCGAGATAAACGTAGCGAGAATTGCAATCAACCGTGGCCGCAACTCCGGGAATAACCCCCCCCGGCCAGGGCGGGCACGGGGGCACCGCCCCTACAATGGGGAGAGAAAGTTCGGGAGTTTCTCTACCTTGTGCCTTCTTAAATAAAGGAATTACTTCTTCTTCCTGTTTACTTTGGGAAGCTTGAGGAACAGTATCTTCTCCCTCTTGTAGCCCCCCCTTAGCAAGGGGGGGTTGGGGGGGTTCTTTTTGACACGGTTCCAGAGGCCGCAATCGAACCACAGCAGCATCAGCACCACCGGGTAAAACAACTGTATTATTCTGCACTTGATGGTCGTATTGGCGATAAACCCAGCGTTTAGAAGCGATGGTAGGAGTATCTAAAAGTTTGAGCAAAATCTGATTCCAAGTTTGCAAATTCCCATCAATTTCGATACCTGCTGCGCTGCATTCCGGGAGAGAATCTGCCGTCCATTCCCAAGCTTTTTTAGCATATTCTGGCGGTTCTGTCAACAGTTCTCGGTGATAAATTGGCGTATTCTCTGCTAAGGCTGTGGCGGTAATTTCGGCAGCGATTTCGCCTTTAAAGAGAATGCGGACGATCGGCTCTTCGATCACTGTACCCGCGACTACAGCCTGCAATCCCCAGCGATGAAAAATATCAATTAATTCCTGTTCCCGTCCTTTCTGGGCAACAAATAACATCCGTTCCTGGGATTCTGAAAGCAAGTATTCGTAAGGAATCATCCCACTTTCCCGCACGGGAACTTTGTCTAGATCGAATTCAATTCCGACACCACCTTTGGCGGCCATTTCGGATGTGGAACAGGTAATTCCAGCCGCACCCATATCTTGGGCGGCGACGACTGCACCAGTTTTGAATGCTTCTAAACAAGCTTCAATTAAGGACTTTTCTAGGAAAGGATCTCCTACTTGTACCGCAGGGCGATCGTCCATTGATTTGTCGGTCAATTCTGCACTAGCAAAACTTGCGCCGCCCATGCCATCTCTGCCAGTAGTTGAACCGACATAAAGCACGGGATTTCCGATGCCGGATGCGCCGGATTTAACTATTTCTTGGGTTTCCATTAAACCCAAGGCCATGACGTTAACTAATGGGTTTTCTGAATAGGCAGGATCGAAGTACACTTCGCCGCCAACTGTGGGTACGCCGATGCAGTTTCCGTAATGGGAAATTCCCGATACTACTCCTTTGAATAACCTTTGAGTTTTGGCATCGTCTAGGTTTCCGAAACGTAGGGAATTCAAAAGTGCGATCGGGCGTGCACCCATTGTGAAGATATCGCGCAGAATTCCCCCGACTCCAGTTGCGGCACCTTGGAAAGGTTCGACTGCTGACGGGTGATTGTGGGATTCAATTTTGAAGGCTAATTGCAATCCGTTTCCTAAGTCTATAACGCCAGCATTTTCTCCGGGGCCGACGAGAATGCGATCGCCTTCTGTGGGAAACTGTTTTAATAGCGGCCGCGAATTTTTGTAACAGCAGTGTTCGCTCCACATAACGCCGAACATTCCCAATTCTGCTTTGTTGGGATGGCGGTTGAGACGCCGCACAATGTCTTCGTATTCTTCGGGTTTAATGCCTTCGGAGGCAATTTCTTCAGGGGAAAATGGGGATTCGGAGATGACTGACATGAAAACTCGGTATAAACCACAGGTTTTATTTTAAATGGCCTTGGTTTGTTAATCTCAAATCTGACACTATTGTCAATTTTTAGATATTTTTTGTAGTGGGAGCGGATTTATATGAGATATTGTACCATTGTTAGCAACAGGCTTTTCGGCTTGTTCCACAAAAGATAAATTTTCTTGTGGAACAGGCCGGAAAGCCTGTTCATAAAAGGCTTGTTGAGAATGGTACAACACATTAGTTTATTTAAATTGTCTATATCCTTTAAAACTGTTGACAAATTTGCCTCTACGGGATGCGTGAGAATGCTAATCTCGGTAAGTTGATCTACAATCTAAAATCTATAATCTAAAATCGAATGACTCAATCTGGAAATCTCAATTTTTCTAACCAAAACTTGCGAAATCGCTCTTTTAAAGGCCTGGATTTGTCAGGGGCGAATTTCAGCGGTTGTGACATCAGAGGCTGCAATTTCACTGGGGCAATTTTGAGGGGGGCAAATTTTCATGGTGCTCGAATGGGACAAAGCCGCAAGGCGGGCACGGGGGCACCGCCCCTGCTTGCTAGGGCTGGGGTGACTGCGGTGAGTGTCACTCTGGCTGGGGCTTTGACGGGGCTGATTGGGGGTGCGGATGCGGGTGCGGTGGCGGTGGTGGCGGTGGCTGCGACTGCGATTGCGGCGACTAGGGCTGACGCGGGGATTGTGGCTGGGGCGGTGGCTGGGGCTGCTGGTGCGATCGGCGTTAGTGGTATTGTGACAGTTTTTGGGGGAGATGCGATTAGGGGAATTGTCTTAATTTTGGTTTCTGGGGTAATACTTGGCTTAACTGCGATCGGGTTTTTTATAGCTGTTGAAGAGATAGAAAAGTTGTCGGTGACTTCGTTTAGAAAGGCGGATGTAACTGATGCTATATTTGCTGAATCTGCCATGCTGAATGCTGATTTTTCTGATGCGCGAGGCTGCTATTGGTAAAGAGGTTCGGCAACGGATGCTATACTTTTAAAATCTAAAATAAAAAATTGGATGACTAAGTTTCCCCACGATCAATTTGCGAAAGAATACTTACAAGAGTTATTGTCGCCTCTTGGAAAAGTAGAAACCAGCAAAGATGTCACTGCTGAAGTTAGGGAAATTGATGTTTGGTTTCAACCCACTTCTTTTGAGAAGGAATATGTCCAAAGTTTGGGTTTGTTAGGTAAAATGGCTGCAACACCTGCGATAATTGAACCGTTTCGTAATCCGGTGACTGCTGAAGGAATTTTTAGCTGTGTGGTAAAATTATTAAACATTAGGGCTGAACAGGGACGGCGGGCTAATCGAGAAGACAGACGTTTGGAGGAAAGACAATTACCCATGTTGTGGATTCTCACTCCGACTGCTTCGGAACTTTTATTAAACAGTTTGGGTTTTCGGACTCCTGAAGCGTCTGAGGCCTGGGGAAAGGGAGTTTATTTTTTATTGGAGGCTTGGAGAGTTGGCTTAATTGCTATTCACCAGCTACCGAAGACTCCTGAGACTATGTGGTTGCGGATGTTGGGTAGGGGGCGAGTGCAGCAAGGGGCGATCGCGGAATTAACTGCATTTCCTATTGATGCTTCAATCCGAGCTAATGCGCTACAATTACTTTACATCTTGCAGGAAAATTTGCAAGCGAACACACCAACTAATCCCGCAGGGGATGATGAAGATCAGGAGTTAGTTATGGCGATCGTACCCCTTTTTCAACAACATTTACAAGAAGCAGAACAAAAAGGAATAGAACAAGGAATAGAACAAGGAATAGGACAAGGACAACGGTTGATTATAGAGAGTTTCTTGCAAGTTAGATTTGGGGAGTTAGACCCCCTAACTCTCACTTTTATACGCCCGATATCGACTTTGCCTACTGCGGAGTTTACGATGTTATTGGTGCAATTGTCTATGCTGCCGATCGCACAAGTCGATCGCCAACCAGTCCTAAATTTGCTAGCGGCAAGTGTTTTGAACAACCGCTTCAGTAAATCAGGACAATCAGAATCAGAACTCCCGGTTACTCTCATCCCCAATTTGCTCGGATTATCCCCAGAAAACTTGTCATTACTACTGTCGGAATTGCCTCAATTATCCCTAGAAAATCTGATGGCTAGATTCCCAGAACGATCGACTTAAAAATTAATCATACACCCAGAATCCCTACTTATTTAAGAAGTCGGGGTTCTGGGTGTATAATCAGAGGATGTGGTAATTTGTCATTTGCCGATGAAGTTGCGATCGTTCTTTTCTTTCCTAGTTGTCGGTGTCTTCGCACTGTTAGCGTTGAGTGCAGGTGGTTTTTACTGGCTGACAACTCAAACTCCCCTCAATTTGCTCAACGGCGGGCCTACAAATACTCCGGCTGCGGCTGTGTTTGTCTCGAAACAAGCACCTTTGTTAGCGTCAATGCTGGTAAATCCCGATCGCATCGAAGCCCTACGCCAAGTTTTCGCCACTCCCGCAGAAAGAAGTCGATCGCACGCTGAATTTGAACAAATCAAAAAAAGCCTCCTCGCCAATACCAACCTGGATTACAGTAGAGATATCCAACCTTGGATCGGTGACGAAATTACCTTTGCGATCGCAACACCAGATATCGATCGCGATCGCAACAACGGACAACAAACCGGGTTTCTGCTAGCGCTTTCTTCGCGAAATAGCGATCGCAGTCAGCAATTTCTCGATTCCTACTGGAAAAAACAATCTGCTACTACTAAATTAGTAAAATCTGAACAATATAAAGGCATCCAACTAACCTACAAAGAATTACCAACAATTAATCAAAAGTCTCAATCTATCTCACCATTAAATCGACTAAATCTGCCAAGTTCAAATTTACCATCCAACTTCGCTACCGCATTGATCGGTGATAGTTACGATTTAAAAAATAACCACAACTTCGTCTTATTTGCTAACGATCCGAAAGTGCTGCGAGATGCAATTGATCATCTCGAAGTCGGTAATCTCAATCTCAATAATAGTCCCGAATATCAAAAATCCTTGCAGCAGTTAACTCAAGGCAGAATCGCTTTAGGATTTATCAATATCCCACAGCCAGAAACAGAGAAGAATCTGCAAGTTTCCCTAAATTCCCTCGCAGTTGCTGTCGGAGTCAATAGACAGGGATTAGTCGCTCAAACTGCCTTAGTGACATCGCCGGAAAACACAGCAATTCCCAAACTCTCCGAACCTGTACAAGCCTTGCAATACATTCCCTCAGCTAGCCCTTTCGCCGTCGCCAGTACCGATTTAAACAATTTTTGGACTGATTTATCATCTGCGGTTGCCACCAACCCAGAAGTGTCAAAATTAGCCGATCGCACTTTGGCAGATATTCAGACAGCTTGGGGTCTCAACTTACCGCAGGATATATTCAACTGGGTAAAAGGAGAATACGCTTTAGCAATGATTCCAGGTTTGTCAAACAGTAGCGACTGGATTTTTGCCGCCGAAACATCTGCTGATTCCCAAAAGGCGATCGCCCGCCTCGACGAAATTGCTCGCAGCAAAGAATACAGCATCGGCAGTTTCACTCTCAGAAACCAAAAAATTACCGCTTGGACGCAGTTGACAACTAACCCAAATTATGGTAACGAAAACAAGCGCAAAAGTGCGATCGAAACCGAAGCAAAAGGAGTTCGAGCTACTGTTGGTAAATACGAAATTTTCACCACGTCACCAGAAGCAATGGACGAAGCACTAAAAGCCGCTGAAACTGGTTCTTTAGTCGCCAATCAAGACTTTCAAACCAGCATCGAACCATTACCAACATCTAACGACGGCTACTTTTATTTAGATTGGCCCTCAAGCAGAGCAATTTGGGAAAAACAAATCCCGTTGTTGAGGTTAATTGAACTTTCCGCAAGGCCTCTTTTCGACCATTTGCGATCGCTCACAATTACTAGCACCGGAGAAACAGCAGGAATTCGCAAAGCTACAATATTTATGCGGCTGAATTAGTTAGAACGAAGGAAGAAGGAAGAAGGAAGAAGGAAGAAGTCAACCCCCCCCAAGGGGGGAAAGTCCGAAGGAAGAAGGAAGAGGGAAGAGGGAAGTTCGGCAACGGATTTTGTAACGGATGTAACGGATAGAAGGAAGAGGGAAGAAGGAAGGAAGAAGGAACTATGCCCAATGCCCAATTCCCAATTCCCAATTCCCAATTCCCAATTCCCAATTCCCAATTCCCAATTCCCCATAACTAAGGACTAATCACAACTGGTTGATCTACCTTTTTCGGCTTCCCAAAATAAGCTTGAAACACCTCTTTGGCGATCGGGGCCGCAGCAACAGAACCAAAACCGCCATTTTCCACAACCACGGCGATCGCAATTTCCGGCTTCTCAGCAGGCCCGAAGGCGACAAACAAAGAATGATCTTTTTGTCCAATCACTTCCGAAGTCCCTGTTTTGCCCGCCGTCAGCGGAATCGAACCGTCATTCATCCCCTGTCCCGTACCCTCAGCAACCACCGCGATCAGTCCTTCCTTAATCACCTGAACTGTCGAAGGTTTCATCCCCGTACTTACCCGTTGAGTCTGGGCTGTCCCCGTCATAGAACTCAAAAGATGGGGCTTCACTCGATAGCCACCATTCGCGATCGAACTCACCATCACCGCCGCCTCCAAAGGAGTGACCAACACCAATCCTTGACCGATCGACATCGTTACCGTATCGCCGGCATACCAGGGTTCTTTATAGATTTTCTCCTTCTCCTCCGGCGTCGGCATTTGACCATAACTGCCCCCGTCTAGCCCCAAAAGATTCAAATCCGTATCCTTGCCAATTCCCAAGCGGTGTCCCCACTTAGCAATTTCCTCCGGCCCCGTACTTATCCCCACTTGATAAAAAAACGTATTGCTGCTGAAAGCCAAGGCCTCCCGAAAGCCGATGTCGCCGTAACCGCCGCTGTGTTCGTTAAAATCAATTCCCCCCACAGTAATGTAAGACGAAGTACCGAGAATTGAGTCCGGCGAAAACTTGCCCGACTCCAGGCCCGCGACGGAAGTCACAATTTTAAAAGTGCTGCCGGGGGGATAGCCTTGCATAGCCCGATTCAACAATGAATTTTCCGGGTCTTGAAGAATTGCCCAGTCATCCTTAGTGATTTTTCGCGTAAACAGATTGGGGTCAAAAGTCGGGTGGCTGGCCAGAACTAATACCTCACCAGTTTTCACATCCAGCGCCACTACTGCCCCCCGTCTGTTTCCCAGGGCTGTTTCGGCTGCTTTTTGCATTTCCATGTCTATGGTTAGCTGCACCGCCTCCCCCGGTTTGGGCGGTGTCTCTCCGATCAGCCGCAATTCTTGATTTTTGGCATTTATCTCGATCAGCCGATCGCCCCAAACTCCCGCAATTTGCTTGTTAGAACTCGCTTCTATGCCCATCTGACCCACAATCATCCCCATCGGATATTCCGGGTGAGCTTTCAAGTCTTCTGCCGTAGCTTCGCCAATATATCCCATTACGTGAGCTGCCAAACTACCTTCGGGATAGTACCGTTTCGCTTCGGGCCGCACTTCCACTCCCGGCATTTGTCCAACCTGTTCTTGTAGTGGCACAAACACCTCTGGTGGCATTGCTTGCCTGAGTCGCACCGGTCTGTAGGAGAGAGGATCGACCTGTTTTATTTTTTGTAAAATTTCCGAAGCCGGGATTTTCAGCAGCGGACTCAATTTGTCTGCTGTCGCTTTCCACTGTTCCGGTGTTTGTTCTTTCGGCCACAAATAGATTGATCGAGCTAAATTGTTCGCTGCTAGCAGCTTGCCTTTGCGATCAACAATGTGTCCGCGATTCGCCGGCATTGGCACTAGGCGGACGCGATTGTTTTCGGCTCGTTCCCGGTTTTGCTTCCCTTGTACCAGTTGCAATTCCACCAGCCGACTAGCGTGCAGGCCCAGCAAACCAGTTGCCACCAGCATTAACACGATCGCCCGGTGTATCGGACGGGACTGTTTCTTAGGAATTTCCAGCAGGGTTTTGTCAGAGGAGCGAAATTCAGAGAGCGCAGAAATTTCTCGTTGCATCATTACTTTAGATAGATGTCAAATCTTAGATTTTAGATTATTGAATTGTCAATTGTGAAGTATACATCATTACACCAGAGGCGATCGGAAATTGATCATTGGGCTTCGCCGAAACGATCGATAAATAACTAATCCTCTAAGCACCAAGAAATAGCCAATAAAATAAAGGTCAAGCTCAGCCAATTAGGAAGGTGGAGCCAGCCAGATAAACTCACAGGCAATAATACCAAAACCTGTGTCAATAGGGAAGCGAGCGTCAACATTAAAGCCAGCACGATCAAATTCAGCATCTTGACACTGTACAATTTTGGAAGTGAGCCGATCGCGCTTGTGGCAGAAGTCGGAGTCGCACGAGCGATGGCGATCGCACAGGTATTATCCTGATAAAAATAAGGAACAGAAGCCAGAAGGTTTTGAACAAATTTAAAAAAAATTGCTCTTCCTCCAGAAATCAGATTCTTGGGGCTGCGATGGGTAAATTCTGAGTTGTGATTTTAAGTTGTGACAGAGGAGTATTGCCATGTTGTTCAATCCGCGAGCCTATTTCAAAAACGGTACGCTCTTGGTAGCGATCGCCACGATTGCCACCCTACCAGTTTTAGCAGAAACAGCCAATTTCGGCACTTTAACTTTATCCCGAGGTTTTCAGCCCCCAACAGCAGTTTTGAGAGGTTCCACAGGCGGATCGTACTCTCTATCTGCCATTGCCAATGCCGATCGCCACAAAAACAAATGTTTGGGTTTTGCCACTCCAACTCCCGACCACATCATAGTCTTGCAGCAAAACTTTTCAAAACTCACAATCAAAGTCAACAGCGGAGGCAAAGACACAACCTTACTCGTACAAAGCGGTAACACAGTGCGCTGCGGAGACGATGCAGGTCAGAATAAAGATGCCAGCATTGTAGATTCAGACTGGCAAGCAGGCACTTACAGGATTTGGGTAGGTACTGTCGAACCCGGAGTCAAGTCTAACTATACGATCTCAGTACAAGAATAATCAAACGCAGCAGCGCTGTGGGACGGAGCAAATACAGCAGATTGCAGGTTTGGTACTATCAATATCCGCGTATGGACACGGCACTGCCGTGTCCCTACAAGAGCTGCATACCTCAGATACCTGAAAAGTGCTGTAAAATATCTTCCAATACTCTCCCAATTTCCCGATCGACCGCTAACTTTCCCAGTCAAGTAAAATGTAAGATCGAAAGTGCCGTGTTTAACCAAAATTGGTAACTCCGAAAGTGCTAAAGACCCTTAAAGCTGACTTCAGTATAATTTTCGACCGCGACCCTGCCGCTCGCAACTGGCTGGAAGTTTTGTTTTGTTACCCAGGTCTTCAAGCCCTAGTGCTGCACCGCCTCGCACACTGGCTTTACTTACTGGGACTTCCCTTCATCCCCCGCTTAATTTCCCACATCGCTCGCTTTTTGACCGGAATTGAAATTCACCCAGGAGCAACGATCGGCAAAAGCGTCTTCATCGACCACGGAATGGGGGTTGTGATCGGCGAAACCGCGATTATCGGCGATTTTGCCCTAATTTACCAAGGTGTCACCCTCGGCGGCACAGGCAAGGAAATTGGCAAGCGTCACCCTACAATCGGCGAAAATGTAGTAGTCGGTGCTGGCGCCAAGGTACTCGGCAATCTGCTAATTGGCAACAACGTTCGCATCGGCGCCGGTTCCGTCGTTCTCCGCGACGTACCATCGGACTGTACCGTTGTAGGGATTCCCGGCCGTATCGTCTATCGATCGGGAGTTCGCGTCAATCCCCTAGAACACGGCAGTTTGCCGGATTCCGAAGCTGTGGTAATTCGCTCTTTAGTCGATCGTATCGAATCCCTCGAACAGCAAATCAAAAGTTTGCAAACTCAACAGCCTATATCCTTAACTTCCGATCCCAATTCTCACAATTTCTACTTAGTATCAGAAGCTTTAAACCAAACCAGCAATATAGCCTTAGTTGAAAATAATCAATTAGCTGTTGCTAACACTTATCAGTTCAAAGATCAAGTAATTCAAGAATTCCTCGACGGCAGCGGCATCTAAAAATTGGGAATTGGGAATTGGGAATTGGGAATTGGGAATTGGAATCAACAAATAACCAATAACCCTTCGACTTCGCTCAGGGCACCGCAAATAACCAATAACAACTAACAACTAACCAATAACATTCTGTCAAGGATTCACCTCGCGCACAAACCAATTTCCCTCAGAGTCGCGCCCATAAAGCGATCGGTTCTGCGGTTCCCCCCGTAACTCCAACAAATCCACCGTTTCCGGTTCCAACAACAGCAAGCAAAAATTAGGCAGTGGCTCGATCGCATCTGGAGCAGCAGAATCAAAAGCACTGGCAGGAGCTTTGTCAGCGCCCGGATGCGGCCAAGCAAACTGCGATCGAGCCGCCTCAGAAAGCTCCTGCCAAGCTGTGCGGCGCGACGAGCACAACTCTGCATCTGCATATTCAGCCACTACCAAAACCAGTTGTCCAGCAATCCGAAATTGTTCCCGAGTTTTGGGGAAATACCAGCAAATTTCACCCCAAGGATAGAGATTGATCTCCTCTACCTTTTCACTGCGAATATCTGTAATAAACTTTAACTGGTTCGTATTTTCCAAAAAACCTCTAAACACAACAGTGCGGTTAGCCGGACGACCATCAGCCCGGACTGTTGCCAATTGTAAGTACCTAGAAACAGGAAGACTACGGTTGCGGTGGAGAGTACCAGCAAGATGCGATCGCCAAAGTGCTAAAGTCATAATTAATCTTCTATCATATTAGTAATCGGTAATCGGTAATCGGTAATCGGTAACTGCAAAAAACTATCCGTGTATCCGTGAATTCTGTGTCGTGCTATTCATAATTTTATGTCAAATTTACCCTCAAAACTCAAAAATATTCAGACTCCCCACAGCGGCTACCAATGGGACGGCACTTCCCGGCGCTTTTTTGAAGGCTGGTACTATCGAATCACCTTACCAATTCACGGACAATCCTTTGCATTCATGTATTCCATCGAAGACCCCAGAGGCGGTCAACCTTACAGCGGCGGTGCAGCTCAAATCCTCGGGCCGAAAGATAGCTATTTGTGCCGCACCTTCCCCGATGTAAATAAGTTTTGGGCGCACCGAGAAAGCTTGGGTTTTGGACATTGGGGCAAAACAGATTTACAAACTAAACCAGAATATTTAGAGCCACAAGTATTCGACAGCCGTGTCGAAGAAGGCTATCAAGCTACTGCTACTTTGAATCAAGGTTATCTGCACGATCCAGGAAGTGGCAGCCACTGTTTTTGGCAGTACGAAATTAAACCAGTTTACGGTTGGGGAAACTCTGATGCACTCCAGAAATCCACGGCGGGAATCCTATCTTTTCTGCCCGTATTTGAACCGGGATGGCAAATTTTAATGGCTCACGGTTTAGCCACAGGCTGGATTGATTGGAACGGCGAACGCTATGAATTTAAAAATGCTCCGGCTTACAGCGAAAAAAATTGGGGTGGTGCTTTTCCGCAAAAGTGGTTTTGGATTAATTGCAATTGTTTTCAAGGCGAAAGCGATTTAGCGATAACTGCTGGTGGTGGCAGGCGCGGCGTGCTATGGTGGATGGAATCTGTCGCCATGATTGGCATCCATTATCAAGGGCAACTATACGAATTTGCGCCTTGGAATTCTCAAGTTAGTTGGGATATTGAACCTTGGGGAAAGTGGACAATGCAGGCTAGAAATAGCCAGTTTGAAGTTGAGTTAATTGGCACTGCAAGTTCTCCGGGTATCTATGTGCGAACTCCTACAGAAAAAGGCATGAGTTTTTGTTGCCGGGATACGACGCATGGCCAATTACGCTTGCAACTGCGAGAGTTGTTGGGCCCAAATGTTGACAAAAATGGCAAGCAGCGTTCTAGAATTATCTTAGAGGCTGAAAGTTCTTTGTCTGGTTTGGAAGTTGGGGGCGGGCCTTGGGATGCAGTTTGGCGATCGAATTAAGCGATATCAATTCCGGTTGTACCGTCAGGATAGAGGAGACGGCAGTGCCGTGTCCCTACCCAAAATAATATTGTAGGGACACG
>ENA-OFCE01001221-OFCE01001221.1-metagenomes-genome-assembly--contig:-NODE-1221-length-13654-cov-3.114714_pt1 | contig 13654 bp, 9 predicted proteins | sample MGYA00153388_OFCE01 | MGnify analysis MGYA00153388
GATATTACCCTGCATATATGTGCAACCGACAAAAAAAATGGGCCGGGGCGTGTTCACATCAGCGTTTTTAAAAAAAAGAACATTAATAGAGATCTCTCCGGTTATTATTTTTAATGAGAAAGACAGGAAATTACTTGACCAGACCTTATTGCATGATTATATTTTTGAATGGGGGCCAAAAAGCGACAAATGCTGTATGGCGCTGGGATGGATACCCATGTACAACCACCGCTACCAAAGCAATTGTGAATATTTTATGGATTTTGATGCAGCTACCATGTTTATTAAAACGGTAGTTACCATCAAACCGGAAGAAGAATTGACCATCAATTATAATGGCGACTGGAATGATGCAGAAAAAGTTTGGTTTGATGTGAGTGAGTAAACATTAAATTTCTGATTATCAATAAAAATATTACCATAAAAGATTTTCATATTGATGCCATACACGGCGGAAGCGACGATGTAAGCAAAGTAAATATGCGCATAGTTTACAACGATAAAACCTACAACGGCTATGGCTTTAGTACCGATATTGTACAAGCATCGGCGAATGCCTATTTAGACGCGGTAAATAAATTTATATAATCAAAAAATAATAAAGAGATGAGCAATACATTATTTGACAAAGTTTGGGATTCACACGTAATTCGTAAAATAGCAGGCGGCCCTGATGTTTTATTTATCGACCGCCATTTAATCCACGAGGTAACTAGTCCGGTAGCCTTTTTGGGATTAAAGGAAAGAGGAATAAAAGTGCTGTACCCTGAGCGCACTTTTGCTACAGCAGATCACAATACACCTACGATTAACCAGCATTTACCTGTTGCCGATCCACTTTCGGCCAACCAATTAAAAGCTTTGGAAAATAATTCTAACGAATATGGAATTAGCCATTGGGGTTTGGGACATCAAAAAAACGGCATTGTACACGTTGTTGGTCCAGAATATGGCATAACCCAGCCTGGCGCAACCATTGTATGTGGAGATTCACATACTTCTACCCACGGTGCATTTGGTGCAATTGCATTTGGTATCGGTACTTCGGAAGTTGAAATGGTGCTTTCTACACAATGTATTATGCAGCCTAAACCACAAAAAATGCGCATCACCCTTACGGGGAGTTTGGGTTTTGGCGTAACCCCGAAGGATGCTGCCTTGTTTATCATTTCGCAACTAAGCACTTCGGGTGCAACAGGCTATTTTGTAGAATATGCCGGTCCAGTTTTCGGGAATATGACAATGGAAGGCCGTATGACGGTTTGTAATTTAAGTATTGAAATGGGTGCCCGAGGCGGAATGATTGCTCCGGATGAAACCACCTTTACTTATATCAAAGGCAGAGAGTTTACACCAAAAGGCGATGCTTGGGACAAAGCGATGCAATATTGGCAAACCTTAAAAACAGATGATGATGCTGTTTTTGATAAAGAATACACATTTGATGGCAGCACCATTGAGCCAATGATAACTTACGGCACTAACCCTGGTATGGGCATCGGTATTAGCAATCATATTCCTAATGCCGAGGATGTTGAAGGTGGCGTGGCAACTTATGAGAAATCCTTAAATTACATGGGTTTTGCCCAAGGCGATACGATGATTGGCAAACCCGTTGATTACGTATTTTTAGGAAGTTGCACCAATGGTAGAATCGAAGATTTTAGAGCTTTCGCTTCTATTGTAAAAGGCAAACACAAAGCCGATAATGTAATAGCTTGGTTAGTACCCGGCTCGCACATTGTAGAATCTCAAATTAAGGAAGAAGGCATTTTAGATATCTTGACTGAGGCTGGTTTCACTTTGCGTCAGCCGGGTTGCTCAGCTTGTTTAGCTATGAATGATGATAAAATACCAGCTGGCAAATACGCCGTGAGTACATCAAACAGGAATTTTGAAGGAAGACAGGGGCCGGGTTCAAGAACAATGTTGGCTTCTCCGTTGGTTGCTGCGGCATCGGCGGTTATGGGAGTGGTTACGGACCCGAGGGGGATGTAGCTTTGGGCTTCGAGCTGTCGGGCAACGAGCAATTAACAAACCAAACAGATATGCGTGATTTTAAAAAATATACCGTTTGGCAAGAGAGTCATATTTTTACGCTTGATGTTTGTCAGGTAACAAAAGGGTTTCCTAAAGAGGAATTGTTTGGATTGACTAGCCAGTTGCGGAGAGCCGGAGCATCAATTCCAACTAATTTTGCCGAGGGTTGCGGTTCTAATTCAGAAAAAGAATTTGGCCGATATTTAAACATTGCGCTTGCATCTTGTTGCGAAGTAGAGTATTTACTGGTACTTACACGAGATTTAAAATACTTACATATTCAAACTAGTATGAGCGAAACTCAATTAGATGCCCGTCTTAGTAGCTTCATTTCAAACATACAAAAACTAAATTAATTACAACATAGCCTAAAGCTCAAAGTCAAAGCTCGTTGCCCATTGCACGTTGCCCAAAGCACTCAGCCCACTGCTGATAGCCCAAAGCCCGATGCTCGTAAGCCCGATGCCCGAAAGCCCGCAGCCCAACCAAAAAATTATGGCATACGATAAATTTACAACCCTACGCAGCACCGCAGTACCTCTTCCGATTGAGAATGTAGATACCGACCAGTTGATACCCGCAAGATTCTTGAAAGCGACTGAACGTGTTGGCTTTGGCGATAACTTGTTTAGAGATTGGCGTTACAATCCGGATAATACTCCGAAACAAGACTTTGTATTGAACAACCCTATTTACAAAGGCAAAATTTTAGTTGGCGGAAAGAACTTTGGCTCGGGTTCGTCTAGAGAGCACGCTGCATGGGCCGTTTACGATTATGGTTTCAGATGTGTGGTATCAAGCTTTTTTGCCGATATATTTAAAGGTAATTGCTTAAATATTGGCGTATTGCCGGTACAGGTTTCGCCCGAGTTTTCGGATAAAATTTTTGCTGCCATTTTTAAAAACCCTGAAACGGAATTAGAAATAAACCTATCGGAGCAAACCATCAGTTTATTAGAAACTGGTGAGAAAGAAAGCTTTGATATCAGTGGTTATAAAAAAGATAACATGATGAATGGCTTTGATGATATTGATTATTTGCAAAATATGAAGACCGAGATTGTTGAGTTTGCGGAAACGAGACCGTTTTAGCAGCGAGCTTGCGAGCCTCGGGCTGACTGCCAATTGTATAACTAAACTTGGCAACTTCTCCGGTATTCGTTGCTCGTGGCCCGAAAGCGTCAGGGATAGAAGCGGTAGCCTTTTTTTAGCCATTACTCCCCCTTCGGGGGTTGGGGGGATAAAAAATTAAAAAGCTACAAGCGAAAAGCCCGCCCCTTTTCGGGGAACGCCCAAATAAAAAAAAGCTTCGGGAAACGGGCTTTCGAACCTGAAGCATATTACCGATTGCAGAAAACTCGCTTGCCCAAAGCTCGTTGCCCGAGGCTTGTCGCCCTAATAAAATAAACAAGAAGCTCAGAGCCCGTTGCTCGAAGCCCTAACAAAATAAAAAAGACTGCAATGAAAAAAAGGAAAATTGAAATAATGGATACTACCCTCCGCGATGGGGAACAAACATCAGGGGTTTCCTTTTCTGTGTCCGAAAAATTAACTATAGCGCAATTATTGCTAGAGGAATTACAGGTAGATAGGATTGAGGTTGCTTCGGCAAGGGTATCGGAAGGCGAGTTTGAAGCCGTAAAAACAATTTGCAACTGGGCAAAAGCAAACAATTATTTACACGCTATTGAGGTTTTAACTTTCGTAGATAATGGTGTCTCGGTAGATTGGATGGAACAAACGGGTGTTAAAGTTCAAAATTTGCTAACAAAGGGTTCGCTAAACCACCTTACGCACCAGCTTAAAAAAACTGCCGAAGAGCATTTTGCCGAGATTGCCGGTGTAATAAATTTGGCTGCCAGCAAAGGCATAATCACCAATGTTTATTTGGAGGATTGGAGCAACGGTATGCGCAACTCGCCCGATTATGTGTACCAATATCTTGACTTTTTATCAACCCAACCCATAAAAAGAATTTTATTGCCCGATACTTTGGGGGTTTTAACCCCAACCGAAGTGTATAATTACGTGAGCAACATAAAAGAAAAGTACCCAACATTACACTTCGATTTTCACGCCCATAACGATTACGATTTGGGTACGGCAAATGTTTTAGAAGCCGTAAAAGCGGGCATAAATGGTTTACATTTAACCATAAACGGTATGGGCGAGAGGGCTGGCAATGCGCCACTTTCCAGTGCGGTTGCAGTAATCAAAGATTTTTTGCCAGATGTAAGCATTGCCATTAAAGAAGCTGCCATTTATAAAGTTAGCAAGTTGGTAGAAACTTTTTCGGGGGTGCGCATACCAACAAACAAACCCATAATTGGGGATAATGTTTTCACGCAAACTGCTGGCATACACGCTGATGGCGACAATAAAAACAATTTGTATTTTAACGATTTACTGCCCGAACGATTTGGCCGAAAACGAAGTTATGCTTTAGGAAAAACATCGGGAAAGGCTAATATTTTAAAAAATTTGCAGGAATTAGGCATAAAATTAAACGATGAGGATTTAAAAAAAGTTACCCAGCGGGTAATTAAACTTGGCGATAAAAAAGAAACCGTTACCAAAGAAGATTTGCCCTACATTATTTCTGACGTTTTGGATAGTAATTTATATGAAGAAAAAGTTAAAGTAGTTTCGTATTTATTAACCAACTCTAAAGGTTTGCGCCCATCAGCAACTATTTCTGTAAAGATAAATAATGAGATTTTTGAAGAGCACGCTCAAGGCGATGGCCAATACGATGCCTTTATGAATGCGCTCGAAAAAGTTTACAACCGAAAAAAATTGCAGTTACCTAAACTAATAGATTATGCCGTTAGGATAGCGCCGGGAAGTGATTCGGATGCTTTATGCGAAGCTATCATAACTTGGCAAAAAGTAGATTTGCGAACCTTTAAAACTCGTGGTTTAGATTCTGATCAGACCGTTTGCGCCATTAAAGCCACCCAAAAAATGTTAAATATTATTTAGATTTGCTTTTGTTCCCCTAAAAAAATTGTTATTAAAGGACAGATACCACAAATGATAGAAGCTGACCTACATTTATTGCTCATAAATCTTTGTAGCCAACCTACAGAGCAACAATGGTTAGAGTTTAAATTAAACAAAGGCAGCATTAGCAATGAAATAATTGGGGAGTATATTAGTGCTTTAAGCAACGGAGCAACTATTGCCAACAGGCCATTTGGTTATTTGGTGTGGGGTGTTGAAGATAAAACTCAACTTATTAAAGGAACCAATTTTAAATTTGAAAATGCAAAACAAGGTAATCAAGATTTAGAACTTTGGTTAAGAAATTTATTAGCCCCTAAAATTAATTTTGAAATATTTGAATTTGATTACAGCGGCAAACAAATTGTGTTACTAAGAATACCATCTGCCAAAGGCGAGCCAACCCATTTTAAGGATAAGCCATTTATTAGAATCGGTAGCAATAAAACCGATTTAAGAAGTTTTCCGAATTATGTTCGTATAATTTATAATTCGCTTGAAGATTGGAGTGCTAAAATAATTGACAATGCGAGCATTAATGATTTAGATACCGATGCGCTAAAAACAGCAAGACAAAAGTTCAAGGAAAAAAGTACGAAAGCATTGTTTTACGAAGAAATAGACCATTGGGATGATTCTACTTTTTTAGATAAAGCCAAAATAACTATAAATGGAAAAATAACCAACGCGGCCATTATTTTATTAGGTAAAGAAGAAGCATCTCATTATTTATTACCAACTATTGCCGAAGTAACTTGGAAACTAGAAACAGAGGAAAAAGCATATGAGCATTTTGGTACACCATTGCTGTTGAACACTACAAAGGTTTTACAAAATATCAGAAACGTAAAATATAAATTTTTTCCCGATAATGAGTTACTGGCTACCACGGTAAACAAGTATGATACACGTTCTATTTTAGAAGCTATGCACAATTGCATTGCCCATCAAGATTATTCTTTGCATAGCAGAGTGTTGGTAACTGAAAACATTGACAAATTAATTTTTTCAAATGCGGGTAGCTTTTTTGAAGGAAGTCCAACGGAATATTCTGGTGGTGAAAAAACACCCGAACGTTACCGTAATTATTGGCTTGCAAATGCGATGGTTAACTTAGGTATGATAGACCGCTTGGGTTATGGAATTCATACAATGTATTTAGCACAGCGAAACCGATTTTTCCCACTGCCCGATTACTTATTATCTGAACCCCAAAAAGTGGTATTGCAAATTTATGGAAATGTAATTGATGAGAATTACTCTAAAACCCTTATAGAACATAAGGATTTATCCTTATCAAAAGTGGTATTTTTAGATAATGTTCAAAAAAAAATAGCCATATCAGACCCAGTTGCCACAATATTAAAAAAAGAAAAATTAATTGAAGGACGAAAACCAAATTATTATATAGCTGCTTCGGTTGCAGCTATTACCAATGATAAAGCCTCATATATTAAAAATAAAGCATTTGATAAACCATACTATAAAAAATTAATAATCGAATTTTTGACCAAATATAAACAAGCCACAAGAGCCGAACTTGACGATTTACTGATGGAAAAATTATCAAATGTTCTCACTTACAATCAAAAACGTGTTAAAATTAGTAATACATTATACGATATGTCTAAAAAAGAAAACGTTATTAAAAATAGCAGTAAATCAAAAACTAACCCCATTTGGGTATTACAACTTAACTTAGAATAAGTTAAGATAAGTTAAGATAAGTTAAGATAAGTTAAGATAAAATAAAACAGTATAAGCTAAGCATTATGAAAATGAAAATCTAAAATATAAATGCAGTAAATTGATTTACAATGCATTATGTAAGTGAAAATAAGATAGAGAAATGAAAATAAGATAAGGAGAATAACTTTATAATCTTAACTTATGACTAATAAAATTTTAATTGTTCAAATTTTACATTTATGACTTAGCTTCTCAATAAAGCAGCAATTGAATAAACGAGTAGCCAAAAAAAACAAATATTATTTAAAATTACAAAATCAAAAACAAATGAATCTAAAAATTGCACTATTGGCCGGCGACGGCATAGGCCCCGAGGTTATTGACCAAGCTGTTAAGGTATCGAACGCAATAGCACAAAAATTTAACCACACCATAGAGTGGACATCGGCACTTACAGGTGCTTGTGCCATTGATGCCGTTGGCGAACCTTACCCCGACAGTACTCACGAAGTTTGTATGGCTGCCGATGCGGTTTTGTTTGGTGCTATCGGTCACCCGAAATACGATAACGACCCTAAAGCAACTGTTCGTCCGGAACAAGGTTTGCTTAAAATGCGCAAAAAATTGGGCTTGTTTTGTAACGTTCGTCCAACTTTTACTTTCCCCTCTTTAATTGATAATTCGCCTTTAAAAAGAGAACGCATAGAAGGTACAGATTTGGTAATCTTACGTGAGCTAACAGGCGGTATTTACTTCGGCGAAAGCGGCCGTAAAGATAACGGAAACACCGCTTTTGATACTTGCACCTATACTCGTATGGAGATACAGCGTTTGGCTAAAATAGGTTTCGAATTAGCAATGACCCGTAGTAAAAGATTGTGTTGTGTAGATAAAGCAAATGTTTTGGAAAGCTCTCGTCTTTGGAGAGAAACAGTTCAAGATATGGAAAAAGATTACCCCGAAGTTACCGTAAGTTACGAGTTTGTAGATGCTGTGGCCATGCGTTTGGTACAATGGCCAAACAGTTATGATGTATTGATTACTGAAAACTTGTTCGGCGATATCTTAACAGACGAAGCCTCTGTAATTTCAGGCTCTATGGGTTTAATGCCATCAGCATCAAAAGGTTTACACACATCTTTATACGAACCCATTCACGGATCGTACCCACAAGCGACAGGAAAAAATATCGCCAACCCATTGGCAACGGTACTTTCTGCGGCTATGATGTTTGAAGATGCATTTGGCTTGCACGATGAAGCAGAAGCAATTAGAAAAGTGGTTCATTTATCTTTAGAAAAAGGAATTGTTACCGAAGATTTAGCCGGCACTAATAAAGCTTACAAAACCACCGAAGTTGGTGATTGGTTGGCTGCTAATATTTAGTGACACCTAACATTTATTATGAAACCGTTACTTATTTTAAAGGTAACGGTTTTATTGTTTTGGAGAGTTGCATAGGTTATTAATAGGAAGTTGGGCAAATGCTAAACCGAGGCTACGCTTAAATATACTGCTAATATCAATTTACGCGTTTGCACGATCCATAGTAACTGAATTTTTAGAAAGTGGCTGCACCTTTAATTCTGTTAATGAACGCCACAACCATTCTAAAGGACCAAATTTATATTTTGAAGTCCAGTAAAAAGAAAAAGCTATCATCACAGCAAATAGGATAATTGACAATCCAAAGGCGGTCATAAAATCCACAGTTCTGATCATCTCCACAAAAAAATGAATGATAATGGACTGAAGCACGTATATAGTAAGCCCTATTTTACCCACTTTACCCAATAAGCTCAGTGATTTTGAAAAGCCCTTTTGATAATATATCACAATAACGGAAACATATAAAAACGATAAAGAGATTTGCTGAAACCTTGAAAGCACCTTAATTAATGGATTTATTAACTCCGGATTGTAGTTTTGCTTAGCCCCGGTCAAGTATAATCCACCCAATATCAAGGTAACGCTTAAACACAAAAGACCGCTGTAAAGTAAAGTTTTATTGAATACTTTAATGTTTGTAGACTCCAACAACTTTTGCTTTCCGGCGTAAAAACCAAAAACCAACAATGCGGCCACCACATACAATTGCCCCTCTGATAATAAGTACCAATCTATTTTACGAAACAACTCGCCTGCAAACATTTCTGTAAATACCCCCAAATTTTCGGAGACTGTTATTTTAAAATTCAATAATGGTATAAGTACACTTAAACCTAAAATTATTATGGAGAGCAACAAAAGATATTTTTTTGACCACTTTCTAAATAATATTAGTAAAAAACCTAACAATGCATATTCTTGTAGTATATCACCCTTATATAAAAGCGCATGCATTGCTCCTATCATAAACAAGATCGTTAATCGCCAAGCAAATTTATTCGTGAATTTTTCCCTGCGGATTTCAGCACTTTTAAGCTGGATGTAAAAGCTCAATCCAAAAAGAAAAGAAAAAATTGTATAAAACTTTCCAAACAAAAAGTTAACGTAAAATATGTTGATGAGCGATGCTACTTTTGCTGGGTATTGATAACCATTTTTCATATTTATGGCATATATATGGGTAAGAAATATCCCCAATAATGCAAATCCACGAAGAACATCTAATATTTCAATCCGCTTTCTGCTGGGATTATAGGTTGTTTTAGGATCAACCAATTCTGCTGCCATAAAATTCTCATTCTTCCTAAACATTGTATGAGCCTTAATAATTGGTTATATCGTACAAACAATTGAAACAATAATAAGTCCAAAAGTTTAAACTATAGTACTGTAAATCAATTTATTACAAATAATTCTTATAGGTAAAATACTTTATAGAAAGGAAGGGTTACACTTCTCGCAAAAGAAAAATATTTGCGATTGGTGACTTATATTTTAATCGTTTGAACTATCTAGTAGAAAAAACCAATTTCCCCGGTAAGCAATCATTGATAAAAATTATCTTAATTCTTTTGTTTACAAACTCAGTAATGGTTTTGTTATTGGGCGTTTACACTGGAAGAAGTTAGCGCTTAATTATTTTTTTGGGAACGGATGGTTTAATGGTATTTGAACGAGTCTCGATTTTGTTCAATCCAATTAAAAAAAATTATCAACTTGCTTCACTTTTTGAAATATTCACATCCTTGGTTACAAAAACCTTCCAATTTGTTAACACCCTTATCAAAAATCCAAAAAAAATCATACTTTTGAATCCCGTATAACAACAACTAAAATCCTTGCAAAAAGCAACCACATAAGGGTTTTAAAATTCAAGATAAAGTATGACTAAGTATATTTTTGTTACGGGAGGCGTTACCTCGTCTTTAGGAAAAGGTATTATCTCGGCCTCATTGGCTAAATTGCTGCAAGCAAGAGGCTATAGCGTAGCCATCCAAAAGTTTGACCCTTACATTAATATAGACCCGGGCACTTTAAACCCTTACGAGCATGGCGAATGTTATGTAACCGAAGATGGTGCCGAAACAGATTTGGATTTGGGGCATTACGAGCGTTTTTTAAATGTGCCTACATCGCAGGCCAACAACGTAACTACTGGTCGCATTTATCAAACCGTAATTAACAAAGAAAGAGAAGGTGCGTATTTGGGTAAAACCGTACAGGTTATTCCGCATATTACAGACGAGATAAAAAACAACATCCGCTATTTGGGCGAAAGTGGCGAATTTGATATCCTGATTACAGAATTGGGCGGTACGGTTGGCGATATAGAATCTCTTCCCTACATCGAAGCTGTTCGTCAGTTTAAATGGGAAATGGGATCTAACAATGCCATAGTAATCCACTTAACCCTGATTCCATTTTTGGCTGCGGCCGGAGAACTGAAAACTAAACCTACTCAACACTCGGTAAAAATGTTGTTGGAATATGGTATTCAACCAGATATTTTGGTTTGCCGTACCGAGCATCACCTCAGTTTGGATATCCGAAAAAAAATTGCCCTGTTTTGTAACGTAAACGTGAATGCTGTTATAGAATCTATAGATGCACACACCATTTACGACGTGCCTTTGTTGATGTTGAAAGAACAATTGGACCGTACGGTTTTGGCTAAATTGAAACTGTCTTTAAAAAATGAACCTGATTTAGAACAATGGAAAGATTTCTTGGGTCGTTTAAAAAACCCTACTTCGGAAATCCATATTGGTTTGGTAGGCAAATATGTAGAATTACCCGATGCTTATAAATCCATAACCGAAGCTTTTATACACGCTGGCGCATTAAACGAATGTAAAGTACGAGTGCAATGCGTACACTCCGAAAGTATTACCGAAGAAAACGTAGAAGCCAAACTAGGCAAGTTGGATGGCGTTCTCGTTGCACCAGGCTTTGGTAACAGGGGTATTGAAGGGAAAATTACTGCCATCAAATTTGTTCGTGAAAACAACATCCCATTCTTCGGAATTTGTTTGGGGATGCAATGCGCTGTCATAGAATTTGGTAGGAACGTTTTGGGTATGGCAGATGCCCACAGTACAGAAATGGACGAAAACACAGATTTTGCGGTGATTTCTATGATGGAAGAACAAAAGAAAGTTACTGCTAAAGGCGGAACAATGCGTTTGGGTGCCTACCCTTGCGAGTTAAAAAAAGGAACCAAAGCCTATAACCTTTACGGGAAATCTAAAATTACGGAACGCCACCGCCACCGCTACGAGTTTAACAACGATTTTTTAAAGCGATATGAAGATGCCGGCATGATTGCTTCCGGAATAAATCCAGAGAATAATTTGGTTGAGATAATAGAGTTGAAAAACCATCCTTATTTTGTGGCTACACAGTTTCACCCCGAATTAAAATCAACGGTTGCCAATCCGCACCCACTTTTCGTTAAATTTGTCTCCGCTTCGTTAGAAAATTCCAAAAAAAGAACTAATACTAAATAGAATAAAAAATCACAATGGATAGAAATACGTTTACAGGGCTGTTCCTGATATTGATTATTTTGGTAGGCTCAACCTTTTTACTGAAACCATCACAAGAAGAAATCAAACAAGAAAAAATCAATCAAAAATCAAAACAAGATTCGATAGCAGTCTTAAAAGGTAAGGGTCAAAATACAAGCCCTGTGGCGCAACCCATAAATAACACGGTAAAAACCACGGTTGATACATCTGCCAAAATTGCTGTACAAAAAGAAACCTTCACCACGTTAGAAAACAATAGGTTAAAGCTTACGCTTTCAAATATGGGCGGCAAAATTTCTAGCGTAGAAATCAAAAACCAAACCTCATATTTAGGCAAGCCCGTGGTATTATTCCGTAAAGAAGATACCAAATTTGGACTAACGTTTGCTGCCGCAGGTAAAAACATCAATACCGAAACCCTATTGTTTAATGCTACCAAAACGGCTACAGATAAGGTTACTTTAAGTGCAAAAAACCCTGACGGAACTTCTATCGATTACGTTTACACCTTACCATTAGATAGCTTTAAAGTAGGTTTTGATGTAATGCTGAACGGTTTTGATGCACAAATACAGCCAAACAGCAATATGGTTTTAAATTGGGAAACCAAATTGCTGCAACAAGAAAAAGACATCAAAAACGAAAGGTTGTATTCTGGGACATTTTTCAGTACAATGGAGGATAAAGTTAGTAATCTGAGCCAATCTGATGACGATGAAAAGGTTTTTGAAGAAGGGAAAATCAAATGGGTTGCCTATAAACAACATTATTATTCAGCTACATTGGTTTCTAAAGATGGGTTTGATAAAGGCACAGTAAAAATAAAAACCATTGCTGAGGGAGATTCATCCGCACTGAAAATATACAATGCCAGTTTAAATATTCCCTACAAAAATCAAAATCAAAATGGTTATGCGATGCAGTTTGTTTTTGCGCCCAATAAATTTGATGTGCTTAAAGCCCAAAACATAGGCTTAGAAAACATTATAGATATGGGCTGGCCACCACTAAAATGGGTGAACAAATATGGGGTAATGCCACTCTTCAAATTATTGAACACCACGGGCTTAAGCATTGGTATCATTATCTTAATATTGACTATTTTATTGAAACTGGTGATATTCCCTTTCACTTACAAATCATACGTTTCTATGGCTAAAATGAGGGTTTTAAAACCCGAAATGGATGAAATTAAAAAACGTGTGGGCGAAGACAACCAAGCTTTGGTACAACAAGAATATCTGAAACTGTATAAAAAAGCAGGTGTTAACCCTTTGGGGGGATGCTTGCCGCTCTTGTTTCAAATGCCATTTATCATTGCGTTTTTCTACTTTTTCCCCGGCTTGTTTGAGTTGCGACACGAAAGCTTTTTGTGGATGAAAGATTTATCTACCTACGATGAAGTGATCACTTTCCCCACCATACCTTTATTAGGCTGGAACCATATTAGTTTAATGTGTTTGTTGATGACCATCTCCACCCTGATATACACTTACTTTAACAACCAAGTTTCTGGCGCAACGGGGCAAATGAAATACATTGGATACATTACTCCGTTAATTTTCTTTGGTGTATTAAACAGCTACGCGGCAGGTTTAAACTTGTATTATTTCTTTGCCAACGTAATTACGTTTACACAGCAATACTTCATCAGGCAATTTGTGAACGATGATAAAATACACGCCCAAATCCAAGAAAACAAAAAGAAACCCGAAGACTTGAAAAAGAAAGGCGGTTTCCAAAAGAAATTGGAAGATATGATGAGGCAGCAAGAACAGATTAAGCAGCAGAAGAAGAAGTAAGTGGTGAGATGATTGAAAGGTTGTTTTGATTTTGTGAATTGCGACTATAGACAATTTATAGGCTACCTTAATAAACGACACGGAATGAATAATTACATTAGACTTCTTTTGCATCTTAAACAGTTTGACGGTGACGGCAAATTGCACCCAGTTGAACACATATTCCCTGACTTTTCAACAGACGATATTAAAAGCATTCTAAAT
>ENA-OFCE01001222-OFCE01001222.1-metagenomes-genome-assembly--contig:-NODE-1222-length-13651-cov-4.489114_pt1 | contig 13651 bp, 12 predicted proteins | sample MGYA00153388_OFCE01 | MGnify analysis MGYA00153388
TGTTCCTTCACCGAAGGCCGAACGTCAGACGCTTCAATCACCGCGCCCAACCGCTTGGCCGTTGCAATCGCCTGCAAGCCCGCGACGCCGACGCCGAGAATCACCACCCGCGCGGCTTTCACCGTGCCCGCTGCCGTCATCAGCATCGGGAAAAATTTGGGGTAGTGGTTTGCCGCGACGATCACCGATTTGTAACCCGCGATGTTGGCTTGCGACGACAGCACGTCCATACTCTGCGCGCGCGACGTTCGCGGCGCTTTGTCCATCGAAAAGCCGTTCACACCACGCGCTTTGATCGCCGCGATGCCGTCCGCATCAAACGGATTAAGCAGGCCGACCACGTTGGCTCCACTCTTCATGGCGGCAAGTTCCGCGACGTTCGGGCCACGCACTTTGAACACGATGTCGCTGCTGGCGAGCACGTCCGTCGCGCCCGCGCTGACGGTCGCACCGGCTGCCGCGTAAGCCGCGTCGAGCAGGCTAGACGCCGTGCCCGCGCCTGATTCGATAACGACCGTGATGCCGGGAATCGCAGCCATTTTTTTGACTGTTTCCGGTGTGGCGGCGACGCGTGTTTCCCCCGCTGCCGTCTCTGTGATGATGCCGATCTGCATCGGGCACCTCCTCTTGTTTTTGACCATCATCAGTGTAGCCGCTTTCGCGGACGCGCAGCAGATGCACTTGCGGGATAACCCGTAGCGTCTACTTTGCTCAAAACTCGGCGTATGCAGTAAATTTACGCGTTCAGTCTTTTAGGAGAAATCCGTGCCCAGTTTCAAACGTATCGCGAGCGCGACCCTCGCTCTCGGCATCGCTGTGTCAGTCGGCTCAGTGGCCAGCTTAACGGCCACCACCGCAGTTGCCGCCACACTTAAAGGTGCAGCGCAAAACGACATCCTCACCGCCGACCCGCACTCGCAAAATCATGCAACGACCAACGCGATCTTGATGCACGTTTACGAAGGTTTAACGCGCTACAACGCGAAGTTTGAAGTGGAGCCATCGCTGGCCACCAAATGGACCTACATCTCGCCCACCCAAGTGCGTTTCGACCTGCGTAAGGGCGTGAAATTTCATGACGGTTCACCGATGACGGCCGACGACGTGGTGTTCAGCTTCAACCGCATCAAGCAACCACAGGGCACGATGCAAATTTACGTCGCAGGCATTGGTGAGGTGAAGAAGATTGACGACTTCACGGTTGACTTCATCATGCCCGCTCCGAACCCGATTTTGTTGCGCAACATCATCGATTTCCGCATCATGAGCAAGGCGTGGGCTGAGAAAAACAAGGTCACCAATATTCAGGATTACAAGGCGAAAGAAGACACCTACGCCGCGCGCAACGCGATGGGCACCGGCCCGTACATGTGGAAAGGATGGGCGCCTGAGCAGAAGATCGAGTTTGCCGAAAACACCGCCTGGTGGGGCAAAAAAGACGGCAACGTCACCGCCTACAACTATCTGCCCATCAAGGCCGACGCCACCCGCATTTCGGCGCTGATTGCCGGTGATGTGGACATCGTCACCGAAGTGCCGCCGCAAGACGTCGAGCGCCTGAAAAAAGACCCCAAACTGCGCGTGATGGAGGGCATCGAAGTGCGCACCATGTTCTTGGGCATGGATCAGTTTAGCGACGAGGCGAAGTACACCGACGTGAAGGGCAAAAATCCGTTCAAGGACAAGCGCGTTCGTGAAGCGCTCTCGCTAGCAGTAGACCGCGAGGCGATCAAGAAAGCCATCATGCGCGGCCTGTCGGTGCCTGCTGGCATTATGGTGGCACCGGGCGTCAACGGCCATAGCAACGACATCGATAAAGCTGAATACAACCCGGAAAAAGCGAAAAAATTGCTGGCGGAAGCGGGTTACCCGAATGGCTTTGGGCTCACGCTCGATTGCCCGAACAACCGTTACGTGAACGACGAAAAAGTCTGTCAGGCGATTGTGGCGATGTGGGCAAAAATCGGCATGAAACCGAAATTGAATTCCATGAATTTCGCGCCCTATATCGCGAAAATTCAAAACTTCGACACCAGCGTCTACATGCTCGGCTGGGGTGTGGCCACCTACGACGCGCTGTATTCATTGCAGTCGCTCGTTCGCACCAAAACCACCGGCGCCGACGGCAACTTTAACCTCGGTCGAATCAACGACACGCGCCTCGATTCGATCATCGATACCCTCAAAACCGAGCCGGACACCGTCAAGCGCAACGCCCTGATCCGGCGCGCGTTAGAGCGCACGAAGGAGGAAAGCTACTACGTCACCCTGCATCACCAGATTCGTCCATGGGCGATGAAAAAAGAAGTGACCACGATCCACCGTTCAGATGATCGTCCCGAAGCACGATTCGCGCGGGTTTCGGGCGGGGGTTCTTGAATTTGAAACATGATTCGCATTAGTCCGCGATCAGAAAAATGGCACCGCGAGGTGCCGTTTTTTTGAATGACCAGTTATCAGCTTTGTAGTGAGATGACCGTTTTAATTGGGCTTGAGCACGAATTAGTCGACATATCAACTTTTGCCTAAAACAGGCCGTCAGCCCCTGTTAATTGGTCGTTTCAGCCTCAAGTTGCCGGTGAACCCGCCATTTTTTCGCTCTGCGCCCAGCGCATTCCACAGTAGCGGGCGCGTCGTGACGCCCGGCATCAATACCTAGCCCGGTGTAAACGCCAACCCCGCTACATTCACGGCATTTGCCATCTTGCCAAAGCAAGCCAACGTACGTCAACACAGCTCGCCCCATGCTCGCCAACCCGACCAACAGCTCCGTCCCGCAATCCTCGGCCGATCTCACTGCCGAACTCATCAAAGCGCTACGCGCCCAAGTGCCACACGTCTTCTCGGAGGCGGGCGTTGACCTCGACAAACTCAAGTCCGCGCTGGGCGAAAACGTGGTTGACAGCAAAGAGCGTTACGGCCTCACGTGGGCGGGCAAGGCCGAAGCGTTTGGGAACTACATACATGACTAGCCATAGTCACGAAAACAAAAAAACGGCCGAAGCGGGTTAGTTGAAAGAGCTGTCTGCTAGTAAGGCTGACTGTTTGCGGCGTTAGATAATGGTGGCATCGGCGGCATCGGCTTTGACGCTGTTAGTGTCATCATTTGATCAAGCACAGCGAGTGCCGCCGGGTCGCGTTTTTTGAAGTATTCCGCCGCTTTTTCTGGCATCCACTTTTCGCTTAATAGCTTACGAAAGACACCAAGGTATTCGACGGGATACAGGTTGCACGATACAGTTCGGCCAGCTGGAAAGGCGTGGAAGTAGGCAGGCAAGTAGTTGGTATCTAAACCCACAACTTCACGCAAGTGTTTACACAGCATTTTGGCGTGGGCGATGTCCGGCATCATTTTTTCTGGCAAGTGATAACCGCAGGTTAATAAGGGGTCAGGTTCGTTTTAATATCCCATTTCCAGTAAGTTTGCATTACCCACCCCCTCCTCCTTCCGAGTTCGCCCTCTTGCCTTCACCTCACGCCGCTGCCCAGTCATTTGCTCAATCTTATCGGCAAAACCGCTGTTGCCGAGCGGTTGAGTTTGCTGCAATGCCTGTCGAATGTCATTGTTCGGATCATCATCGAGGTGCGTGCGAAACAGTCCTCGGTAGTGCTTTCTCCGCGATGTCTCGTCGCTGCCCAGAGCGCCGTAAATCGGATGCGGTGTGACCAGCGCATCCGCCTGCCCAAGCCCGTTGACCCGATAGCTGCTCCAGCGGTAATGCGCGGGATCATCCACCATACCGGCGCGCACCAGGTTCATTTCGATGTCGCGCTGGCAGCTCAGCAAATAATCTTCGGCATCAATGAGTGAGAATTTGTAGCGGCTGTCCCACAGCGTGCCGGTGCGACCTTGCGTTTTGTTGATGTACTGCACGTAACGTCGACCCAGTGCCATGATGAATCGGCTCACCGATTCCGCTCGCTCGGGCGTTATGAGTAGGTGCATGTGGTTGGTCATCAACACGTAGGCGTGCAGCACGCAATCATTCTCCTGAAGCGCTTCGTGCAACCCGTGCTGATACGCGAGATAGTCCTCCTCGCCAAAGAAGCAAGCGTCACGATTGTGTCCGCGCTGCACGATATGCAGCGGCATGCCGGAGAGGTGGATTCGATTACGGCAAGGCATGCTGGGATCATCAAATTGAACCTGACTCCTTTGATTGCGCAAAGTTTGGTTGAGCATTACAGCTTTACGATGAAAGTACCGTGCAACAAGGGCTTAGCTCGCATTTTCGGTGCATGTTGATAAACCGCCAAATAGTTATCCTAGCCCTTATAAAAATTGACACTAGACAAAAAGCTGATAACTGATTGGCTCCTAATCAGGCGTGAATCGCCGTCTCCCAAACACCTGCCTTCATCACACCCAAAATCGCCTTTTCAGGCTCGCACAACAGCGTGATGTCCGCCGTCGGGTCGCCGTCGATGACCAGCAAATCCGCGTGCGCCCCAGGCGCGATTACGCCGAGTTTGCCTTCTTGGTTGAGTAGTTTCGCGGCGACACTCGTTGCGCTTTGCAGAATTTCTACGGGTGTCTGCACGCTCGCGCGCAAGCGCCATTCGATGCTTTGATGCACGTGCATTGCGCCGAGCAAATCGGTGCCGAACGCAATCGGAATGCCTTCCGCTTTGGCAATGGCAATGGCACGGGTTCCGGCGTCTTTCACGCGATCTAACTTGCCGAGCATCTCGTCACTCCAGCCGAGACGCTTGCCCTCTTCCGCGAGCATCGCGTAGGTCGCGAGCGTGGGCACGAGGAACGCGCCGTGCGATTTCATGACTTTCGCCGTCGCTTCGTCGAGCAGGTTGCCGTGTTCGATGGAGCGCACGCCGCACTGCACGGCGCGTGTGATCGAGCGCGGCGAATAGGCGTGCGCCATGACGTAGGTGTTGGCCGCAGCCGCCTCCTCGCAGGCGGCGGTAATTTCTTCCAGCGAATACTGAGTCCCGTCGATGGGATCGGTCGGGCTGGCGACGCCGCCGCCCGCCATGATCTTGATCTGGTTGGCACCGTTTCGCAGTTGCTCGCGCACGGCGCGACGCACCTCGGGAACGCCATCGGCAATCGCTGGAAACAGGCCGAGTCCGGCGCAGGTACACATAAATTCCTTGACGTTGCGCGGTCGAATGTCCGCGTGGCCGCCCGTTTGCGAGATCGGCGAACCGGCGATGAACAATCGCGGGCCGCGCAAAAAGCCGCGTTCAACCGCAAGCTGCACGCCGTAATCCGCGCCTGCTGCATCGCGCACGGTGGTGAAGCCGCGCATCAGCATCCCTTCGAGAATGTGCCGCGCCTGTGCGGTGATGTAGCTCGGCGGCTGCATCGACAGTGCCCACACGTCGTGATGCACGGCGGTGACATGCACATGGCAATCGATAAATCCGGGCAGCACGATGCGGCCTTTCAAATCGACTGTGTCTTCGCCGCTTGTCGTTGTGTCGCCGACCGTGACCGAGGCGATGCGACCGTCAACCACGACCACGGTGCCCGCGGGCAGCACGACGCCGTTGATACTGTCAAAAACGCGGGCATTGCGGAGCACTTGGCGGGACATGGCGATCACCTTGGGAAAAATCGAGATTATTCAGTAGGGACAATCCCTGTTTTCGTCGTTCCTGCGAAGCATGTCCTGAGCCTGCCGAAGGGGCAGGAACCCAGCGACTTCGCGACTTTCGCTCTGGTCTTCGAATGCCCGAAAGACACTGGGCCCCTGCCTTCGCAGGGGCGACGATTGGAAATAGCTCCAATTGATACTCTCGGACAATGGCGCTTCACCAAAAAAAAGGCCCCGAAGGGCCTCTCTTTGCGGTGACACCGACGGGGTCTAGAGGCCCGCGACCGCCGCCGCAACTTCGGCGGCATAGTCCACCGCCTTTTTCTCGATGCCTTCGCCGACCACGTACATCTGGAAGCTGTGCACTTTCGTGTTGGCAGCCTTGAGTATCTTCTCGACGGTTTGCTCTGGGTCTTTCACAAACGGCTGGCCGAGTAAAGTGACTTCGGCCAGATACTTGTTGATACGGCCTTCAACCATCTTGGCGACGATTTCGGCAGGTTTGCCCGATTCAGCTGCCTGCGCAGAAAAAATCTTGCGCTCGTTTTCGATGAGCTCGGCGGGCACTTCGTCGCGTGACACGCAAACAGCGCGCGTTGAGGCCACCGAAGCCGCCAGATGCATCGCAACGTCGCGTGCAACGTCGCCATTGCCATCAAACTCAACCAGCACGCCAATGCGTCCGCCGCCATGAACGTAGCTTGCAACCTTGTTGCCGCTGGCACCGCCGACCCGTACGAAACGACGCACGTTCATGTTTTCGCCGATTTTTTGAACCAGCGCAGCGCGCTTGGCTTCCGCCAATTCTCCGTCGATATGCGTGTTCATCAACACAGCGACATCAGCAGGATTTTCGCTGCCGACGTTTTTAGCGAGTGCTGCGGCCATCGCAAGCAAGTCCACGTTGCGCGCCGCGAAATCTGTTTCGCAGTTGAATTCAACCAACGCGCCTACTGCCGCATCAGCCGAGACGTAGACGCCAATGGTGCCTTCAGCGGCCTGACGTGATGCAGCCTTGCTGGCTTTGGCACCCGACTTGATGCGCATCAACTCTTCAGCTTTTTTGATGTCGCCATGAGTTTCTGCCAGCGCACGCTTGCACTCCATCATGCCGAGACCCGTCATCTCGCGCAACTCTTTCACCAGGGATGCAGAAATTTCTGCCATGTTCTTCTCCGCTTCGCCGCGCACCTTCATGGGCACGACGTAAAAAATCTAAAGGTTCAACTCAATAAAAAATGGGGCTCGCATGCGATGCAGAGCCCCAGATTCAGCGATGGGACGCTACTGCTTGGCGGCCATATCGGCCGGATCAACATCCACAAACTCTTCGGTCTGCGTCTGCGCCTGAACGATTTCCTGAACGGCTTGCGATTTGCCTTCAAGAATGGCGTCAGCAATGCCGCGCGCGTACAGGCGGATTGCCTTGCTCGAATCGTCATTGCCTGGGATCACATAATCGATGCCATCTGGCGAATGGTTGGTATCAACCACGCCGACCAACGGGATGCCCAGCTTGATAGCTTCCTGCACAGCGATTTTCTGGTAACCGACGTCGATGATGAACATCGCATCCGGCAACGAAACCATGTCCTTAATGCCGCCCATCGAAGTCATCAACTTGTCGTATTCGCGGGTCAGGGTCAACGCTTCGCGCTTGTTCATGCGATCAAACGTACCGTCGAGCTTCATTGCTTCAAGTTCTTTCAAACGCTTGATCGAGCCTTTGACGGTCTTGAAGTTCGACATCATGCCGCCGAGCCAGCGATGGTCGACGAAAGGCATACCAGCGCGCTGCGCTTCTTCTTTAATGATCTCGCGTGCTTGACGCTTGGTCGCGACGAAGAGAATGGTGCCACGGTTGGCCGCCAGACGACGAACGTAAGTCATCGCGGCGTTGTACTGCTCCATCGTCTTCTCAAGGTTGACGATGTGAATTTTGTTGCGGGCACCGAAAATAAATGGTGCCATTTTTGGATGCCAAAAACGTGTTTGATGACCGAAATGGACACCGGCTTCCAGCATTTCACGCATGGTCGTAGACATAACTTTTTCTCCTGGTGGGTTTGGCCTCCACTCGCTAGCGTTCGCTAAAGATTTTACTTTTCGGCAAACACCCATCAGATTATGCGAGTGTGCGGATTTGTCTAATGTGGACAGCCCTCAAGTATAGCCCGTTCACGGCTTGTTCGTTGGGCTGCGACGTGAAAAGCTCAGATCTTCGTAGCTGCGGCGAAGCATGTCCTGAGCCTATCGAAGGGGCAGGGGCCCAGCGCCTTTTGCGCATACGCAATCCCCACTCTAGCAAGCCAAGTCACTGGATTCCTGCCTGGTCGTCACCCCGGCGAAGGCCGGGGAGGAACGACGCAATGAGTGGATCATCGGTGATGAATTTGCGCGATTCAATGTAGGAGCGGTGAAAGCCGCGAAGGGCGGGCTCCACCGCCCTATTGCAGCTTGGCACCGCTTCTACGACGCGAGATGCATTTACTGGCCTCTTTTTGTCGTCGTGCCAGCGGTATGCGGCTGGATGCGTTTTTGGCGAGAATCGCTCACTTCGAAGCGGGCGACGAGAACAAACTCCTCCAACTAATAACCGCGATGTGGAATCGCGTCAGCTGCGTTGGCTTTTTATCGAAACGCTTATTTCATGAGGGTCAAGCGCTGTATTTGTTAACAGTCGACTAATAGCAAAAATCGCGTTTAGCCCATTTTTAATAAGCTTTTCACGATAAAGCTGTTAGCTATTTTTGACTCACTACACTTCATCCTCAGCCTGCAAATTCGGTTTTGCGCCACACTACGCCGTTAGACATCCTCCCCCAACCGCTTCCAATGTCCATGCACCTCCCCTCACCCGACCACACCATCGTTACTTTTGCGGGCAGCGACGCGCTGACGTTTTTGCAATCGCAGCTCACTAATGACGTCGCCGCGATCGCCGTCGATGGTTGGCAATGGCAGGGATATTGTTCGGCCAAAGGCAGGCTGCAAGCCACGTTCGCGCTGGCGCGCACGGGTGACGACGCGTTCGCAGCCGTGGTTCACAACTCCGTTGCGGCGACGCTTACTAAACGGTTGACGATGTTTCGGCTGCGCTCGAAGCTCGCAATCGCTCTGAGTACTTCGCTGGTCGCAACGCTGCATTTGACTCGGCCTGAGATCGTACCGAAACCGCTAGCAAGCATTGACCTCGGCCACGGGCGCTGGATCACAATCGCGCCGCCAGAGGCCGCCCCAGACGAGGCCAGCACCGACGCCGACCACACATTCATGCGCCGCTGGAACTTGCTGGGCATCGAGGCCCTGCAACCCGAAGTTACCGCAGCCACCGCCGAGATGTTCGTGCCGCAAATGGTCAACTGGGATCACGTGCAACCGGGCGGCGGTGTCAGCTTCAGCAAAGGCTGCTATCCGGGACAAGAGGTTGTAGCGCGCGCGCACTATCGGGGCGCGGTGAAACGGCAGCTTGAACGGCAAATTCTTGCCGACGATACGAACGCAGCAAACGGGCGCGAAGTGACTCTGGAAGATGGGCGAATCGCCGATGTTTGCAATGCAGCATTGCGCGAGCAAGGGGGCACGATTGCGTTGGTGGTTGCTGCGCCCGCAGCAGCTCAATAAAAGGACATGATTTATCAAAACTCAACATCCCCTTCGTCGTTCCTCCCCGGCCTTCGCCGGGGTGACGACCAGGCAGGAACCCAGCGACTTTGCGACGTTGACTCGGGTCTTCGAACGCCCGAAAGACGCTGGGCCCCTGCCTTCGCAGGGGCGACGATCAGAAAAAGCGTTAATGAATAGTTCCTATAAATCCGCGCAAACGCTGGCCCACGGCGGTTTTTTATGACACGGTCATCAGATCGCGTCGCGCGCTCGCAACAGTCATAAAAAAGCAACATTTGCCACCTGCTTAGGTAGGGAATATTGCACCGCAACGTGATAACTTTCAGAAAATATTAAATTGACCGGATTTTTCTTGTGGCTGTAACCGTCGCCATCGCAGTGCTCGCCAGCTTATTCACCGCTGTGTTGCTGGTCGTCAGCAAAAAGTGGCATGGTCGCATCAGTTTCGATCATGCTGGCTCAGGTCCGCAAAAGCTGCACGACGGTGCCGTGCCGCGGGTTGGCGGCGTTGCCATCATGGTCGGATTTGTCACGTCCCTTTTGGTTGCTAGAGTCACGCTCGCAACCGGTGAGCAAATTAACGCTCCGGTGTGGTTAATCCTTGCGCTGTTCGTGCCGTTCTCCGTGGGTCTTTGTGAAGACGTAACGCAAAAATTCGGGCCCGTCAGTCGCCTGCTCGCCACGTTTGCCGGTGCGGCCATCGCATACTTTTTTTGCGGTGCGAGTATTGTTCGGTTTGACGTGCCGTTCGTTGATGCGCTGCTTGCATTGCATCCGGCCGTAGCGTTCGTGTTTACGTTGTTCTGCGTGGGTGGCATTGCGCACGCATTTAATTTGGCTGACGGCCTGAACGGGCTGCTCGTTGGGCTGGGCTTCAGCGCGAGCGTTGCCATAGCGACTGTCGCGTACCTCACGGGAGACGTTTTCGTCCTCGTCGCATCCACTGCATTGGCGGGTGCCATTGGCGGATTTGCACTCTTGAATTTCCCGCGCGCGTGGCTGTTTGCGGGAGACGGCGGCGCTTATCTGATCGGATCGGCTCTGGCAATCTTCTCAATGCTATTGTGCGTTCGCCAACCCACCGTGAGCCCGTGGTTAGCATTCGTAGTGGTGCTCTATCCGTTCACTGACACCACCTACTCCATCTATCGTCGCTGGCGGGCAGGTCGCCCCATTATGTCGCCCGACGCGGAACATCTGCATTCCTTATTGGCGCTGCGCCTCAAAGCGAGATTCGGAGAGCGTGGGCGCAATTTGGCGAGTACCGCGATCGTTATGGTTTCAGCGATGTTTATGGGTGCTTCAGTATCGGTTTACTCAAAAACACCTGTACTCGCCGCGCTAGCCGCGTTTTACGCGTTGGTCTACGTCATAGCGTACCGACTGGTGAGCGCCTCAATCTCGGCGGATCAATTTGACCCGGCAAACGCCTCGGCGGAATGACGCCGTACAGAATCAAGGGTAGCTTTTAAGCCTTGCCGCTGATCGAGTATGCAACGCGTCCGATAAATTCACGCAGCGCCACTTGCCACGCGTCGGCACCGCCCGCCAGCGAATAGCTGAGCAGGGAAACTTGAACGACCGAGCCGTAGTCAACCGGCAAGGCTGTGACATTCCACCCCGTCCGCGTGAAAGTCGCCATCGCGCGCGGCATGTGCGACGCTGAAGTCACAAGTAGCCATCGAGCCTTGGTATCAATGCCTGGCAATCGAGCGCTCATCTCTGAGTTTTCAAAGGTATTGCGCGACGCGTCTTCGTAAATGACGCGCCTGGGCTCAATGCCCATTCGATCAAAGTATCGACGCGCAATGCTTGCTTCCGACTGACCGGTCGGGAACAAAGCCGCTTCCCCGCCGGTAAACAATAAGCGCATATGTGGATACTGATTCATGATCGGTATCGGCACCACCACTCGCTCGCCGGAACAACCCAGCGCCACCTGCCGGTGACCCCGTCCATCATTGCCCGCAAATGCCCCGCCCAGTACGATCATCCCCGTGAAGCCCGACAAGTCGCCCTCTGGCGGTCGATAAGCATCCTCAAGACTACGCAACGCCGCGTTTGAAAGCGGTGTCCAGCCGATCAACAGAAGCAACGCGAGGGCAGACGCAAGCAGCGCACGAACGCGCGACAAGCGAGGCTTCAGCATTGAAATTGCAAGCGCCACAGCCAGCAAAAGCACAACCCAATAAAGTGGCTGCACCACAATGAACGATAGTTTTGATAGGTAGAACATCTAGGGAAACGCAGATTTAATCGCCACCCCGGCGAAGGCCGGGGCCCACGCTCGGCGCAAGTCACTGATTATGCCGAGGGCGTGGATAACGGGCATCAACGGTATGGCGGGAAATTTGAATTGTTCCGCGTTTCCCCGGCTTAGAACAGCGTTTCTTGGGGGCACGAAAACTTAGCCTGCATAAACGGTATCGCAAACGCAGCAAACCGAGAGTTTTAACAAGGGAATCGCTCCCCTCGTCGTTACTGCGGGCGCAGAAATCCAGAGACGGTGCGTTGTAATCCGTGCTTGAGGCTTAATCGAAAGACGCTAGGCCCCTGCTTTCGCAGGGGCGGCGGGGATACATTCTTCAATTCAGCCGTCATGTTGGTTCATGTTGACATGCGAGACGCGCTATTTGCTGCCCGCGCCCCATCACACATGGCGTCAATCACAAAATCCACGCCGTGCTGCGCAGACCAGCCCAACGCAGATTTAGACGCCGAGGGGTTTGCCGCACCATAAGCGATGTCAGACGGGCGCATGAACTGCGAATCGGTGACGACGTGATCTCGCCAATCGAGCCCAAAATTTCGAAAGGCGCGCTCGACAAAATATGAAAGCGACACGGACTTTCCGGTGGCGATGATGAGATCGTCCGCCTCATCCCGCTGCAACATCAGTCTCATCACCTGCACATACTCAGGTGCCCAACCCCAATCGCGCGTGACATTGAGATTGCCCAGTCGAAGTTGTTTAAGTTGCCCCGACGCGACATCGCGCGCACCGCGTACGATCTTCTGCGTCACAAATCGCTCTGGCCTTAAGGTGGACTCATGATTAAACAGGATTCCGGTGCAGGCAAAAAGTCCGTACGCAATCCGGTAATTCGCGACCAGATTGTGCGCACAGGCCTTCGCAACCGCATAGGGGCTGAGTGGTCTGAACGGGGTATTTTCGTCCGCAGCCTCGCCGCGGGTGTCCCCAAAACATTCGCTTGAGCCTGCGTTAAACAGTCGAATCTTAGGATCAAGAAAGCGAATGGCCTCCAGGATGTTGAGCACACCGGTCGCGATACTCTCTATGGCCTCCACCGGTTGATCAAACGACATACCCACAGAGGTCTGTCCCGCCAGAAAATAAACCTCGGAGGGTGCGTGTTGCGACAGCGTGTGCATCACACTTCGATAGTCGGTCGGCAACATGGATACCAATTTGACCAGGTGATCGATTCCAAGCGCAATCAGCCGGCGACGATCTGCCGACGCCGCATCTCGCGTCGTGCCAACGACCGACACGCCCGCGTCAATCAATTGCTTCGCGAGCAACGCGCCATCCTGCCCCGTAACCCCCGCAATCAGCACTACCATTCGTTACTTTCCTTGATCATCGGGCGTATTGCGGCGAAAAAATTGAGGCACTTTACTGGCATTTTTCCAGAACAACGCGGCGATGCCGCCCACGTGATTTCGCTGCAGTGCAGTGTAGTCTTCGATAGATTTTCGAACGATATTTCTCAGCGATCGGTTGCTCGCCCCACCGACACGCATACGCACCTGAATGTGCGGGATGTAGGCGACGCGAACGCCTGCCTTCAAAAACCGCAACATGCAATCGTAGTCGGCTGCGATACTCAGCCGCAAATCGAACCGACCATGCGTTTCGTACACCTGCCGCCGGGCATAAAACGTCGGATGTGGCGGCATCCAGCCACGAGCCAGCAGACGCTCATCAAATTGTCCTGCCGTCCACTGCCTCACCACTCGCGCCGTGTCATCCTTACGCACATAAACAAGGTCGCCGTACACCGCGTCAATCGCATCGTCTGCGAACGCATGCGCAACACGCCCCAGCGTCGCCGGATCGGCAAGCACGTCGTCGGAATGCAGAAAGCCCACCACGTCCCCTGTGGCAAGGCCAATGCCCTTGTTCAATGCATCGTAAATACCGCCGTCCCGTTCGCTGATCAACACGGCCACCCGATCACGATAACGGCTGAGCACCTCAACCGTGCCATCGGTCGAACCACCATCAATCAAGATGAGCTCCACGTCAAAAAAATTTTGCGCGAGGATCGACTCAATGGCATCAGCAACCGTATCGCGATTGTTGTGGACGGCAGTGATGATGGAGATTTTCAATGAAATAATATGATTCGATGATTCCAGCATTCTCCACAATAGCGCGCAGAGCGCTGAAAAGTCCCGTGCCTACCGCGAATCACCCCGCTAGGAACGCACCAGCCACACTTAGT
>ENA-OFCE01001223-OFCE01001223.1-metagenomes-genome-assembly--contig:-NODE-1223-length-13648-cov-25.311705_pt1 | contig 13648 bp, 18 predicted proteins | sample MGYA00153388_OFCE01 | MGnify analysis MGYA00153388
AAAATAAAAAACAAAGGTAACTTAGTTAATGCAGTTTAGATGTCGAACAGCTTACCAATAATATCAAATCCCTTTGCATCGGAATGATATAAACGAAGGAGACGGAGGAGACGGCTTGGCCTTTGTCCCTACAATTGATCGCGGTAGGGACAAAGGTCAAGCCGTCTCCTCTATATTATTCCGGCACAGCCGGAATTGATATAACCAATAACCAACAACTAATAACCACTAACCAATAACTAATTACTCAAATTGGCGAATACTTCCTGGATTAATTGACTGGCTTTGGCATCAAGACGATTCCAATCTATATCGCCAGTATCATCTTCAATCAAATGAGTGTCAATTAAAACTTCCTGGCTTTCCATTTGAGTGTGGGCGGGCTGGTAGTTGACAAAGCAGACTCGGTAGCAAAGTTCCCAAATATCGACGGATTTTTGCTCGCCTTGATGCTCTAAAATTAGTTGATAACCGGGAATGGGAACCTGGACTTCTTGATAAGTTCCCGTCCAAACTGACCCCTCCAATTGTTTGCGGATGTTGTCAATAACTCGGATCATGGCGGGCTGCATGAGAAGTTCAGCTTGCTTCCAGGCGATCGGGCTGGTTATTTTAGGCTTCATAAATCAGGATTGTAAAAAGGAAAATCAATTAATCAATTAATTTTCCAACATAGAGTGCCAATTTTGCTGACATCCGTCCCAGAATGTTTAATTGACAGTCAGTCAATAGTTAACCACAAAAGTTAAAACCGTTCTAGGCTTGAAGGCTAAAAACGGCTAAAACTGTTGAGATTATTGAGTATGGGCGATATAGGACTTGAACCTATGGCATCCTGCGTGTAAAGCAGGCGCTCTACCACTGAGCTAATCGCCCAATTGCGCTTACAGGGACTTATGATATCACAGTAACTCAGAAATATCAACTAAAAAAAATCCTAAACTTTAAATGCCTTCTGGCCGCACGCACGATCGTATAACCCTGTGGAGTTTGCCCGCTGTGGCAGCCCTCACCTTTGGCCAGACTCAAAGCAGCAACCTGACTCTGCTCGTTTCTGGCAGCTTCTTATTCGGGGGGCTGATGTTTGGCCCAGATTTGGATATCTACTCCTGCCAGTATCAACGCTGGGGATGGTTCAAACCAATTTGGCTTCCATACCAAAAAAACTTGCGCCACCGCTCTTTGTGGTCCCACGGGCCTCTGATTGGCACTGCTTTGCGAATCTTGTACCTGACTACCTGGATCGCGGTTTTCGGAATGTTGGGATTGGCAATTGCCGAAAAAATTGGCCCCCCTGGATGGACTTGGGAGGATGTGGTTGTAGCTTGTTGGCGATCGATCGGAGAACACCCGATCGAATTTTTAGCCGTTTACATCGGCCTAGAATTCGGCGCGATGAGCCACTATCTCAGCGATTGGGGCGGCTCTGCTTACAAAAGATTTAAAAAGCAAGAAGTCAGTGTAATGCACCTTCCCGGAACAATCAAAAGGCGCAAACGCAAACCTGGCAGTCGCACATCTAGCAAATCTAAAAGGTAAATTATGATGTCTAATTCTGAAAGTCGATCGCTCACAGCAATCCAAGAGCTCATGGAAGTAGTGGCAAAATTGCGCAATCCCGACGGCGGATGTCCGTGGGATTTAGCCCAAACTCCCCAAACTCTGATTCCGCACATTATCGAGGAAGCTTACGAAGCCGCCGATGCGATTCGCAAAGGAGATCGAGAGGCGATCGTCGAAGAATTGGGCGACTTATTATTACAAGTAGTTTTGCAAGCTCAAATTGCCAGCGAATCCAGTCAATTCACCCTCGCAGAAATCGCCGACGGGATTACAGAAAAACTGATTCGTCGTCATCCGCACGTCTTCGGCGATGTTGAGATTAATAGCGTCGATGAAGTGAACGAAAATTGGGAAAAAATCAAAGCAGCCGAAAAAGGTGAAACTTCTCAAACTCCGACTCTGGCTTCTAAAATGAGTCGTTATGCTAGCACTTTACCGCCGATCGCCGCCGGGATGAAAATCTCTCAAAAAGCAGCGGAAGTCAATTTTGATTGGGACAGCGTAGACGGTGTTTGGGATAAATTTCACGAAGAAATGGCAGAATTTGAACACGCGCTCAAACACGAGGACAAAGCAGCGCAGCAGTCAGAATTGGGAGATATTATGTTTGTGTTGATTCAATTAGCTCGCTGGTATGAGTTAGATGCGTCAGAAGCTTTGCAGGGAACGAATCAGCGGTTTGTGCAACGGTTTGCGCTAGTTGAATCCAAGTGCGATCGACCTTTGTCGGATTGTTCCCCAGAAGAGTTAGATGAGTTGTGGAATCAGGCTAAAGCAATGTTGGCCCAAAAGGGCGATCGACAATAACTGAGAGTTTGCACCATTTTCATGAACAGGCAAGATGCCTGTTCCACAAGAACAAGATATTTCTCTTGTGGGGTGGGCTTCTAGCCCGCCCAAAAAAGCGAATTCACAATACTGTAATCTACTCATAAAGTTTTGCGTCATTGTACGGCGGATGTTCGCAGGCAATGTAAAGCGCGTTTGTCGGTTCCAGGGCTTCTCCTGTCACAGGGTCGATCGGCTTAAGCACAAAGCATAACAAACTGAGCGATCGCCAATCCAAGCTTTCTAACTTCCCACGTTCATAGCGACTGACAGTAGCATTACTAATACCAACATCCCTAGGTACGGGTTGATTTGTCGCTGTGAACAGCGCCTCTTCATAGCCCTTTGTTTTGAACTGCTATACAAATACTAGACAAGTCTAGACATTTGCTTCTTACTTCATCGGGAGCATGGGAGCGGTTATCCCTCGGTAAGCTTTCACGGTTTAGCCAACCGTGATAAATTTATCGCTGCATTCAAATCCCTGTCCATTGAATGACCACAACTTTCACAGTTGTAAATCCTTTCTTTCAACGGCATATCTTGGATATGTCCGCAATTTGAACAGGTTTTACTTGATGGAAACCAGCGGTCGGCAACAATCACTTCGCAGCCAATTTTTTTAGCCTTGTATTCCAACTGACGCTTGAATTCATGGAATCCGCAGTCAGCTATTACTTGAGCTAGTTTGTGGTTTTTTAGCATCCCTCCGACATTTAAATCTTCTACTACTATTGTTGCGTGGTTTTTGCATAAGTAAGTAGTGGTTTGATGCAGAGTGTTTTTTCTGAGGTTTGCTATTTTTGCATGGTGTTTCGCTAACCGAATTTTAGCTTTATACCTATTACTGGAGTTTTTTACTTTTCTAGCAAGAACTCTTGATAACCTCTTGAGTTTTGCGAGATGCGCTTTGTAGTGCTTTGGGTTCGGAAATACTACGCCAGTTGAAAGCGTAGCCAACTCTTTTACTCCCAAATTAACTCCTACAACGTCATGACTTTTGACCGTTGGTTCGTGGCTTTGCTCGTAAGCAAAAGCGATAAACCAACTGTCGGCAGTGCGCGAAATGGTGATTGATTTGCAAGTTGTGTGCAATCCTTCGTGGGTTTTTACCCAGCCGATTGTTAGCAACTTAATGGACGTACCGCCCACAGGGATAGGCTTACCACTCGCATCAATAGTGAAAGAGTCGTGATGCCCCTTCTTTTTGAATCTGGGATATCCACCTTTTTTTGAGAAAAATTTAGAGAACGAATCTCCAAGACTATCAAAGGCGTATTGAGTTATTTTCTGACAGATTCCCGTCTCCTTAATCCATATGAATTCAGGTTTCACATCATTGTTGAAGAATTTCTTGAGCAGGTATTTATTGGGCTTTAATCCATCTTTATAAAGGCTGTTCCAAGTAGCTAGTCCCCAATTGTAAGTAAACCTCGCTATGCCAGCGTGTTTGCTCATCATTGTTGCTTGACTTTTGTTTAGCTTTAACTTTGTTTTGATGGACAAAAGCATTGCTCGACCTCATTGTTGATATTTCGCCCCTAAGCAGTGTCTTTACTGACAATCCAAGCTTTTTCGCGAATTCATGTGGTTTGAATAAAATAGTACACCGTAGATTTGTCTGCCAGTGTACCATTCTGTTTACTTATTCGCTACCTAGGTACTAGCTCTCGAAACTCGCCATATCTATTCGCCACGACAGCCGGAAATTCAAAAAACAATATCTCCAACAAACACTTGACTTTTTAAATTAAATGTGCATTGAAAGACAAGATACTCTCGAAATCTGGGAAATTTTAAACTGCATTGCTTCCTAGTAGAAACTCGGCAGATTTCCTTGTCTAAAACTGAAGCGAAACATTTGCGAGCAATTACGAGATAAAATCACCCCAAAATCACGCGCCAATGCTCCGCCACATCCGCCACAAAAGCAATTAAGACATTGCCTGAGCGATATAATCAAAATAAGGAGCAGCTTCCTGAGCATCATCCTGATTGAGCAAAGCCAAAGAAGCGTCCTTCAAACAGCGGATAGCTTCCACCATCCCAGGAACAGGAACGCCCAAAGAATTGTACATTTCCCGAACGCCAATCAAACCAATAGTCTCGATCGGCTCCTTGTCACCCGCCAAGATACCATAGGTAATCAGACGCAAATACCAGCCGTAGTCGCGCAGACACAAAGCGCGTTCGCGTTGGCCGTAAGCATTACCTCCGGGGGAGATAAAGTCAGGGCGTTTTTTCCAGAGTTTTTTGCTAGCTTCTTCAACAATTTTTTTCTCACTGTCAGAAAGCGCAGTAGCAATACGCATCCGCTGTTCTCCCGTTTTAAAAAAATCTTTGATGCTTTGAAGTTCGCCCGTACTGGGATAGCGAAGTTCATCGTCGGCTTGTAGAATTAGTTGGCTAACTACGCTCATTGTTATTCAAAAAAATTGAGGATATTTGAGAGTAAGATTAATTGACATTTTCATCTCTTAAAGATGAGATTGGCTGTCGGCGATTTACTTTGCTTCTAACATTTATCAACACCAGAAGTAGCGGGTAAATCTCCCTAAGCGTTATGCTTAGCGTTCAAGCCAGTTTCCCTGTATTCCAGGGCACTGCGGGAAAAATTCAAAAACTGCGAGTGAGAGTCTTGATGTCGGCAGACACTTTGACTGTTTAACGAGTTTTGGCTACATCACCCCAACAGCATATCGCACCGACTCGATCGGGGCAGTTCACGGCAAGCTTGACTTTCGGGCTTGAAGCTTGGCTTTAGCAGCAAGACGTTCAGCAGCAGGATACAGCCTGTTATTGAACTTGAGTGCGATGGCTTACGCCCCGCTTCGCTACGACTGGCTCTCAGGAAACAGAGAGCGATCTTGCAGTACCATATTAAATCCTACCACGACTACTTGTGACCAAATCTAAATTCCCCACCCCAAACTCAACGAAATTGGCAAACCCTTGCCAGCAAGGTCAACTGATTGAGATAGAGATTACCGACTTGACAGACACCGGCGACGGAGTTGGTCGTTACGATGAGCTCGTTATATTTGTGTCGGATACCGTTCCGGGCGATCGAGTCCTTGTCCGCCTTGTGCAAGTCAAATCCGGCTATGCTACAGGCAAACTGGACACACTACTGGAAGCATCAGAACACCGCATCCGTGCCAACTGTATTGTTGCCGACAAGTGCGGCGGCTGCCAGTGGCAACACGTAGATTATCAATATCAGCTTACAGCGAAGCAAAATCAGATCGTTCAAGCCTTAGAAAGAATTGGCGGATTTAGCGATTTGCAAGTCGATGAAATTTTAACGGGAAAAATCGAGGGATTTCCCCAATTCTTGGGATACCGCAACAAAGCGACTTATCCCATAGCAATATCTGCGGTAGGTCAAGTCCAAGCTGGTTACTATCAAAAAAGCACCCACAAATTAGTCAATCTCAATCAGTGTCCGGTGCAAGATCCGCGCCTCAATCCTTTGTTAAAAGAAGTCAAAGAAGACATCCACTGGCGGGATTGGCAAGTCTACGACGAAAAGAAATATACAGGAGAATTGCGTCACTTGTCCTTGCGAATCGGACGGCGCACCGGGGAGATGCTGCTAACTTTAATCGTTCGCACTGGAGACTTACCGGGAATCGAAGAACAAGCATCTGAGTGGCTGAATCGCTATCCTCAACTTGTCGGTGTTTGTTTGAATATAAACTCAGCTCAAACGAATGTGATTTTTGGTGCAGAAACTCGCTGCGTTGCGGGAGTTTCTTATCTGCGAGAAAGCTTTGCTGGTTTGCAGTTTCAGCTTTTGGCAGATACTTTTTTCCAGGTGAATACAGAGGCGGCTGAAGGGTTATTGGAGGTGATTGTAGGGGAATTGAATTTGCAGGGAAACGAGGTTTTGGTTGACGCTTACTGCGGAATTGGGACATTTACTTTACCGCTGGCAAAACAAGTGAAAATAGCCATAGGCTTAGAAGTGCAACCGGCGGCGATCGAACAAGCCAGATTAAATGCTGAATTAAATGACTTGAGAAATGTCGATTTTCAGGTGGGAACTGTAGAGAACTTACTGCCTTCCTTGGGATTGAAACCGGATATTGTGCTGCTAGATCCGCCGCGTAAAGGGTGCGATCGCACGGTTTTGGAAACTATCAAAGAAATCAAACCGAATCGGATTGTTTATGTTAGCTGCAAGCCTGCTACTTTGGCTCGCGACCTGAAGATTTTGTGCGAAAATGGGGATTATAAGTTAGCGCGAGTGCAGCCGGCGGATTTCTTTCCTCAGACTTCTCATGTTGAGTGTGTGGCGTTTTTGGTGCGCTAGATTCAGGCGATTCTAGGTTAACTTGATACCGCATTGATCGAGCTGGGCGATCGCAAATTAGCTCGAATTTGTGCCATTGCGGTTGCACCGTCTACGATTTCACCGCGTTGGGATGCTTGCTGACCAATGAGTGCGTCTTGTTGGAGTTCTTGGAGTCGTCCTTGATAAATGTCTTGCTGTTGTTCGAGTAGTTTAATGGCTGCGAGGATAACGTCGATCGCACTGTTGTATTTGCCGCTGGTGAGTTGGCGCTGTACGAGGGCTTCGACTTCAGGTGGCAAAACAATTTGCATAGTGTTTGAGAATATGAGTGTTGATTCTATTGTAGGCGATCGCCCTAAGCTACCTTGGGACAAATTTCGACTTTGACAGTCATGCCTACTGCGTTGAGCATTACAATCAGAGTATCAACGGAGAAATGCCCAATTTTACCTTGAGTCAAAGCTTTGATTTCGTCGCTTGACTGTTTGAGATGTTGAGCCGTTTGGTCGATCGTCCAACCGTGGTGTTTAATCTGATGAAGTAGGGCTAGCATTAATTGCGATCGGATTAGTAAGTTATCAGCTTCTTGGGCTGAAAATCCGAGGTCGAGAAAGATATTATCGTTGGCTTGGGTAATGGTATTTTCGCTCATTGTTCAGAGTCTCTTAAATTGAAACGATTTTGTAAATTTTGGGGCGATCGGCTATAATCAAACAATATTGTACAAAGTGCTTCCTTTTCAACTTAACTATTTAGCGATTTTAGTTTGGGATGTAATTATGCTATCAATTGAGCGACTGATGAAAGAGGCTTTATCTTTGCCAAATGCGTTGAGAGCGCAGTTAGCAGAGAGGCTTGTTGAGAGTCTTGAATTCGATATAGACGGAACGGTTCAAAAGTTGTGGACTGCGGAAGCTAAGCAGCGTCGCGACGAAATCCGAAGCGGTGTCGTTGAGCCAATTCCAGGAGAAGAAGCTTTAGCTCAGATTAGGCGAATCATATCACAATGAGGTACGTTTTTCACCCGGCAGTATTAACTGAATATGCTCAAGCTGTCGAATTTTATACAGAGCGTCGAGTTGAGTTGGCGCAAGCTTTTATTAAGTAGTAGTTCCGAATTAATTACACAATATTTTGACTGAAACTCTTGCCTAGCAAGAAGTCTTTATGTAATTAATTTTGTGTGGTTACTTAACGCTGTGGAAGATGCTATCTTCCGTCTTGTCGAATCTCCAACTCGTTCGCCGATAGTTGATGAAGATATTCGCCGTTGCTTAACTCGAAAGTTTCCTTATGGAATTCTCTACACAATAGAGGAGGATTTTATTTTAATTGTCGCTGTAATGCACTGCAATCGAGAACCAGGATACTGGAAAGAACGGGTTACAGAGCAACCACCAGATTAAGTTGATACCACCTTGATAGAATTAGGTTAATCGCACTTTAGTTAGATTAGTTAGTATAGCTGCATCGCACATCTAATCTTTTTGATCCAAGTCTTCTATTTTTGGAGTTTCTGAAGTTGAGGGGAATTCTAAGCGAATATTAATATCAATTGATATTGTATTTTTCTCAATCACACCTATACCAACTATTTTTACTAATGCTTCTGTAGGTACAGAATTATTTAGTTTAAATTCAGGAGAAGACAGAGTTTTATATCCGGCTTCCTGTAGCCGATCGCAAATATTGCGCCAATTTCCTACAGGTTCGTTAGGTAAATCTGCGATTTTTTTAAAGTATTGGTATAAAGTTTTACATAAATAAACCTCTGCACTTTTGGAAGTCTGAAACAGTTGGCGGGCGATTTCGGCGGGGCTGCAACCGGAAAGCAATCCTCGGAGGTAGAGTTTTTCGGTTTCTGTGAGTCCCCGGCGCGATCGGGGAGAGATTTGCCGTTTAGCCTCCGCAAAAGCTTGGTACAGCCTTTCTAAGTCCCAGTTTTTAGCCGCTTCGGTAAATAAGTCTTCTTTTGGTACCATTGTCTGGTGTGTTGAGATGTGACTAACGATAGGATAACCGAAATTGCTAGCGTTTGTTAGTTGCTAGCTATAGCTAGTGTAGTATTTTACTAACGACTAAATAACTAAGTGCAAATACTTAGATAAACCGGGAAGCGCGATCGCGATCGTTCAAATTTTCCCTATTTAGTTATCTCCCGTTAGGCAAACAGTTAAGTTTTGACCGTTACAAGAGGTATTCCAATGGCTAAACATGAAGAAGTAGCGAAAGCAGCAGGTGCAGCGGCAGTTGGTGGTGCGGCTGGTGCTGGTGTGGTAGCTGTTACAGGTTTTACGGCAATTGGTGCAGTTGGCGGAGGCGCTGGTATGGGTGCTGCTGCTGGCCCCGTTGGTATAGCCGTAGGTGCATTAGCAGGTTTGGCATTTTACGGGATTAGCAAGGCTTTTTCTGACTAAACCTTCTAAGAGGAGTGTGCAATTCCTGCTTACTCCTCAGATTTTTTCAAATTGTACATGGCTGAAATTTTTACAGCTTTTTTTATTCAATTACGATTATTAATTTATGTCTTCTCAAGAATTTCAAGCAGCATACACCAGCATTGACAGTACAGGCACTTTCCTCTTACAATATCTCAAAGAATTCCGAGATGGACTCCGCGCTCAGGGAGATGAAAACCAAGGGCTACAAAGCATTGAAAATGACATCAACAAAGCTTTAAACGCTTTGCAAGATCAGAAGTATCAAGTAGCCGTCATAGCAGCAATGAAAGCTGGCAAAAGCACCTTCTTGAATTCTATTATTGGTGCTGATGTGCTGGCGAGTGAAACGGCCGCCTGTACTATCTGCCGTACAGATGTCCGACACATTAAAAAAAGCGAAACTCCTAGACTTTTAGAGTATCGAGAAGGAGAAAGAGAACCAGTCATTCTTATTGAGGGTGACGCTGGCCAAATTCAGCAAAAATTCCTGCTGCGTACCCGTGAAATCCGAGAAAAAGGCAATCCCGATAACACTACACGCTTTGAGATAGAGCATCCGATTGAAGCAATTAGCGAATTATCTTCTCTCACAGGCTTTACCTTAGTTGATACTCCCGGCCCTAACGAGTGGGAGTCTGCAAACTTCAACATAAATGCACTGAAGCAGACAGCACTAGAAGCACTGCGAAACTGCAATGCCATCCTGTTTATTTTAAACTACGCATCATACAAAGATAATGCAGTTGCCGATTTGTTTAAGGATGTTGTTGAAAACCGTAAGGATTTTATAGAGGAAAACAACGGTAAAATTTACTTTATTTTGAATAAAGTTGACCAAAAAACAGAGAGAGACAAAGAAATTGCTGATGTCATCAAAGATTTAGAGCGAGAGTTAGTTGGCTTTGGCTTTTGCAATCCAGTTATTTACCCTGCTAGTTCTCGACAAGGACTTCTAGCGAAACTGATTCAGCAAGGAAAAGCAACTGAAAAGGAGATAAAAGATTTTGAGGATTTCTTTAGTGCCAAATATGCTGAGAGAGATGAAAAAGGTAGAAGAGTAATTCCTTTACCTGACGAGATTGCACCAAGAGCTTTGGAAGATAGCGGTATCCTGAATATTCAAGAAACAGTCATTCAAAAGATTACTCAAAATTCTGGCTGGAATTTATTGACTGAGGTGGTGGCAGAAATCGATAAAGCTGCTAAGGCAATTGAGGATACTCTGAATACAGATATCAGGGGTTGGGAAATGGGGATTGAAACCCTCAAACAAAAAGTAGAAGAGTACAGGAAACGCTCAGAAAATGCGAGGAGCCGAGTTGAGTTAGTCAAAAAAACTGTCGAGCAAGAAAAACAAATACTAATCCAAGGATTTAGTCAAGGAATTAACACATTTGCGGATCAGGCTAAAGCTCAGATAGGTAGTGAGATTCATAAGATTGCCGAATCTCAATCCGCTAAATCTCCTAAGTCAAAAAAAAATCTCTTATTGCTCAAACCAGTAGAAGTGAAGACTAACAATGGTGGTTTTGGACAAATAGTGGGAGAAATTGCAGAAACACTGTTAGGATTGATACCTTCTTTTGGTCCAGTATTAGGAAAAGCATTCAAAGTCACTACATCTTTGTTGGATGCACTGAGTGAGTCTATTCCAGAAGCTTTCAATACCTCTGTTTCTGAACAAATTGTTGATAGTGAAGAGTTTGATCCGTACATTATTCGGTGTAAAACTAAGGCTGAAGCTGAAAAAATAATTCAAACAATTAATAAGTTTTGTCCGCCCTATATTCAAAGTTGGTGGATAGATACTCAGGATGAATTAGTTCGAGATGGGACGAATATTCGCGAAAAATTGGCAATGATAATTCAAGAAGATATTCAAAAAATATCAGATGAACTATCTAATTATCTGGGGGATACTTTAGAAGTGAAACTGAATATCAACTCGATTCAGTTTCCAAGTTTTGATTTTCCTGGAATTGATGCACGAATTAAAGATGTACAACTAGCAGTGGTAGAAATAGAAAGGAAAAAAGGTAAAAAAAGTCGTTGTTGTGACTCCGATCAAGTCTATTATACTGATGAACCAGTTACCAGAAATCGCGATTTTTTTGAAGTTAATTTACGGCAAACATTAGTGTCAATAAATATAAAAATAGATCGGCAAACTTCTATAAACAGAGATTTGTTAGAACGAGTTATTAACAAACAGGTTTCTGCTGATTTCAGAAGTGCCGAAAAGCAAATCAATGATTATATTCAAAGGTTTCAAAATGACTTCGATCGCGTTTTGAAGGAACGGAAAACGAAAGAAGCAGAAGCGCCGGAAATTCTGGCTCGTCTTGAGTATCAAAAAGCCAAGCTTATTGAGTACCTCAGTCAATTAAGTTCGATTCGGGAATCTCTCAATAGTTGGAAGCCAGTTAAGTAAAGTTAGAGAAAGTGCGATCGCCCTTATTTTCCGAAAGTGCGATCGGCCTTATTTTCCCAAACAACCAAAAGGGCGATCGCCTTTCCCATCCCGAATACCAAAGTGCGATCGCCATTCCTTAAGTTAAAATATAACTTGTCAGATTAGATAATATAACTTATCAGATTCAGAAAGGACAAGTTATGCCTGTAAACTGGAGAGAACATATCGTTAGTACCCCCGACGTACTGCGAGGCAAACCAAGAATCAAAGGGACTAGAATTCCCGTTGGTCTGATTTTAGGATATTTAGCATCAAATAACACTGTCGAACAAATCATGGACGAGTTTCCAGATATCGTCAAAGAACAGATAGCTGCTTGTCTTGATTATGCTCGCGATTTGTCAGATTTTGAAACAGTTGCCTAATGAGTTTAAGATTGTTCATCGATCAATGTGTTCCTAAGTCTATTATTCAAATCCTTCGCGATACCGAACATGAAGTTTTTGTATTGGGAGATTACATCCCAATTGAATCTCCCGATACTATTGTCATTACCAAAGCTCAGGAATTAAATGCCATACTTGTTTCTCTCAATGGAGACTTCGCAGATATTGTTACTTATCCGCCAAGTTCATATCAAGGAATCATTTCTATTCAACTTAGAAATCACCCTGAAATTATTTCTCAGTTGATGGCAAGGCTAACAGAATACTTATAATTGCACGATAGTGAGGAGCATTATCGAGGTAAATTATTACTGGTAGAAGTTTACAGAATTCGCATTCGAGAGTAAAAAATGATTGCGATCGCCCTTATTGTCCGAAAGTGCGATCGCTCTTTCATCAATCAATAAAAACTTCTGAGTTTAAACTACAAGTCTAAACGTGATAAGCAGTAATAGCAACTATTCCATCAGCGCTGTAAATAGCTTCAATGCGTCTAAAAGTAGGATGAGTCCACCATACTTTTAGCCGATTTCCCTGAGCCGCAGCCGTACCAATTTTACCGTAGCCTGCTGTCAATAGAAGTAACTCAAATTCTGTAGAAGGCAAAGTTTTGGCAGTAATTTGAGTGATGCCATGCCGTCAAGATCCAATGCTTATCAAGGGTCATAACTACCTTGATAAGTGCTGTAGCTGTGGTAGCCAGGGAATACTAAAGCAATGCCAATTGGACTGTGAATAGTCCCCGGATAGCTTTCTTCGGGCTCGCTACCCCCAATCCGAATTTTGAACACACCCAGCCAAATGTATAGCCCTGGAATTAAAGTATCTAAACTGTAGGCGATCGATCGCATTTGAATATCCGGGGGATTAATCGGTTTTAAATACTGTGGCTTTTCAGGTTGAGAAATGGACATGGCACTGATTCCTGTGCGGTATGGTGGAAAAGCGGTCTTGTTGAGAACATTTTAATATAACCTAAGTTTCACTTGCAAATTGTCAAGATTAATTAATCTTATTTTACTTTAGCTTGCGTAAGTCAGTTTGTCGGCATTTATGAAGACTACTCAAAGCTCGATCGCCCTTATTGTCCGTGCATTGCGTGAAGCGAAGCTATTCCGTAGGCGATCGCTCTATAATTTCAGCATGGCAACAACTGTCAAATTCAACAGAGCGATCGGTATAATTAAAAAACCAACATCAAATACAGTCAATTAATGCCATGATTGCTAATTTGCCGCTCAAACTGCCTCACTTACCCAACAGCTTGCCCAGCGAAGGTTCTGTCCGTATTGAATTAGTCAATGGGCTCTTAATATTCAGCGCTTCCATTCAAACCCAGGCACGAATTAAAACTTTAACATCTCAACAACAAGCATCAAATCTAACTTCCGAAGAACAAACAGAATTGGATGGATATCGAGAATTTATTAGCTATCTAAATTTGGTAAATGAAACTATGAAAAATACTTTTCTCTATCCTTTGCGCAGTACAGTTATTCATTATGATGAACCATTTGAACCTGCGGTTTCGTTAGAAGATTGGGAAGTGTTGCAATGATTGTACTAGATACTCATATATGGATTTGGTGGGTTGACAATAACACGCGACTGACTCAGAAACATCGGGACTGGATACAACAATATCAATCTCAAGGTTTAG
>ENA-OFCE01001224-OFCE01001224.1-metagenomes-genome-assembly--contig:-NODE-1224-length-13638-cov-5.026283_pt1 | contig 13638 bp, 15 predicted proteins | sample MGYA00153388_OFCE01 | MGnify analysis MGYA00153388
TTCACCACCTCGGTGCGAGGCACATGCTGGAGCAGGACTTGCTGCGTGGCCTGCGGCACGCCCAAGGCTTGCAGCCGAGCAGCGTCGCTGAACAACGCGAGGTGCCGCTTGTCGGCGTACAGCGCATGGGCCTGCGGGTGCGGCGTCAGCACCACCGCATGCTGCAGGTACGCCTGACGAAGCGCTGCACTGCCCGGCTTCTCCAGGTAGAAGTCGGTCAACCGGTTGTAGACCATGTCGATTGCCAGGTCACCGTGCCACAGCAGGCCGTCTCGCCAATCGAGCGCGGCCGGATCGGCGATGACCGCGCGCAGGCCATGCCGCTCGAACAGCTGCTGGAACAGCAGAAACTCGGGGTAAAGGTACTGGTCTTCCGGTTCGATGTCGACGATGGCAATGCTGGCAAGCGGTCGCGGAATTGCAGACGAGCCGGCCGTCACACCAACCGGCAGTCCATTCGTCAGATCAGCCGCTTCTGCAGCCAACAGCCATTCGTGCCGGAACATGGCGACGATCTGCTGCTCGAACTTCACCACGCTGCCCAGGGTGGGCACCATCAAATCGACCGCTGCGCAGCAAGCATGCTGCGCCCGCGCCAGCACGGCGTTGAGCATCGCTCCGCCCGCGTTGGTGTTGATCTCGATCAGTCCGAGATGACCTTGACTCAGATGGAAGTCATAGCCAAAGAAGGCACCGAGCGGCCCGCGCGTGCCCAGCCTGGCGATGGCTGGCGCGGCACCCAGCACCTGCTCCCGATAGCCCTTAAGAGCCACCACCGATTCAACGGCCTGCATCACCTGTGCCATGCGATGCAGCTGCGGTGCCGCCACGAACACGGGCAGTGCTGCGAAGAGGAACGGACAGCGCTGCCGGACCATGGTCGACAGGCCTGGCTGTCCCAGTTCCGAATCGAGCGCCCGCGCCAACGCCTTTTCGTCGAGGCTGAAACAGAAGCACGCGCTGTTCAGCATGTCGATGGCGCTGCGGGGGGTCTCGACCGGCAGCGGTTGCAGCACAGCGTTCATGGCTTTTGGGTGATCACGATGTGGGGGAAGGTGCGTTCGGCGATTGACTATCGGAATTCGCCACACCGGTCTGGTCTGAAAGGCTATGTGTCGCTTTCTCTGCTACCAGTTCGCAGGACGACCCAGTAGCGAGCAAGACGCCATCCGCTTGGCAGGTCGCGTACACCGGACCGACGCGAGATCTTCAATGCGGCAACGAACAGACGTTGTCAGACAGCTGTCGCAGTCCGTGAACCGGAGATTTCGTTTTCGTCCCGCACGTCCTGTTTGACAGTTCGGGCGGGGTCGGTCAAGCGGGTGGCGTCCGCCGTGGGCGAAGGATCCGTCGTGATTTCCAAAGTCTGGGAACATCTGGCAGGCAAAGTAAGCTGACCGCAGACAGCAACTTAAACACCGAACAAGTTGCTGAACCGCCCCGGTTTTTGAGGAGGCTTCAACCTTTGAGAGGATGGAGCCATGAACAAGACGAACAAGTTTTCACCTGAGGTGCGTGAGCGCGCGGTGCGCATGGTGCAGGAGCACCGCGGGGAGTACCCCTCGCTGTGGGCCGCGGTCGAGTCGATCGCACCCAAGATCGGCTGCGTGTCGCAGACCCTGCTCGAGTGGGTCAAGCGCCAGGAAGTCGACGGCGGTCTTCGTGCTGGCATCACCACGGTCGAGGCACAGCGCGTCAAGGATCTCGAGCGCGAAGTCAAGGAGCTGCGCCGCGCCAATGAGATCTTGAAGTTGGCCAGCGCGTTTTTCGCACAGGCGGAGCTCGACCGCCGACTGAAGTCATGAAGGGCTTCATCGACACGCATCGCACCACGCACGGGGTCCAGCCGATCTGCAAGGTCCTGCAGATCGCCCCGTCGGGCTACAGGCGCCACGCAGCGCGTCAACGCGACCCGCAGCGGCGCTGCGCCAGGGCCCAACGCGACGACGTTCTGATGCCGCAGATCGAGCAGGTCTGGCAGGCCAACATGAAGGTCTATGGCGCCGACAAGGTCTGGCGGCAACTGGCTCGGCAGGGCACCTCGGTGGCGCGCTGCACCGTCGAGCGGCTGATGCGGCGCCAGGGCTTGCACGGTGTGAGGCGAGGCCGTGTGGTGCGCACGACGGTCAGCGACAGCAAGGCCGTGTGCCCGCAGGACAAGGTCAACCGGCAGTTCCGGGCAGAGCGGCCCAACCAGCTCTGGGTGTCTGACTTCACCTATGTCTCGACCTGGCAGGGCTGGCTGTACGTGGCCTTTGTCATCGACGTGTTCGCCAGGCGCATCGTGGGCTGGCGTGTCAGCAGTTCGATGCAAACGGACTTCGTGCTCGATGCGCTGGAGCAGGCGCTGTTCGCGCGCCAACCCGAGCGCGACAGCAGCCTGATCCATCACTCGGACAGGGGCTCGCAGCCCGGATTCAACTGGTCGTCGCAACACTGCTTTGCTTGGCCGAGCGTATCAGTTCATTGAACGCTTCCGTTGGTGTCCGCCAGCCGAGCGTCTTGCGGGGTCTTGTGTTCAACGCGAGTGCCACTGCGTTCAATTCGCTGGCCTTGTGTGCGCTGAGGTCTGTTCCCTTCGGGAAATATTGCCGCAGCAGGCCATTGGTGTTCTCGTTGGTCCCTCGCTGCCAAGGGCTCTGGGGATCGCAGAAGTACACCTCCAAGCCCGTGTCCATCGAGAGCTTTGCATGCTGGCTCATCTCGGTACCTTGGTCCCATGTCAATGACTTCCGGAATTGGTCCGGCAATGAAGCCATCGCTTTCGTGATCGCGTCACGCACGGCTTGGGCACCGTGGCCAGCCAATGCGGGGCCATGCTTCTCGCGCGGTTGCTTGCCGTGGCCGGGATGGGGCGGAAGGTGCAGCAGCATCGTGAAGCGCGTAGACCTTTCGACCAATGTTCCGATGGCCGAGCTTGCCAGTCCCACAATCAAATCGCCCTCCCAATGGCCGGGTACAGCGCGATCCTCGACGCAGGCCGGCCGCTCGCTGATGAGGATCTCCGGGGTCACGAAGGACTTCCCCCGATTTCGCACGCGCTCCCTGGGCACCCGCAAGGCGCGTCCGGTGCGCAGGCAGGCGGTCAGTTCCCTGCGCAATGCCCCGCGGCCCTGCACGTACAGCGCCTGGTAGATCGCTTCATGGCTGATGCGCATCGAAGTGTCTTCGGGGAAATCCATCAACAGACGGTTGGCGATCTGCTCCGGGCTCCAAGCCTTCGACCATCGGCGGGCTTGTCTTGGCCCATGTCGGCGGCCCTTCCACTCGACTCGCGGTCCTGCGATCGATTTGCCACCAGGCGTCGCGATGTTGCCGGCCAGCCGCTCCTGCACGTATTCGCGCAGTACGGCGTTCGTCAGCAGTTTGGCAGGCTTCGGACGCATCGCTGCGCGGTCAGCATGCCACTGCGCCGTGTGGGCTCGGTATTCAAGGCTGCCCCCACGCGTTGCTGCATTACGCCGCAGTTCGCGCGAGATCGTCGATGGCGATCGACCGAGTTGCTTGGCAATCTCTCGAACGCCTTCACCACGGGCACGCGCCAGTGCGATCTGCTCACGCTCAGCGAAGTCGAGGTACCGCCCTGTGGGCGCTGGGGCGGATGGTGCGAGATTGGACGGAGGCATACCGCCGCATTGTCGGAACCATCGAGTTCCTACAGCCGGTGCCACGCCGGCGATTGCCGCTGCGTCCTCGCTGGTATGTCCTTGCGCGATCGCCTTCCAGAACGGCCATCGCTCTGCGCGATGCAGTACCGGCGGCCTGCCTGGCGACCGCAGCTTGGGTCGCAACGATCGATTCGATCTCAACGTCTTCTGCTTCATCAACACCTCCGTTTTGGATGTGTTGCGACGACGGGTTGTCTCCGGGACGGCGGCCCCGGTCGCTGTGGAAGATCACCCCGGCCTGCTTGCTCGGATGGCTCTTGAACCAGGCCATGCGCAGCGCGTCGATGACGATTTCGTGCGTCATGTCCTGGCGCAGGCTCCGGCCGATCACCTGGCGGCCGAACAGGTCGATCACCACGGCCAGGAACAACCGGCCCTCGTCGGTGGTGACCTTGAAGCGTCGCTTGCCCTTGGCGCGTATGCCGTGCAACTGCATGAGCTTTTGGACGCGCTGCTTGCCCACGCGGACGCCGCTGGCCGGCAATTCCTTCCAGGTGCGGGGCCAGCCGTAGCCGCCGTGAGTCTTGGCATGAATGGCCTTGATGTGCACCAGCAGCGCGTCATCGCTCAAAGGGCGGCGCTGGGCATCGCTGGCGCGGCGAACGAGGTGTTCGTGGTGGCCAGCCACGCTGAGCTCGAGCACCCGGCACTGCACTGAGACCGGCCACATGCGCCGGTGGCGTTGCATAAAGGCGTCCTTCACTTCGCTGCCTTTGCGAAGTACGCCGTCGCTTTTCGCAGGATGTCGCGCTCCATCTTCACGCGCGCCAACTCGGCCCGCAAGCGGCTGATCTCCATCTGCTCAGCGCTGACGACCTTGCTGTCAACGCCAGTGAGCTTGCCGGCCCGGTGCGCCTTGCCCCAGTTGAACAGCGTCTGATCGACCACGCCCAGCGTGCGGGCTGCCGCAGCGATGCTCTGGCCACCTTCGACCAGCCGCACAGCCTTTTGCTCGAGCTCCAGCGTGTAGCGCGCCTGCGTTGTGCCGTCGTCAGTTCCGTTGTCCTTGCTTAGATTGAATCACTCAGCAAGGGATTCGCTTTCCGGGGACAAGGTCAGAACTGATGAGTCAATACGGCGCTCAAGTTAATTGTCGGCCGCCCTGATGGTCAGCGTTTGGCTTGCAGCGTGGACGCCGCCCAAGGCAGGCAGTAGCCAAGCAAACCGTTGAGTGGAACGGGAAGTGCATGAGTCGGCAATTCAACGCTGCAGCACACAGCAATTGCCCGATTCGCAGATCTCACAGTGGGAGCGGGCTGCCTGGCTCTGCGCTCTCGCCACCAAATTGGGCGATGAGCCTCTCGCACAGATGGTCGAAGACGCGCCGAATGCGAGCGCTGCGGCGAAGGTCATCGTGTCCGCACAGCCATATCTCGAGCGGGATGTTCATCTCGTCGTTGAGGATCCGATGCAAGTTCGGTCGTGATTCGGCGATGTTGACCAGAACCGGGCCGATTCCCATGCCAGCCTCGATGGCCGTCAGGCGAGCGAGCTCAGAGTCAGTACGAAACCGGAAGTTGATCTCGGGGGGCAGTTGCACGTCGCTTGGGTGTATGCGGTTCAGGACATCGTTACCGCCAATCAGCAGGTGCGACATGGATTCCTTCAGCGTCGTGGGTACGCCGCAACGTGCGCGGTACTCGGTGCTGACATACAGGCCCACAGCAGCGACACCGACGCGCTGTGCGATAACGCCCTCCTGAATCGGCCGCGCGAAACGCACCGCAATGTCGGCATCGCGGCGCAAGAGGTTCTCAATTTCCGGCGTCGCGCGCAGCTCAATTTCCAGCTCGGGCTCTGCTTGCATCAGGCTCGCCAGCCAAGGTGGCAGCACATGCACTGCAAATGGCACGCTGGTGGTGATACGCACCAGGCCAGCAACGCGCTGGGGCGCATTGCTCATCAGCCCCTCCGCCCTGTGCGCCAGCTCTTGCATGCCTCGCACCGTGTCGTACAGCGTCATGGCCCGACCCAAGGTCACCATGCCACTCGGGCGGCGGTCGAACAGCGTTTCACCAAGCAGCCGTTCCAGCTCGCGAATGTGCCGGCTGATGCTCGGTTGTGTGATGTTCAGCTTCGCAGCGGCTCGGCTCAGTGAACCGGTCTCCACCACTGCCACAAAAGATCGCAACAAGTTCCAGTCGTTCAGCATGGGCTGTGAAACCACGAACCAACAACGGTCCGCGTTGGTTGATTTTTGCATGGACCCGATGCAGCCGAGCGCGTTCCCTCAATGGAATCCGCTTCCCACAATCCACTTTCGAAATCTCCACCACCCCAAAAGTGAAACTCAAGACGACATCTGCTCTGCACCTGTACCTGACTGCCTCGATGGCGGTCGCAGCTCTGATCGCAGGCGGTGTTCTGACGTGTGGCATGACGCCTGCCTGCCCTCAAAGCGCAAAACAAGCGCCGCCCAATGTCCAGGCGCTGGGCGTGGCCCTCGTGCCCGAATTTGAGGGCTCGTCGAATCGCAGTGTTGCGCCGGCCTTGGTCGGTCGACTTGTTATCGGCTGCACCACGCTGCGGCTGCTGGGTAACAGTGCGCAGTGGAGCTTGCTGCCTGCAAATTCGCCCTGGGCTTTGGGTCCCATGCTCAGTCTGCGCTCGTCGCGCGACGAAGACGTGAAAGACGCCGTGGTCAAGCGCCTGCGACCCATCGACGTAAATGCGGGTGCCGGCCTATTTGCGAAACATTGGTGGTCTGGCCTGGCCAACCCGAGCGACAACCTCACTGCGGATTTCGAATTGCCCGGAGGCAAGTCCGGCGCCCAGGCGCGGGTGAGTCTGGGCTACCAAACGCAGGCCGCGCCAGGGCTGCGCGTCAACACGAGCACGCATGTGGGAGGGGAGTCTGCCAAGTACCAACAAACCCACGTCGATGTCGACGCGGACAACGTCGCACGCTCCGGCCTGCCACGCTCTGCAGGCGAACGCGGCGATGACGAAGTTGGCCTCGCCATGGGCGCGTCTTACGAGGTTTCGAGAGACGGGCTGTTGATCGGCCGATTGCAAGTGGCCCGCCTGGTCGGTGATGCAGGCGACAGCCCGATGGTCACGCTGCGCGGCGATCGCAACCAGAACACCTTGGTGCTCGCCGTTGGGCGCTCGTTCTAGGCATGCGCAGGACAAATCTGGGTGCTCTGCGTCTCGGAACCGAAAGCCATTGATGCATCAGACTGTGTTGATCCTGGGTGCCCGCGGCCGATTCGGTTTCGCTGCCACGAAAGCATTCGCCGATGCGGGATGGCAGGTCGTGGCCCAGATTCGACCCAACGCCACCATCCCAGTTCAGCACTCGCCGGAAGCGAGCGTCCGCTGGCTCACCGTCGACTTGAACGACACGGCCGCGCTGGTAGAGCAGGCCTGCGACGCTCAGGTGGTCGTCAACGCACTCAACCCGGCATACAGCAGTGTTGCTTGGCGAGACCAGGGTCTGCCGCTCATGGAGGCCAGCATCGCAGCAGCGCGTGGGCTGCGGGCCACATTGATGTTTCCTGGCAACGTCTACAACTTTGGTCGCGGCATGCCGAAGCTGCTGTGTGAAGACACGCCCCAGTTGGCCGACACGGTCATGGGAAGGGTCAGAGTCGATTTGGAATCGCGAGCCGAAGCGTCCGAAGTTCGGGCCGTGGTCATCAGGGCCGGCAACTTCTTTGGCTCGGGGCGCGGCACGGTGTTCGATCAGGTCTTGGTCAAGGATGTGCGCAAGGGCCACATCACATACCCCGGCGATGCCGACATACCCAGTGCATGGGCGTATCTGCCAGATCTTGCTCGCGCGTTCGTGGCTGTCGCAGAGCGCCGTGCCGCGCTGCCCGAGTTCGAGGTGCTCCACTTTGCGGGCCACTGCTTGACTGGGCGGGACTGGCAGGACGCGTTGACCCGAGTGGCACATGCACAACATTGGGCCAACGGGGACGAGCCGCTGAAGCTTAAACAGCTTCCTTGGCTCGTCATCCGGTTGGGTTCACTTGTGGCGCCAACCTGGGAGGCGATGGTCTCGCTGCGCTACCTATGGCATGTGGCCCACGCGTTGGACAACACCAAGCTCGTCCGTTTGATCGGCGCTGAACCTCACACCCCGCTGGACGCAGCGGCCCCAGCAGCCCTGCGTGAACTGGGGCATCTGGATTCACCTGTCTGAACACCACTGGCACGGCCTACCTCGAACTGGAGTTTTCCATGAAATTGACAGAGTCAGCCAATCGCGATTGGCACGCGGCCACAGGCATCGTCATGATCGTCACGGGCCTGATGTCGCTCGCGCCGTTTCCAATACTGGGTCCAGCCATCGGCTGGCCCGGCTCCCTGGACGCGCCGGCCGTTGCGCAGTTAACGAATATCGGCAAGGCGGCTGGGGCGGTTGCCGCGGGCTACAGCGTGTACCTGGCTTACTCGCTCATGATGTTACCGGCGCTGGCGATGGCGGCGCACGCACTGATCGGTGGGTTCAGTCGAACCTTGATGCAACTGGTCATTGCCTTTGCAGCGCTGTCTGTTCTGGCGCGCAGCATCGGAATCCTGCGTTGGCTAACCGTGATGCCGGAATTGTCCAAGTCACACGCTGCAGCGGACGCACCCGGCAAGGCCGGGATCGAGCGGATCTTCCTCGCGTTGAACAGCTATGGCGGTGGCATCGGCGAACTGCTGGGTGTGTCCTTGTTTGCCTCCGTCGCTGTATTGCTCTTGGTACTCGGCGCCTGGCGCGCCAAGACCGTTCCCGTGTGGATGACCGTCTTGGGCGTCTTCGCGGCGTTGTCCTTGTTCGGGCTGTTCCTGCCTGCGATGGGTTTGGCCGTTGATGTGCCGATTGCGCTTGCCGTGTCGGCGCTGTCGGTCTGGATGTGGGTATTGGGCGGGTGGTTGCTCTTCAAACGCCACGCTGGGCCGACATCGGAAGCTGTCAAGCCAGTTGTCGCATGAGTGTGTTCAATCAAGCCGCTTTCTGATCGGCTTTTGCCTGCACCTGATCAGCCAGCTGGTTCAGCCGCACGAACGGTGCGAAGCGGGCAAGGCAGGGACTGAAAGGACGCCCGGGCAATGCTTTGGCTCGTGAAGGCGCTGTCGTTGTCCGAATCCACGCCGCGCAGGGCGAATGGCAGCTCGGCGGCCACCTTGTCGAACGCTCCGATCACCAGCATCTGTTCGCGCACCCGCATGGCCACACACTCGGTCCAGCCGCTGGCGATGTCGGTCAGCGGGAGGGTGTGGACGAACTCACCATCCGTCTTGGGGCCGCCGCAGTGCTGGAGCAGGTCGATCTCGCAGAACCCGGGTGGCGGATCGAGCCAGTCGGCAAAGGTGCGCACCGGGATGCTGCGGCGGATCGCCGAGCCCACGCCCTTGCGCCGCTTGCGTTGCCCGTCGATGTGTGCCCGTGCTGTGGCCAGCACGCGATCGATGGTCGCCGCGCTGACCAGCAAGATCTTGGTCTTGATGACAGGATCCAGGCCGAGATGGCCATGCCGCTCCATGGCATCGACCAACATCGGGATCAACGGCTTCACGCGCTTGCCGCAGACCCGATCGGCGGCTTCCCACAACACCGTCAATGCCTGGGCTACCGCCTCGTCATACACGCGGTTGCGCAGGCGCACCTCGGTTGCCGGGGTGAACTCGCCGCGAAGTACGCGGATCGCGTGCTTGCGGTGGTAACAGGTCAAGGCCACGAACTCGTCGAGGATCTTGATCCGATCGCTGAACGCCGCGCTGCGGTACCGCAGCCGCAGTGCCTCGACCAACTCCTTGCGTGTCGTCATGCTGATTTGCCTCGTCACGTTGCGCTGCCCACGCCAGACAGTCCGACGGGTAACAACTCACGTGAGGCAACAGGTCAGCACGGGCAGCAGTTCTGATGAGTCAATGCGCACGACACGGAATCTGGCGCGTCCGGACTTCATGCGTTGATAGGCTTCGTTGGCCCGCTCGAACGGGAACACCTCGACCAACGGGCCGGACGTTGGTGAGCATGTTGAGTTCCATCGTCCGCTCGCTTTCGTGAGGCGATCCTGTGATCGAGCCCGAGCTGCCGCGCTCGCCGATCACCATTGGGCAAATAGGAAATGCAAGCGGATCGTTCCCGCCACCGAGCAGCACCAGGCGGCCGGTCGGCGCGAGCCCGCTGAGCAGACCTGAGACAGTCGCTGCACAGTCGATGGTGGCGATGATTGCCCGAGCCCGCCCAAGCGCTTTGGCGCCGCTACCGCGTCCTTGGTCTGCGTGTTGACGTACCGGTGCGCCCCGAGAGCGAGGGCGTCTTCGGCGATGTCGCTGCCGCGCCCGACGGCCACCACCCGAAAGCCCACCCGCTGCGCCTACTGCAGCGCCATGTGACCCAGTCCGCCAATTCTGAAGATAGCCACCGCGTCGCCAGCTTCCGCGCCGCATTTCCTCAGCGCGTTGAAGGGCGCCAGGCCTGCACACAGGATCGGTGCCGCCTCGTGCACGTCGAGGTCGTCGCGAATCGCCACCAATCCGGTGGAGCGCGCCAGCGTCAGCTCGGCATACCCGCCGTCGCAGGTCGCGCCGACGAAGGGCTGGTTGTGGCGAAGGTTGAAGCGGCCTCGGCGGCACATCGTGCACGCGTTGCAGTGCCCGCCAAGCCGGTCGACACCAACGCGCTGGCCGATCCGCCACATCGGCGACGCCTGCTCGCCGATCGCCAAAAGGCGGCCGACGACCTCGTGCCCCGGCACGCGCGGCGGTTGCAGCGTCGGGTCAGCGCCCTCGATGTCGGCGATCTCGGCACCGCGCAGGCCGCAGGCCTCGACGCGGGTCAGCGCCTGGTCGGGCGCGGGCCGCGGCATCCGCCGCTCGACCAGCTCCAGCGTGCCTGGCCGAGTCACCTGCATCGCGCGGCAGGTCGAGGTCATCGCGACGGCGTGTGCATGGCGCCTACGGCGGGCAGGCATTCCCGCACGCCGCGCTCGGCGGCATCGACGGCGCCGGCGAGATAGCCCGGGAACTGCGGTGACCACTCGCTGCCGATGCCGATCAGCCGACCTTGCCACGGACCGCTGTCCGCGCTGCGTGGCGGTACCTCGGCGTGGTGGCCGGCGGCGTCCTGGTCGCCGTCGGTGGCAGTCAGCCGGTCTATGGACCAATCCTTCAGTGCGTCGGCGATCGGTGTGCCAGCGCGCTCTCCGAACAGCCGGCCGAGTTGGGCACGGCAATGGACGCGCATCGCCTCGTTGGTCAGCTGGCGCCGTACGGGCGCCGGCAGGCCGAGAAAGCCGAACAGCGCGGCGTGGCCGCCGGGCAGCGAGACATCGTGGATCTCGCCCATCGGCCCCACGTTGCTGCGGGCTCCGCCGGACAGGCCTTTCTCTCGCCAGAATGGCATGTCGTAGACCGCCACATACTTCGCGTGTTGCGACATCCAAGTCGGTGTGGCGAGCCAGCGCCGGGCGAGGTTGGGCGGCAGCGGCGGCGCGACGTCCAAGCGCGACGCGGCCAGACGCGGCGGTAGCGCGAGCAGGACCTGCTCCACGGCCCAGGTCGCCGTGTTGCCGGCAGCGTCGTCGACCCTCAACTCGACGTGGGTCTCTCCGCGGCACAGCCCGCGCACTGTCTGCCCGGTGCGGACGCTCGCACGATCCAGCCGGCCGTGAAGCGCGGCGATGAGAGCACCAGTCCCGCCGGCCAGCCGCATCGACGGCGGCTCGCTGGGGTAGCCGCGCGTGCGCAACGGCGGCTGCCGCTCCGAGCGCTCAACGAGCAGGTCGCCGGTCTCGAACTGCTCGAAGCGCTGCAGGCCAAGTTCGTCGACAAGTCGGTCGAGCTGTGGCTGCAGTGCAGGCCAGAACCAGGTCGGGCCGAGGTCGAAGCGGTCGAGCGCAAATTTGGCCGTGTCGACCGACGTTCCGCCGGCATCGACGGAGAGGATGCGGCCGCCGAGCGAGGGGCGTGCTTCGAACAGCACAACGTCGCGCACGCCGTGCTGCGCGAGCCGCCACGCCGCGACCAGCCCGGCCAGGCCGCCGCCGACGATGGCGATGCGGGCGATCGACGGGTTCATGCCGGCAGGCCGGCCAGATGGCCGGTCTTCAGGTAGAGCGTGACGCCATCGGCGCCTGCGACAAGTTCGACTTTGGCCCCCGGCGGAAGCCTGAGCCAGCCCTGCGGACCGAGCGGCACGGCGTCTTCGATCAGTTGCCCGGTGAGCACCAGCAACTCGGCACCGCCCCCGGTGTCCACTCGCAACGCCTGGCCGGGCGGCAGCCGCCGCAGGCACACATCCTCGTGGTCGCTCGTGTGCAGCGGGCAGACCTCATGCGAGCCGTATCGGCGCCAAGCCGCTGGGTCACGCGTGTCGATGCGCGACACGCACGTCTCGCCTGCCTCCATTTGCTGCAGCTTGACGAAGATCAGCGCGCCATCCGCGCTCGACGGCTGGTGTGCCGAGCCGGGCGGGTTGCGCAGGTACCAGCCAGGCCCGTAGCGCGCGCTGCTGTCCGAGAAGGTGCCGGACAGCACGAGAATTTCCTCGCCACCCGGATGACCGTGTAATGGAAAGACCGAGCCCTGTGCGTAGCGCACCAGGCTCGTCGCGCGCGCCCGCTCGCCACCCAGGCGGTCCAGCATCACGCGCTCCACGCCAAGCTGGGGAGAGGCGACCCAGCGGTGCTGGTCTGTCGTCACGACGGCGCGGCGGGAGAAGTCGGGATTCACGAACATGGAGCGGGGACGGTCAGCGGCAGAGTGCACAGCTCAGGCGCGTCAACTGGGCGTGCGCGTCCAGCACGCGCGCCAAATACGCCATGGCCGCGCCGGCATTCGAAGCGATCGCGACGCTCAGCGCCTCGGTGATCCCGCCCATCGTCGCACCGTGCTCCACGGCCTTGCAGGTCTGCACGGCGATGCAGCCGTCGCAACGCGTCGGCACCGCGACGGCCAGCGTTATCAGCTCGCGCACCTGCGGCTTCAGCCGGCTGGTCTTCGACGGTGCATCGTCCAGCGCCACAAAGCCTCGTACAACTTCCGGGCCGTGCTGCGCGAAGTCGCCCACGCGGGACAACAGCAGGTCGCGGTGATCCCAGTCTTGCATCATGATGGTTTCCCCTCAGCGGTTTGAGAAGCAGGCGCCAAGCGTGGCGCCTGAGGGCAGCAGTCAGTTGCGGCCGGCCATCACGCCGCCGTCGACGTCCCAGATTGCGCCCGTGACCCAGTCAGCCTTGTCCGACAGCAGGAAGACGATCACTTCCGCGACGTCCTGCGGCGTCCCAATCCGGCCGATCGGATGGAAAGCGTTGAAGCCCTGCAGCGCACTGGCCACCTCGGCCTTTGGAATGAAGCCCTCATAGATCGGCGTTTGCACCACCGCTGGCGAGACCGCGTTGACGCGGATCTGCCGGCCCGCCAGCTCCATGGCCAAGTGCTGCGTCAGCGCATGCAAGCCGGCCTTGGCCATCGAGTACGCTGACGACGGTGTGGCGGCGATCGCCTGCTTCGCCCACATCGAGCCGATGTTGACGATCGCGCCCGGGCGACCGCGGTCCACCAGGTTGGCTACCACCTTTTGTGTAATGAAGAAAGACGCCTTGTTCAGCCGCATGTATTGCTCGTAGTCCTCGGTGCCGTGCTCCAGAAACGGCTTGGGGAAAAATACGCCGGCTGCATTGACGAGCAGATCAATGTCTGGGTGCTGCGTATCGAGCGCCTGAACGACGGCCTGGAGCCCCGCGTCGGTCGAAAGGTCGGCGCTCAACGCGGACACCGGGCCAAAGGCGGCAAGCTGATGTCGCGCGGTATCGGTCTTGTCGGTCCGATGACCGACGATGACCACCTCGCCGCCATCGGCGAGCACCATCCGAGCGGCTTCGAAGCCTATCCCACTCGTGCCGCCGACGACCAGCAGCTTTCGACCTTTGAATTCATTGCTCATTGCAGACTCCTGTGTGGTTATCCCGCGTCCAGCAGGAAAAGAAAACCTTGACCGGTATGCCGCTAGCAGCGGAATTCCGTCACC
>ENA-OFCE01001225-OFCE01001225.1-metagenomes-genome-assembly--contig:-NODE-1225-length-13611-cov-4.886102_pt1 | contig 13611 bp, 14 predicted proteins | sample MGYA00153388_OFCE01 | MGnify analysis MGYA00153388
CGGTTTAACTCTTCCAGCTTGAGTTTTCTCATCGGGCAAATATAATGGGATGTTTTTGAAATACTTTTTGATTGGTTTTAATTTTTAATAAATTAGCTTAAAATTAATTTATTCTAATATGAAAAAAAAACTACCTACGCATCTCCGTTATTTATGGCACATTTAATTTTTGTTACTGTGCTTTACATCAGTTGCCGAAAGCCCAATTTACAAGAAGAGAAACTTAACCTCGCTATTGCTGCTGATGACATAATGAAGGTGATTTACGCAAAGATCTTAAAAACCACAAGCCTTTAGGAGTTACAGATACACAAATAGATGACTTTTTATCACAATTTAAATTTTAAGTATCATGGAAAAGCTACTTCTCTTCTTATATATAATAAGTCTTTCAATTTTTCATTCTTGCACAGAGGATACTAAAAGAGTTTCAACGCATATTACTAGAACCTATTTTAACAATAGTACAAGCTATATGATAAAACTTTTACCTTACAAAAATGGTCTATTAATTAATGATAACATTAAAATATTTGCACCTAACTCAATAAATCTGTTCGAAAGTAATAAATTTTTTATGCCTGATGAATCTATCACATTTGGCTTTACTTATCAGCAAAATACAGATTCTATTATAGTTGCTTTTGATAATATTAAAAAAGAGAAGCACCGTGTTTTTCAAATAAAGCCCAATGAAAGTCCATACTTACCCAACCAACAACGTAGTTTATATTCTGTTGATCAAAGTGCTTTTTTACCCAAAATCATCAATCAACGTAAAAATTTTATAGAGGTAGAATTTACCTATACTTTTACAGAGCAAGATTATTTGGATGCAGAATTTATAAAATAATAGCTAAACCTATAAAGTTTTAAAAACTTTATTGGTTTGTTTAAACCAGTAGGTATTACTGATACCCAAATAGAAAATTTTATTGAACAATTTAAATTTTAGTTCAATTCTCAAGTCTCCTAAAATTAAGGTTACCTAGTCTAATTTATTTTTAAGCATAATTATTTATTCATCCTTTTCTGATAAATTGCTAAATGGTTTTTTAAACTTTTATCACGGTATTCAGCTTTGATAAAACTTTAATATTTAGTTTTACTTAGATATCATTTTGTTTAGCATGATTTCATTTCTCAATTTTAAATCCAATTCATTCTCTTTGATCCCAATTTTTTGATGCCGCTTTTCATCCAACAAATTTTCAATAGCATCATAAATTTGGTTTAATTGAGCATCATGTTCGCCCATTCTTTCTTTTATTTGCTTTATTTGGTAAGTTATATCATGTTCTTTTAGCAATTCTTTTCTGATTGCTAAAGGCTCTCATTATAGTTATATTCATGTTTATGGCTTTGTCGCTATTTAAAATGCCGCTCAGCATAGCTACACCTTGTTCGGTAAAAGCAAAAGGCATAAATTTTCTATGTTGACCTTTTCCAGTTTTTAAGGTCACAATTTGTGATGTTAAAGAGTTTGAACTTTCTAAGGTTGCAATTTGAAACTTCAAAACTTCGTATTCTTCTTTTGATAATTGAAAAATAAAATCTAATGGAAAACGTTTGCCATTTCGTTTTACAGCCTGATTTATTATCCTTATTTCTACCTCATAAAGAGAAGTTAAATCAAAATCCAGCATCACCCTTTCTCCTCTTATTTCATAAATTCTATTTTGAATACTTTGTATAATTTGCATAAAATATTGAATAGAAAGTAAGGAAAATAAAGTTTTTATTTAATTAATCCACCACTTCGTAAATTTTAACTGGATTGCTTTTATTTTTTAAAACAACTTCTTTTACAAATTTGCAATCGAAAGATTCTTTTACTTGTTCGTAAGCAGATTCACTTATAATTATTTGATTTGGTTTTGCAGCTGATTGTAATCGTTGTGCGGTATTTACAGTATCGCCAATAACAGTATAATCGAGTCTTCGTAAACTTGCAGAACCGATATTACCTGAAATCATCTCACCAGTATTTATACCAATAGAAACTTTAGGTGTAAATGATATTTTTTCGCTTAATTGAGGTAAATTTTCAATTTTATTTCGCAAAGCAAGGCTGGCATCAATGGCTCTATCTAAATGATAATCTCCTTTAAAAACCGCCATAATAGCATCTCCAATAAATTTATCTACATAGCCACCTTGAGCAATTATTTCTTTCACCATTACATCAAAATAATTATTTAACAATTTTACTACATTATCTGGCGATTCAGTTTCACTTATGGATGTGAAACTACAAATGTCAATAAACACGATGGTTGCTTGAATGGTTTCATTTACCATAAGCGATGATTCGTACTCACGACTTCCCATAAAATTCAGGACTGTTTCATCTACATACATTCTAAGTATGTTATTTTCTTTTATTGCTTTAATGGTTTCTTTAATATGAAGCACATGTGAGATTGTTTTCTCCATGGTTAGCGTTAAATCTTCAAAATTAATGGGCTTGGTAATAAAATCAAAAGCGCCACGGTTCATGGCTGTTCGAATATTATCCATATCGCCATACGCAGAAACAATTACAGATTTTATTAATGGACTTGTTTCGCTCAATCGACTCAATAACGTTAAACCATCCATTTCTGGCATATTAATATCGCTTAATACAATATCAATATTTGGATTTAAAGAAATCTTTTCTAACGCATCTTTACCATTGATCGCAAAAATAAATTCATATTTCTGCTCTCTTATTTTTTGCCTAAACTTTTGTTTGATGAGCATTTCTAAATCAGTCTCATCATCCGCAACTAATATTATTGCCATTAGATAATGTTTTTAAGTTTTTCTTTCAGCATTGTAAAATCGACTGGTTTTGTTAAAAAATCATCCGCACCTAACTGTTTCGCCAGATTATAATTTTCTTCATCACCATACGCAGTTATCATCATTACCACAGGTGGAGGTTTCAAGAACGTGTGTTTAATTTTATCAAGAAGTTCAAGACCACTCATGCCTGGCATATTGATATCGGATAATATTAAAACGGCTTCATGCTCAAGGTTATTTAAATAGGAGAGTGCTTCTTCGCCTGAGAATGCAAATACAAATTGCATTTCCTGATTTTTTATTTCTTTTCTAAAACGTTGCTCAAAAAGCGTTTTTACATCTGTTTCATCGTCAACAACTAAAATTTTCATAGTTTCTATATTTTTATGTTTTTAAAATAATGGTAAATTCTGATCCTTCACCTTCTTTAGTTACAACTTTTAATTCACCATTATGTCCTTTGGTAACGATTTCGTAACTCATGCTTAAACCTAAACCTGTACCTTCTCCTGTTGGTTTAGTAGTAAAAAATGGTTGAAAAATTTTTTCAATTACTTTTTTTGGAATTCCGTTTCCATTGTCAATTACGCTAATAACTATTTTATCACCTTCTTTTTTTGTATTAACCGTTACAGTTGGTTCGTATTTTTTTTCAGGTGAATTTGCCATAGCTTTTTTTTGTTCGTTTACAGCATAAAAAGCATTAGTGATTAAATTTAAAATTACTCTTCCCATATCTTGAGAAATGATATTTATTTTCCCAATAGATTCATCAAAATTAGTAAGCATTGTAGAATTAAATGTTTTGTCTTTTGCGCGTAAACCATGATAAGCTAATCGTAAATACTCGTCGGCCAATTTGTTAATATCAGTTGGTTCTTTTTGGCCACTATTATTTCTTGAATGTTGCAACATGCCTTTAACAATAGCATCTGCACGTTTTCCATGATGATTAATTTTTTGTTCATTCGCTGAAATATCGTTTGCTAAAGCTTTTGCATCTTCTAAGTTTCCTTTTTCGAGTTCTTCCAGCATTTCTTCAATTAGTTCAGCATTTATTTCCGAAAAATTGTTGACGAAATTTAATGGGTTTTGTATTTCATGTGCAATGCCAGCAGTAAGTTCGCCTAAACTTGCCATTTTTTCTGACTGTATTAATTGAACTTGAGTTGATTTTAAATTTGATAAAGCATTAATCAATTCTTCTTTTTGGAGAGTTAGTGCAGCAGTTCGTTCGGTTACTTGTATTTCTAATTCTGCTTTTAATTGTTCTGCTATTTTTAATTCCCTTTCTCTTTGTTCATTTATTAATTGCTGTTTTTCTTGCGCTTTTCTTTGTCTATTGTTAATTATTAATATAGTTGCTGTCCAAATTAAAGCAAATAAAATACCTGCACTTATGTAATTTTCCCATTTTGAATAAAATTCAGGATTGTATTTTTCTAAAGCATCACTGAAGATTGAAATGGTTGAAAAAGGCAAAATAGCAATCATTATTTGCTTATATCTGCTAAAATCTTTTTGAAAAATAAAGAATGTAAGAATACCAATTAGATAAAAATGATTTACCCACATGAATATTTCTTTGTATTCCTTAAGATTAAAATTTAGTATGATTAAAAGAATGCTAAAACCAAGGCTTATAGACAATAATAAGTTCCATTTTTGTTTTAAGAAGTCAGTTTTCAGACTTTTTCTTCTTAAATAATTTAATAAAGCTGCGGCAATTATTATTTCTGGTCCCAACGGATAAATATTTTTATGGTAAAGTAAAAGTTAGTAAAATTAAACACTTACTATTAATATGGCAATATAATAATAAACTCAGTTTGTTCTCCTTCTCTTGTTTGTACTTTCAATTCTCCAGCATTAGCCTTTACAATATCATAACTTGTCTGAATCACGGATTTGCTCTGATTTATGGATTTCACTGATTTCATTAGGTTGTCCATCCGTGTAATCTTTTAATCCCTATAATCCGTGATTCAGACAATAGGTAACTGAATGATAAACTCGCTTCCTTCACCTTCTTTCGTCTCCACTTTAAACTCACCTCCATGCGCCTTCACGATATCATAACTCAAACTCAATCCTAATCCTGTTCCTTGCCCCGTTGGTTTGGTGGTAAAGAAAGGTTGAAAGATTTTATCTAATACTTTTTGAGGAATACCGTTGCCGTTATCTTTCACAGAGATTTCAATAGTATTACCTACTTTTTTTGTGCTAATAGATACTGTTGGATCGTATCCTTCAATTCCCGACTTCTTCTTTGCATCCACCGCATAAAACGCATTAGTAATTAAATTCAGAATCGCTCTTCCAATATCTTGTGGAACGATGTTGATGTTTCCAATGCTTTCATCAAAATCAGTATTTAATGTGGCATTAAAACTTTTGTCCTTTGCTCTTAAACCATGATAGGCTAGGCGTAAATACTCATCTGCCAGTTTATTGATACTGGTTGGTTCTTTGGTTGAATTGCTGCTTCTTGAATGTTGCAGCATTCCTTTTACAATTGCATCGGCACGTTTACCATGGTGATTTATTTTTTCTTCATTCGCTTTTATATCATTTGATATTTCAATCGCCTCGTCAATTTTGCCAGATCTTAATTCCTGTTGTAACTCATCAACTAATTCTTTATTTACTTCTGAAAAATTGTTGACGAAATTTAATGGGTTTTGAATTTCATGGGCGATGCCTGCGGTGAGTTCGCCGAGAGATGCCATTTTTTCGGATTGAATAAGTTGGGATTGGGTATCCTTCAGGTCTGCCAGTGTTTTATTTAAACGCTTATATGAATTAGCATTATTAATTGCAATTCCTACATGTGCAGCTATTGTGCTGAGAAGGCGCATGTCATCCATATTGAAGATATTTTCCTGTTCTGTACTTTGTACACTCAATACACCTATTATTTCTTCGGCAACAAATATAGGTACACCTAAGTAGGAACTTGCAAGTGTACCAATACGCTCAACACCCAGTTCTTCTGTTTTTTTAGCTACCTCATTATTGATAAGCAGAGGCTGTTTCTTTAAAATAATCTGCGATGTTAAACCTTCGCCCAATGAAAGAGGTGGATATTCATCGCCATAACCATATGGAAAATTAATTACATTATTTTCCTTATCTAATAAAGCGAGATAGACCACACCGGCATTAAATAAAGTGCGCACTTTTTCGCCAACCAAATAAATTAATTTATCTATTTCAAGATGACCTGCAATAGCCTGACTGATACTATTCACTGAACCTAATTCCGCAGCGCGTTTTTTACTTTCCTCCAAGAGCCATGTTTTTTCATCAAACAATCTGGCATTTTCAAGTGCCATACTCATAGTATTTGCAACAGTGGTCAATAAACGTACTTCAGAATCACTGAATGCATTTTCTCTTTGATAATTTTCAACCCGGATTATTCCTTTGGTTTCATTACCAACAATAATCGGCACCATAATCAATGATTTACTTTTATCAGTTCCCGGAATTGTAATGGATCCGGTAATTCCAAGTTTTGCTGCTTCTTCTTCAGTATTCCTGTTCAGAATAAGTGCTTTACCTGTTTCAATTACATATTTTGAATAAGGGGTGGGATCTCCCGATTGAATGACAAGTGGTTCTCCATGTTCATATTCGTAAGGAAAGTGCAGGATATTATTTTGACCATCATAAATCCGTATACCCATATCCTGCAAACCTAAAGCCTCTCTGAATTTATCTCCTACAAGAGTTATTATGGAATTAAAATTTAATTCCTCAACAAGTCCTTCCTGAATAGCATTTAATATCGCAAGTTCAGCATTACGTTGCTGGGTTTCACTTAGCAATGTTTTAGCTTCCACAAATAATCGTGCATTTTGTAATGCAATACCCATGTTCGCAGAGAGCGTGGTAAGAAATCGAACATCAGAATCTGTGTATGCATTTTGCTTGTAACTCTGAATGCTCACTACGCCTAAAATTTTGTCATTAAACAGGATTGGTATTCCCAAATATGTTTCTGTGATGTCGGCATCACCAATATTAGCATCTAATATAGCACCATGATGCTGTTGTTCTAAATAGTCTCCCAACAATAGGGGTTTCTGTGAATGAATAACTTCCGATGTTAATCCAATACCCAACTCAAAAGGTTCTACTGATTCGTAGCCATTAAAATATGAGTAAGGAACGCTTATCATATTTGACTCTTCATTTAATAGTAGAATTTCGGTTACTTCTGCTTTAAATATTTCTTTTATTTTATCACCAACTATTTTGGTCACTGTGTTCACATCCAACTCTTTCGACATGGCTTCGCCAACACTGTTGATGATTGCCAATTCAGCAGATCGCTGCTCTGTTTCATTAAGCAGTCGGATTGTTTCCTCAAAGAGTTTAGCATTTTGAATTGCAGTACCCATGTTTGTTGAAAGTATTGATAAAAGCTGTACTTTTTCTATGTCGTAATCATTTTTTTTATAACTCTGAATACTTACAACTCCTAAAACATTTTCGCCGATTATTATAGGTACACCAATATAAGTTTCTGTTTTTTCTTCATCATTTACTGCAATTACACCTAGTTTCTCCTGCTCCTTAAATGAGCCTAATACAAGTGGCTTACGGGATTTAATAATTTTTGATGTAAGTCCTTCGCCTAAAAGAAATGATTCAGCATCCTGATAATCCTTATAAAAGGAGTATGGAATATAAATAGTGTTGGTTTCTTTTTCCAGCAATAGAATTTCTGTTACTTCTGATTTAAATATTTCCCTTATTTTATCTCCGATTATTTTGGTTATGCTTACAATATCTAGTTGTTGCGAAATAGCTTCGCTTACACTGCTAATAATTGCTAACTCTGCTTCCCTTTGTGCTAATTTATTTTTTAGTAAATCTAATTCGTTCATATTCGCTTTATTTATAGAGTTCAAGTTTTATATTATTTAATTAGGCCGATATTAAAAGATTAATTTTAGCATTAAAATTATCATTCTTTATTTATAGTTAGCAGCAATACAATGCTAAACGCGCATCACTTTCCTTCTCTCGTTTCCACTCTTAATTCTCCACCTTGGGCTTGTACTGTATCATAACTCGTTTGAATCACGGATTTGAACTGATTTATTGATTGCACGCATTTTCCGACTCTATTCATCTGTGTAATCTTTTAATCCCTATAATCCGTGATTCAGACAATAGGTAATTGAATGATAAACTCGCTTCCTTCACCTTCTTTCGTTTTCACACTTAACTCTCCACCATGCGCCTTCACGATATTATAACTCGTCTGAATCACGGATTTGCACTGATTTATGGATTTCACTGATTTCATTAGGTTGTCCATCCGTGTAATCTTTTAATCCCTATAATCCGTGATTCAGACAATAGGTAACTGAATGATAAACTCGCTTCCTTCACCTTCTTTCGTTTTCACACTTAACTCTCCTCCATGTGCTTTTACAATATCATAAGCCAGGCTTAAACCCAATCCTGTACCCTGCCCTGTGGGTTTGGTGGTAAAGAAGGGTTGAAAGATTTTGTCCAGAATCTTTTTAGGAATGCCGTTGCCATTATCCGTAACTCTTATCTCCGTTTTATCATTTATTTTTTTTGTAGAAACAGCAACGGTTGGCTCATAGCTCTCTACATCTAATCTCTTTTTTTCATTTACCGCATAAAACGCATTGGTTATTAAATTTAAAATAACCCTGCCAATATCCTGCGGAATGATAATGATGTTACCGAGGCTTTCATCTAAATCAGTATTTAATGTTGCATTAAAGGATTTGTCTTTGGCACGAAGGCCATGATATGCCAATCGTAAATATTCATCTGCTAAAGCATTAATATCTGTTGGTTCTTTTTGCCCGGTGCTTGTACGACTGTGCTGCAACATGCCTTTTATAATATCACCGGCACGTTTGCCATGATGGTTTATTTTTTCTAAGTTTTGTTTTAGATCCTGTGCTATCTGTTTGGCATCTTCCAGATTTCCTTTATCGATTTCTTCATTCATTTCATTTACCAGCTCTGTACTTACCTCAGAAAAGTTGTTGACAAAATTTAATGGGTTTTGAATTTCATGAGCGATGCCGGCGGTAAGCTCTCCAAGGCTGGCCATTTTTTCTGATTGGATCAATTGTGCCTGTGCAGCTTTTAATTCTTCCAATGATTGCTGCAATGCCACATTTGTTTCTTCAATAGCTTTTCTTTTTTGTTCCAGTTCTTCAATAGTTTCTTCTAATAAGATAGCAGTGGTACGTTTTACTTTTTCGGTACGATCCAGTTTGAAAGCAGTTATCTCCAATTCTTTATCTGCATTCTTTAATGATTTTGCAATATTATCTTTTTGTTCAGCAGTTAAATTTTCATCCTGCTGAATAATGGTTAATATGCTTTGAAGATGCTGGTTCATTTATTTTTTCTTTTTTGCTGATTGAGCACTTATCAAATTATTTTTCTTCTTTTCCCGTTCTGTCAAATAGTTTTGGGTGGTTACCACTTTTTGCCCGGTCTTCATTTCAAGTTCTTTTCTTGCATTACCTGCTACTGCACCGCCTTGCTTTGCTGCATTTTTATTCTCAATAAATCCCCTGGGCTTTCTTGTTTTTACGATGGCCGTTGTTGACGCTTCGCCGAGCATAGAGAAAATCAACTCCAAGTCCGTCATGTGATCACGCAGGTTTTGATTTTTCAACCCTTTCACTTTCTTATGTTGAGAAGGGGCTAAACCAAATGTTGCTCTTGAAATTTCGGCTGTGAGTATGGCATATTCTTTTTGCTGTTTTACACCATTATTTTTCCACTCATCTGTTAATTCTTCCCGGATAGCAATGCTTCGCATCCTCTTTTCAATCCAGTCTTCCGGATAGCCTTTTAATTTGTAGAGTTCTCTTGTTCTTTGTGCAGCCAGTTCGGGGTTTTCAATTTCATCTAACCTGTCGCTGCCTACCTGTGCCAGCCAGCGTTTGAAAGGTTCTGCCCTGGGCGAAGGGATGGATTGAATGATCCGCAATAATGTTTTGCTGTCAGCCACATCAGTTTCCCTCATTTTACCATCAGTTGCTTTCATTTTGAACTGTCGACAAATTGTCGACAGTTCAAGTCCATCTTCTGTCTTCACTCGTATTTTCATTTTAAACCAATAATCCCTTGGGTTAGTACTATCTGTTAAAACTTCCACCACATCCACAACAGAAAAATACCATTTCCGGTCTTTCTCATTCCAAACAGACCTGATCTTTTTGGATTCAAATAATTTAATATTACTCATAAATCAAAAATTATTTATTGCTTACCACTTATTTTTCCTTTAGTACCAATACGCAACAAGTATTGTTGTGAAATTCGTGTTTGCCTTTTTTCGACTTACCAAATTCTCCATAGCTAAAGAAACCAATTATTGGAGCATTCCATACATTGGAAACTCTTTCAATTTCTTCACTTGTCATCACGCCAAATGACAAATACCTGCTGATGCAGGAAAACATGATCACTGCGTCTGCTTCGTTTTGCATTTCATTTTTCAGGTCTGTACATTCTGCCACTACTGTATCAATAACATCAAAATCGGGAGGTAAAGAAAAACGAACTTTTGCTCCCTGAGGCACATTGCCGGCACATATGAGCGAACGGTCAATCCTGTTGGCAAACATAGCTGTACGCATTACAGGAGCCAAACCTTCTCGCTCCATTTGCAAAGGATAAAGGGCACCCAACTGCGTAACTATTTCTTTGCCGGAATCAAAATCATAATCCACGCCCAGGTATTTCAGGATCATATCCAGCGCCGGTTTATCATCAATTGTGTAAACTATATTCCCTTCGCTTTTGGTTATGGTTTTGGTTGTGCCGATAGGTTTCCAGCCGCAGGTGGCAATGCCGTTTATCTGAATTTTATCTTCATCAATGATCAATGCCAGCAAACCTTTGGAGCTACTTTGGTTATTCGTGAAAACAAGCGGGCCATCTAGTACCAGGTCATCGCCGGCCATGCCGCCAAAAATTATTACATCAGCACCAAAACCATTCGTAATACCTTCCACAATATTTTCTCCATCTTGTGTAAGCCATCCGGATGCAATTATGAAAGCAGGATTAGTAAAATTGTTTTTCCCGGCAAGGCCAATGTGCTTTGCGTTTTCAAGGGTGGTCTGTTCGCCCGTTTCCATGAACAGAATTTTAAAATTCTCAGGATTCATATCCAACAACATGATCACAATACCGCCTTGGGAAATTTCGGGGCTGATAAATTCGCCGGATGTAGTGGATCCAAAAATCTGAATGCCATCATCATTTAATAAGCGGCATACAGCTTCACTATCCTGTTTTACTGAAATAAAAACAATGGCAAGCGTTGGTTTATATCCATCTGCTAAACTAGCAGACAGTGCCGATTGAATATCATCTACAGAAGTTCCTTTTATTGTTTTTGCTTTCATTGTAGCGTGTTTGTTTGTTAAATGTTTTTCTACAATTAATTCATTGCATCTACCACCTGCTTTGTATCTGCATACTGTTGAAAACGTATTGCTTTCTCATTGTTTACAGTCCATACATGTGTAAACTGTGCTTTGATGATTTTACCAGTGATCTTATGTTTTGCATTGTACCTGCCAGTTACAATTATATTGTCACCACTGCAATCATGATACTCATGGTCGGATAGTGTCCAGTATTCCCAGTCTGCAGCAATACGGCCAAATACGCCGGCTGCAACAGCTTCAGGCCCCATATAGGGATTACCGTCTGCATAGGGAAAGTTCTCCGCTTCATTCCATTCAATAGCTGAATCCATACTGCCTAAAAAAGCAGGGAAGTCGCCGGTTGCTGCAGCCTGATACATGTTTTTGATAACTTCTAAATTTTCCATGATTGTTTGTTTTTGTTTATGAATAATGAGTTGATATTATTTTTCTTTTAATGCTACCCAGCTTACCGTAGTACCATGAAATTCAGTATTACCATTTGCCACCCGGCCAAATTCCCCAAGAGAGTATAAACCAATCATTGGGCTATTCCAGGTTTCAGCCAGTCCTTCCACTTCTTTTAAAGCCATTGGGCCTAACGATCCTAACCGGCCTATACAGGAAAAAATAACGAGCGCATCTGCATCGGGCATTTCTTTTTCTTTTACTTCCAGTGAAGTTTTAATTACCATATCGATCACATCAAAATCCGGTGGCATGGAAAAACGGAATAAGGAGCCTTCCGGTACTGCTTCTGCAAGCATCACAGAATGATCTTCTGTATTGGCAAATAAGATAGGAAGCATGTACGGGCTTCCACCTTCCCGGTAAAGTTGTAAAGGATAAATGATATTTAATTTTACAATGCCTTCTTTATTGTGATCCTCAAGAATATCTGTTCCAAGGAATTTTTTTACAATATCAAATGCGGGTTGATCATCGATTGTATAGATCCAGGGACCTATGCAATGCGTAATTTTCTTTTCAGTTCCTGCGGGTTTCCAGCCGGAAGCCGCCATCCCTTTTAAGGTTATTTTATCCTGATCAAGTATTAAAGAAATTACACCATTATCACTGGATTGAGTATTGGTAAAAACTTTCCCTTCCATGTTTATAATTTCCCCTGCCTTGCCACCAACAATAGTAACATCTGCACCGGCTTTTTCTACCATTCCCTGTATGATTTTAGCTCCGTGAATTTTGTAATTAGCAGAAGAGATAATAAAGGCAGGATTAGCAAATGTCATTTTACCTGATTCTCCAATGTGGCAACCGGTTTCATAACCTTCACCTTCCTCATTATCTTTTAAAACAATTTTGAAACATACGGGGTTGATATCCAATAACAGTACAGCAATTCCTTTATTTTCTGCATCCTGTTCTGTAAATTCTGCAAACGTAGTAGCACCAAAAATGGCAATCCCTTCATTATCCAATAAGGAACATATTGCCTCTATTTCATTCATTGCAGAAAGAAAGACCAATGCCAATGTTGGTTTAAATCCATCGAACAAGCATTGTTCCAAAGCTGATTTAATTTCTTCAGCAGTTTTCCCTTTAATTGACTTTGCTTTCATGGAAATTATTAATTTGGTAATTGAATAATAAACTCACTTCCTTCTCCCTCCTTCGTTTCTACCCTCAACTCACCACCATGTGCTTTCACAATATCATACGCTAAGCTCAAACCTAAGCCTGTACCCTGCCCTGTTGGTTTGGTGGTAAAGAATGGTTGAAATATTTTGTCGAGAATTTTTTGCGGAATGCCGTTGCCATTGTCCGTAACTTTTATTTCTACCTTGTCATTTATCTTTTTTGTACTGATTGAAACAGTAGGTTCGTAACTCTTGTCACCCTGAGCTTGTCGAAGGGTTTTCTTTTCATCAACAGCATAAAATGCATTGGTAATTAAATTTAAAATCACTCTGCCTACATCCTGCGGAATGATATTGATGTTGCCAATACTTTCATCAAAATCAGTTTTCATCGTGACGTTGAATGATTTATCCTTTGCTCTTAATCCATGAAAAGCCAACCTTAAATATTCATCAGCCAGAGCATTAATATCAGTTAATTCTTTTACGCCACTGCTGCTTCGGCTGTGTTGCAACATTCCTTTTACAATATCGCCTGCTCGTTTTCCATGAAGATTTATTTTTTCCAGGTTTTGTTTTAAATCCTGTGCTATCTGTTTGGCGTCTTCCAGGTTGCCTTTGTCAATTTCATCATTCATTTCATCCACTAACTCGGTACTTACTTCAGAAAAATTATTGACAAAATTTAACGGATTTTGTATTTCATGTGCAATGCCGGCAGTTAGCTCGCCGAGGCTGGCCATTTTTTCTGATTGGATCAATTGTGCCTG
>ENA-OFCE01001226-OFCE01001226.1-metagenomes-genome-assembly--contig:-NODE-1226-length-13607-cov-4.744097_pt1 | contig 13607 bp, 12 predicted proteins | sample MGYA00153388_OFCE01 | MGnify analysis MGYA00153388
ATTTTAGAGAAATTGGAGGTAAAAAAATCAGTGGATTAGCACGATGGAATGGAACTGAATGGAATAACGTTGGTGGACCACTAAAAAAACAAGGACAAAGTGATATTGTAACAGCTTCTGCACTTGAAGTGTACAATGGGGAACTTTATGTATCTGGCCAATTTGATACCATTGGTACGACCCGATGTAATAAAATAGCCAAATGGGATGGAGTTAGCTGGACTAATTTAGGCTTGAATTATCACAACAATTGTTCGAAGGATGATATAACAGATTTAATATTTTACAATAATGAATTGTATGCTGCTGGTAATATTAATTGTTTTCCAATTAATGAACCCATATCTAAAATGGTCGGAAATCAATGGATAGATGTTGGTCTTGGTATTTATGGAGATTCTTGGGTAAATGAATTTACAATTTATCAAAACAATTTGTATGTAGCAGGTTATTTTTTTACTCAAGCAAGTAACACAGATAATAGCTTATTATATATTAATGGAACTAATTACTATCCAACTGCTGGAGGAGTATTACCTAGCAATTGTGATGATATTTTTGAATATAAAGAAGATTTATATGTTTGTGGACAAATTACATCTGCAGGTTTTCAATCAGCAAGTAGTATAGCCAAATGGAATGGTAGCCAATGGACAAATTTAGGTTTCAATGTTTTAAAAGTTAATAATCCAGGAACTATTTCTGCTTTCGAAAGATACAATGATAAATTAATTGTTGCAGGTCATATTTCTTCAATAAATGGAACTTTTGTAAACAACATTGCCATGATCGATTTCAACCCAGTTGGTTTCCAACTTTCTCAACAAAACAAAAACCTAAAAGTATTTCCTAACCCGGCAAGTGAAGTTTTTAACATTCAGTTGGATAAATCAGAACAAAAAGGAAAAGTATGTTTGTATAATCAAATTGGGCAACAAGTTTATCTACAATCTTATGGAAGTCTGCAAAGTATTGCTGTTAATAATTTTGCCAAAGGAATTTACGTGGTAGAGGTAGAAACAGAAAAAGGTGTAATGAGGCAAAAAGTGGTAATTGAATAAAGTTTTTTTTATAAAGAATTTTAACAAAAAAAGCGCCTTTTCTAAGGCGCTTTTTTTGTTGAACACAAGCTAAATCATTAAGGAAATATTCCCAAATTCATATAAGAAACTGCCACTTTATCAATCGAGCTTACAAAAGCTGCTGTTCGCAGGGTGTCGATTTTTGGGTTAATAACTTTTATCTCTCGAATTTCATGGTACGATCTCATCATCGTATCTTCTAAACCAGAAATTACTAATTCTAATTCAGAAGCTCCTTTTATTAATGATTTACGTTCGGCATCGGATAATTTAACTCCAGTCGATTTTTCAATCATGTTCACCATGTTTTGGGTCGAAGTTTCTTCATAGCGCTTATCCATACGGCCAAAAGCTACGTGCGATAAGTTTTTCAACCACTCAAAATAAGAGACCGTAACTCCACCAGCATTTAAATATAAATCGGGTAAAATGATACCACCATTTTTGGTAAATACTGCCTCTGCTTCTGGCGTAGTCGGTCCGTTTGCACCTTCACCAATTATTTTTGCCTTTATTCTTGAAATATTTTCAATGGTAATTTGCTTTTCAAGTGCTGCCGGAACTAAAATATCACATTTTTGCTCTAATCCTTCCGATGAATTTTTAAAATCAATGCAATTTTTATATCCTAAAATAGAGCCAGTTTCTTTTCTATGTTGAACCACAGAATCTACTTCCAAACCAGCTTCGTTATAAATGGCTCCTTCGTATTCGCAAAGGCCAACGATAATTGCTCCAGCTTCTTGAAGAAATTTAGCGGTGTAATAGCCAACATTTCCTAAACCCTGAACGATTACTTTTTTTCCTTCAATACCAACCGATAAACCTAACTTTTTCATGTCCTCGGCAACACTTACAGCTTCCCGAATTCCAATGAAAATACCACGTCCGGTTGCTTCTCTTCTGCCTTGAATACCATGTTGGGCAAGCGGTTTTCCGGTTACGCAAGCAATTGCATCAATCTGCCCTGGATTAAAAGCCTGATATGTATCAGCAATCCAACTCATTTCTCGTTCGCCAGTTCCATAATCTGGTGCTGGTACATCTACACCCGGCCCAATAAAATTTTTCTTGATTAATTCGGAAGTATATCTTCTGGTGATATTCTCCAATTGCTCGATGGTGTAATTTTTAGGATTAATCTTCACACCACCTTTCGCTCCTCCAAAAGGAACATTTACTATAGCGCATTTGTACGTCATAAGTGCAGCAAGTGCCATTACTTCGTCTTCATTTACCATTTCGCTGTATCTTATTCCACCTTTTGTCGGCGATTTGTGATGCGAGTGTTCCACTCGCCACGCATCAATTACTTCAAATGAGTTTCCAACCCGAATCGGGAATCGAAAACGATAGATACTGTTACAGGCTTTAATCTGATCTAACAAACCTTTTGGGTGGTTTGTAAATTGTGCCGCATTGTCGAAAAATTGGCATACATCTGCAAAAAAGTGCGTTTCTTCAGATAAATTATCCATTTCTTTTGCCATAAAACTTTTTTTTTGGTTAAAACTATTAAGGTTAGAATTAAAGCAGGCAAGTTTCGATTAAATATCAATACTTTCAAAAATTAATTTTTAAAAATTGTTTGCTTTAATAAAAATAAAAAACGAACAGCTTTTGATTAATTATTTATCCTTTTCCAATTTGGATATTCTCCGGTCAATGGTAAATAAGTAAAAAAATAAACCAATCATTATTAGCGCTATTACTCCTACTACAACATATATTTTTCCAGAATTCCTCATGGCAGTTGCCATATCTATTTGTTCTGTTGCAGTTTGAGCCAAAACTATACCCGTGCAAAATAATCCAATAATTAAGGTAAAAAGGTATTTCATTTTTTAGTTTAATTCGTTTTTTTGGTGTTCAATTAATCGGATTCGGTAGCGTAAAGTCATAATCCAGGTTGAAACTAAAATCCATCCGATAAAAGTTGGATACAGAACCAGTCTCATCATTCCATCTAAATCATATCCTCCAAAACCAGGATTTCCACCATTGCCCGGATGCAAAGAATCTGTTTGCCGAGGTAAAACAAACAATAAAACAATCATTATTGGGAAAGCAAAAAGGTTATAAACAGCTGAAATTTTTGCTCTTTTTTGAGGATCGTCCAATGAATTTCTTAAAACAACATAAGCCAGATACATCAAAGTCGCAATTGCAGATCCATTTAATTTTGGATCATTTGGCCAAAAATCACCCCAGGTATTTTTAGCCCAAAGCATACCAGTTACTAATCCTAAAGCGCAAAAAAGAATTCCGGTATTTACACTTTCTACCGCAATCAAATCATTTTTATAATTTGAGTTAGATAAATATTTAATACTGTAAACAACTGAAACGGTGTACATTGCAATCATAGCAAACCACATTGGCACATGAAAATATAAGTTTCTGATACTTTCGTGCAAGATTGCCAAAACCGGCACTCGAATAAGTAATCCTCCTACAATTGAATAAATAATTAATACTAAGGCAAGATATTTCCACCAATTTTTTCTCATGTATTTGTTTAAAATTAATCGCGCCAAAGATAAGGAAATAAGAGGTATGAACCAGTGAGTACGATAAGATTTATAGCACCCAGCACTAACAATTCATTATAACTAACGCTGCGATCAAGCCCATCCATTGCATTTTTAGATAGTTTTATAATTACCATTAAAACGGGAATAATAACAGGGAAACCAAGGATGGCCATTAACGTTGCGCTCCCGTTTGCTTTGGATGCAATACCAGAAATTAACGTAAAAACTGTTGCAAAACTAATTGCGCCGGTTAAAACACAAATCAGATAAAGTATAATATCTTGAACTGGATTATTAAATACGAGGTTGTAAAACGCGAATGCAATACTTGCTAGTAAAAGCATTAAACCGCTATTGTATATTATTTTAGATAAAATAATTGCTTCTGCAGATACTAGCGAATAATAATAAAATTGCCGTTGGGCATTTTCTTGCATGAAACTTTTTGCAATAGCATTTACGGCTGCAAAAAGCATAATAATCCAGAATAAAACATTCCAACTAATCGGGTCTATTTTTTTAAAGGATAAAAAACAAACGAAAATTGTAGAAATTACATAGAGTAAAATACCGTTGAAAGCATATTTACTACGCCATTCTAACATTATTTCTTTTTTAAGTAAAAATTTTACTGAGCTATATAAATTCATTCTTTAGTTTTACAAATGTACAATTAAGTACTATTTCTAATTCTCAAATAGCAAAATGAAGAAAATATTGGTAGCCAATCGCGGTGAAATTGCATTACGCATCATGAAATCTGCTCGCGAAATGGGGATAGCAACTGTTGCTGTTTATTCTGAAGCTGATCGGAATGCTCGTCATGTTAGGTTTGCAGATGAGGCAGTTGCCATTGGGCCTGCTCAGTCATCTTTATCTTATCTTTCTTTCGATAAAATAATAAATGCGTGCAAAATTACAGGTGCTGATGCCATTCATCCTGGTTATGGTTTTCTTTCAGAGAATGCTGACTTTGCCGCAAGAGTAGCTCAGGAAGGAATAATTTTTATTGGCCCATCTCCAGAATCTATGCGAATAATGGGGAGTAAATTAGGTGCGAAAGCTGCTGTGGCTTCTTTTAATATTCCAATGGTTCCAGGTATTGATAAAGCAATAGCTGATAAAGTTGAAGCAAAAAAAACAGCTATAGAAATTGGTTTCCCTATTCTGATAAAAGCATCAGCAGGTGGAGGCGGAAAAGGGATGAGAATGGTTCAGGATGAAAACGAATTTGATGAACAATTAGAATTAGCCATAAGTGAAGCAATTTCAGCTTTTGGAGACGGCTCCGTATTTATTGAACGATATGTTAGTTCGCCCAGACATATTGAAATACAGGTTTTAGGAGATAATCATGGAAATATTGTTCATTTATTTGAGCGAGAATGCTCCATACAACGACGCCATCAAAAATTAGTGGAAGAAGCACCATCTTGTATTTTAACAGCAGAAATTCGAGAAAAAATGGGTGCTTGTGCAGTTTTGGTTGCTAAAGCATGTAATTATTCAGGTGCAGGAACTGTAGAATTTTTATTAGACGAAAAATTAGATTTCTACTTTCTAGAAATGAATACCCGATTACAAGTGGAACATCCGGTTACTGAAAATATTACTGGTCTTGATTTGGTTAAAGAACAAATTAAAGTAGCTAGAGGAGAAAAATTATCTTTTACCCAAGCAGATTTAACTATTTCTGGCCACTCAATTGAACTAAGAGTATGTGCAGAAGATCCAGAAAATAATTTTCTTCCATCTATTGGAGAATTGGAAGTTTACCAAACACCTTCTGGCCCAGGTATTCGGGTTGACGATTCTTTTGAAGAAGGAATGGAAATTCCAATGTATTATGATCCAATGATTGCTAAATTAATCGTACATGGAAAAGACAGAACCGAAGCGATTGCGAAAATGAAAAATGCTATTGAACAATATCAAATAAAAGGAATTAAAACAACTTTGCCTTTTGGACATTTTGTTATGCAACATCCAAACTTCATTTCAGGAAATTTTGACACTCATTTTATCCCTAACTTTTATAAACCAAATCAAGAGAAAGTAATTTCTTCTGAACAGGAAGAACTCGCAGCAGTAATTGCTGTTTATTATTTAAATAATTTAAAAAACAGCCAATCTTCAATATCGGTAAAAAGCGAAAACTTAATTTCGAAATGGGAAAAAGCAAGAAAGCAATATTGATACTTAATTCAGTAATTTTAACGTTAGAAATATTATTGTTCAATTCTATATGAATAAAAAATTTTACCAAACTCTCTTACTCGTTTTACTTCTATTTGCTTCATCAATTGCTTTAGCTACACATAATCGTGCTGGACAAATAACTTACCGCCAATTAGGAACCTTAAAATACGAGTTTACATTGACCGTGTTTACTGAAGTAGGTCAGGGGCAGGCAGATAGGCCTGAAGCTCAACTTTTTTTTGGAGATGGAACTAATGCTACTGTTAAAAGAAAAGAAAAATTTCAATTTCCAGGTACCGATATTGCTAGAAATACCTACATTTTTGAACATTTTTTTCCGGTTTTTGGTAATTACATTATTAGCTACCGCGATGAAAATCGGAATGCACAGGTTATAAACTTTGCAAATTCATTACAAACTCCATTTTACATTGAAACATTTTTAGTCATAAACCCTCAAATAGGGTTCAATACGTCCAGCCCGGTTTTATTAGCAGATCCAATAGATTTTGGCGCAGTTGGAGAATTGTTTTTACACAATCCAAATGGCTTTGATGTAGATGGTGATAGTTTAAGTTATAGTCTTGTTGCTTGTAAACAAGAAGTTGGGGTAGAGGTAGATGGTTATCGTTTTTTAAATAATTCAGATTTTAGCTCAGTTTCTTTTACTATTAATAATAAAACAGGCGAAATAATCTGGAATACACCTAAATTAATTGGCTTGTTCAATATAGCAATTCGGGTAGAGGAATATAGAAATGGAACATTGATTGGGTATTTAATCAGAGATATGCAATTGGTAATTAGAAGCACTGTTAACGTACCACCTGTTATTGATGAAATAATTGATACCTGTATTGTAGCCGGATCAACCTTATTTTTAAAAGTAACAGCAAATGATCAAAATACTTCAAATCCGAGAAACGATCGAATTTTATTAACTGCAGGTGGCGGACCTTTTGAGGTGAATCCAGGAGCAACTTTTATAAGCAAAACAGGTGATGGATCGGTAAGTTCAAATTTTTCATGGACAACCAATTGCGACCTGGCAAGAAAACAACCCTATCAAGTTGTGTTTAGAGCAGAGGACAACGGAGATCCAAAATTAGTTGATTTGGAAACGTATCTGATAACCATTGTTGCACCAGCTCCTGAAAATTTACAAACTGCCCCTGTTGGCAATACCATAAATTTAAGTTGGAACAAAAGCGTTTGTAGTAAAGCTGCTGGTTATAAAATTTATAGAAGAAAAGGATTTATTAATTTCACGCCTACTGGTTGTTTAACCGGAGTACCAGATTTTTTGGGTTATGAACTAATTGAAACAGTTCCGAACATAAATACCCTAAATTTTACAGATAATAATGCAGCAAACGGAGGTTTGGCCATTGGAGTAAATTATTGCTACCGAATTATTGCCTATTTCAATGATGGAACTGAAAGTTATGCAAGTGAAGAATCCTGTTCGCAACTTGAAAAAACATTAGCAGTATTAACTAATGTTACAATTGTGACTACAGATATTTCAATTGGAACAGATACAGTTAGGTGGAGTAAACCAATTGTATTTGACACGCTACAAATTAGTCCGCCGTATGAATATCGGCTTTTAAGATCTGAATTTACTAATCCTGCTGTATTTACAGAAGTATTCTCTCAAATAAGCCCAACTTTCGGTGGGTTAAATGATACCATATTTTTGGATGCAGGACTTAATACGTTAGATAAACAATACACTTACATAGTAGATATGTATGGGGTAGGGCCAAACGGAAGATATTTACTAGGATCGTCTCAACGTGCAAAATCTATATTTCTTAAAATTACCCCACTTGACAATAAACTAAAATTAGATTGGGAGGTAGACGTGCCTTGGCAAAACATAGAATATGCAATATTTAAGAAAAATACTTCTGGTCAATTTGATTCGATAGGAGTTTCCAGATCAACAACATACACAGATAAGAATTTATTGAACGGGAAAGAATATTGCTATTTTATAAAATCGAGAGGTTCTTTTTTTATTCCGGGATTTATAGAGCCAGTTATTAATTTATCACAGAAAGCTTGTTCAAGGCCAGAAGACGTTGAAAAACCTTGTTCACCAATTTTAAGTGTACAGTCTGGTTGCGATAGTGCAAATATAGGTTCTAGTAATAGGCTTACTTGGACATTGCCAGATCTAAATTGTAATGAAGATATTATAGCGTACAATATTTTCAAGCAATCGTTTCAAGATAAAGATTTCGAATTGTTAGTAAGAATTGAGCCAGGATCACAACTAACTTTTACAGATGCAAATTTATTGGAATCTATTGCAGCTTGTTATTATATCATTGCTATTGATTCGAATGATAAAAATAAAAGTGATAAGAGTAATGTAGTTTGCGTTGATAATTGTCCAAAATTTGTTTTGCCCAATGTATTTACTCCAAACAACGATGGAATCAATGATTTTTTTGTTCCTTTTCCTGATAGTGCCGGATATAATCAAACCATTAATATTATTATTTTCAACCGTTGGGGTCAGCAAGTTTATAAAACCAATAAAGTAAACATAGAGTGGGATGGATTAGATAATAGTGGAAAAAAAGTTTCAGAAGGGGTTTATTTTTATGTTTGTGATATTACAGAATTAAGATTTGCGGGAACCCGAAAAAGAGTGTTAAAAGGAATTATTCACGTTTTATATTAAAAATTTGTTTACAGGAATTATAGAAACCATTGGGTTAATTACCGATATCAGAATTGAAAATAACAATAAGCACTTTGATATAAAATCTAATATTTCGCAAGAATTAAAAATTGATCAAAGTGTGGCTCACGAAGGAGTTTGTTTAACTGTAGTTGCCATACATGAAAATGCGCATACTGTAACTGCAATTAACGAAACTCTACAGAAATCAAATTTGAATTTATTTAAAATAGGTTCTAAAGTGAATCTGGAGCGTTGTATGCAAATAAATGGCAGATTAGATGGTCACATTGTACAAGGCCATGTAGATTGTACAGCATTTTGCACTGATGTTATTGATAAGAATGGAAGTTGGGAAATGAATTTTGAATATGAATATAAAGAAGAACGAGTAACTGTTGAGAAAGGTTCAATATGTATTAATGGAGTCAGTTTAACCGTTTTTAATTCTACCAAAAACACGTTTTCAGTTGCAATTATTCCTTATACCTACTATAATACAAGTATGAGCCAAATTAAGTCGGGAGATTTGGTGAATCTTGAATTTGATATTATTGGAAAATATGTGGCAAAGTTATTGAGTATTGATATTTAATTTAGGGTATCAGCAACTTTACAAAAGATTTAACCGTAAATAATTTATATTTGTGTTTATGAAAAAAATCTACTTAATTCTCTTTCTGTTTTTATTTTGTTCTTCAATATTAATTGCTCAAAATACTGTTGTAATCCAAGTTTCTAATTTTGTATTTACTCCAAAGTTTGTGACTGTTAACACTGGAGACATTGTTCGTTTTCAATGGGTTAGTGGTGGGCATCCTTCAGTTTCTGATGATGATGTTACAATGCCTGTATTTCCAATGAATTCTGGAGCTCAACAAAAAGATTTCGTATTTACATCTCCTCAAGTTATTCCATATTATTGTCAGCCACATGGAGATAAAGGTGGAATTGGAATGGCAGGTGTTATAACGGTAGTTCAAAAACCAGTAGGTTTGCAATCAGTAAAATTCCTACCAAACTTAAAAGTTTATCCAAACCCATCAAGTGGAAGGTTTAATGCATCGGTATCTTTTAAAAATAATGCAATATTATCTGTTAAATTAATCGATTTATTAGGAAAAGAAGCAGCAGATTTAGGTACGATGGAATTAAGTGCAGGTCAACACATATTAAATTTTGATATTGATCCAAGCTTAAGAAGAGGACTTTATTTTGTAAAATTTAAAGAAGGCAATAACGTTGCTTTATCCAGATTATCGATAGAATAATTTATCATTACAAACAATATTAAAAAAACCTTGAAATTCTTTCAGGGTTTTTTTATGGAGTTTGCAAAGCAACTGGCAAAACTTTTCCGTTATAAAATTTGTGACCTGTGGCAGCAAAATTTGCAATGTAAGCGCCCATTTCATAAGCTAATACTGGCGATTTATATCCTGGGAAAGCTTTTTCGAGCATTTCTGTCTGAGCAGAACCAAGTGCGAGGCAATTCACACTTATATTTTTGTCAGCAAGCTCGGTGGCCAGGCATTCTGTCAAATTATGTAATGCTGCTTTAGCAGCAGAATATGCAGATAGGCCGCTAAATTTAGAACTTCCCAAAAACCCACCCATACTTCCAATGTTTACTATATGCGCTTGTGATTTAGCAAAATAAGGAAGCAGATTTCGGATCATTTTTACCGCTCCCATTATATTGCTATCAAACATTTCTGCCCAATCTTCGTCGTTTAATTCCAAAAATGGTTTATTAATTAATTGTCCTGCATTATTTATTAATACATCAATATGGTTGAAATGAGTTTTAATAAAAGGAATTAATGTTTCCTGATAATTATCATGTACAATATCAAATTTCAATATATGTACTTTACAATCGGGAGTGATGGATCTTGCTATGTTCAATAGATTTTGCAACTTATCATCTGATCTGGCCAAAGCAATTATCCGATTACTACTTCTAAGGCTTAACTCAAGTACGGTTTCAAATCCAACTCCACTACTTGCGCCAGTAATTAAATAATTCATATAATTTTTTTAGAATAAATGAGATTTAAGCAAAAGATTTAAGTTGATTTTTTATTACTCTAAAACCATCTTGAACTAATTTTTCAAGGTGAGGGTCAGCAATTGCTGTTTTTTCTAAAGAGTTTTTTATTTCGCTTGAGATTGCTGGTAGCTTATCCTCAGTTATTAAGTATTCATATAATTCCATACTTGCCAACCAATCTTCTGGATAATTTGACTTCAAAGTTTCCCATATTTTTTTTATTTCCAAATCTGAACCTCCTACTTTTCTTAGCCTTGCTATTTGGTCATATAGTTGATGTAATTGAATTATTTCAGCAGAATATTCAACAAAATTCGGAGTTGTTTTTTTACTTATAAATGCTTCTTGATTGTAAGCATCTTTATCAGCTGCACCACAAAATACTGAAGTAACATTTGCGCCAACAGTTAAGATAAAATCTTCAGGTTCATTATAAAAATCATGGCCTGTAATTGAATCATAAACCCGGCAATTCGAAAAAATTATGGCAATAGTTTTATAATTTTTCTTTATTAATTGTCGCAATACTCCTTTTAATACTATTCCACTTTCAAAATAAAATTCACTTAAATCTGTTCCTGTATTTTTGAATTCCTCAATTTCTTGATCACTCAAATCTTCCAAAAGTTTTGCAGAATTTTTAATTTTACCTACTGGAGTAATAAAGCCTTTATCCAAAACACTTTTATCCCAGCCTCTCAATTGCTTATGATTAAAAGCTAGTGCAACTGAACTATTAAATACGATTAATGAAGGTTCATCATTTGTATCTAACTCTATTTTATCAATAACTCCACTAATTTGAATTCCAGAACTTAATACCACTGTACAAATATTTTTACACTCAATTGCTTTTTCAAGACCAGATTTACCACCTGTTCTGAATGCCATTTTATTGGCAAACTCCTCCAAAACAGTAATCAGATTTTCAAAATCAGGAGTAACGAATAGTTGAGGTTGTGTCTGTGTAATATCAAATGGAACATTAACAGCATCAATCGTATAGGGGATTTTTGCAACAGAATCAAGCATACAAGATGCACTTTCACCGATGGAAGAAAGCAAGCCAGCTCCATATATTTTAGGTCCGGTTGCTGTATCAATCAATCCATATTCGACTGTCCACCAATGTAAACGACTTAATAGTGCCATTTCAGAAGGTTTTCCAAGCGATTGTTGTTTTTCAAAAACATCATTTTCTGCTTTGGATAGCATTTCTGGATTTGCATCATGCAATTCTTTTAAAATAGATAAATGCCTTATAGATTCATAAAGTTCAAAATCATTGTAAGAAAACATGGCTTTTGAACCTATTTCGCCTATATATTGTAGATATTGTGCATAATCTTTATCAGCAATGATTGGAGCATGACCAGAGGCTTCATGAATAATATCAGGAGCGGGAGTATATTCAATATGCTTAATTTGGCGAATATCGGCAGCAATTACCAAAACCTTATATGCTTGATATTCCATAAAAGCGGCTGGAGGTATAAACCCATCAACAGTAACCGCTCCCCAACCTATTTTGCCCAGATTTTCATTCATGGTTTTAAGGTCGGGTATCCGCTCAATGCTTAGTCCGGCTCTTTTTAATCCTTCAATATAGGGATAGAAAGCTACATCTTTTAGATAATCATAGTTTTGCCGCATCACATATCTCCATACTGCTTGGTCTATGGGAGTGTATTTTTCGTAGTGCTGCTCAACTATAAATTGCTTTAAATGTTCTGGAAGCCGAGCCACCTGTGGGTTATTATGGTCGTTCATTTATTAATTTTCTTATCAGGAATGATAATGTAAAGATAAAATGTTTTCCTAATGTACAAAAAAGGATGTTTTTAATGGTTTATTTTTTTTATCAAATAGCGTGCATTGAAACAAATAACTTGGATTGATAAGTTACAGTAACTTTTCGAGCAAAAAATAATTTACATTATTTTTTGAATTATCTATTGATTTCACTTCCGCTTTACACAAATTCGATACTTCGCAATTATTTAATTCAAATAAACCTTTCATCAATTCCTAGATTCTATTATGTTTGCACCGCTTTTTTAAAAAGCAGATAAAAAGATGTTAATTCAAACTTATTTCAAACACACCATTGCAGCATTACTTCTAGTAATTGCTATTAATGCCCCAGTTTTTGCGAACCACGACCCTGCTGATAGCTTGCATACATCTGTAACACAAGAGGTGGAAGCTGAGGCCGAAAAAATACAACATACTTTACAAAACGAAGTAGCACATACCGAAGAGCAGTTTGATGCTGGAAAAATGATTATGGATCATATTTTAGATGCGCACGATTGGCATCTTTGGGGCGAGCATCATAGCGCAGTTTCAATTCCTCTTCCTATCCTATTATATACCGATAAAGGTTTTGATTGTTTTTCGTCTAGCAAATTTCACCATGGTGAGGAAACAGTGCAAGGTAAAAATTACGATTACAAATTAGAGGGCAGAAACATTGTAATAGTAGATCCAAGTGGAGCCATTGACGAGGTCTCAACTGCTAAAATGATTGACTTTTCAATAACTAAAAACGTAGCGGCTTTATTCATTAGTATCATATTGTTAGTGTTTATTTTTATTCCTATTGGAAAAAAATATAGCATTAATGCCAACCGCGCACCGTCAGGTTTACAGTCTTTATTAGAACCAGTTATTTTATTTATAAGAGATAATGTAGCCATTCCTAATATTGGCGTAAAGAAACATGGTAAATACATGCCGTTTTTATTAACGGTATTCTTCTTTATACTCATTAATAATTTATTAGGTTTAGTTCCATTTTTTCCAGGAGGTGCAAATTTAACTGGTAACATTAATCTAACTCTTGTATTATCTGTAATCACATTCTTGATTACAAATGTTAAAGCAAATGGTCATTATTGGAAACACATTTTCTAGATGCCGGGTGTACCTGTGCCAATGAAGATATTTTTAGCACCATTAGAGTTAATGGGTGTATTTACAAAACCTATTGCTTTAATGATACGTTTATTCGCAAATATTATAGCAGGCCATATTTTGGTATT
>ENA-OFCE01001227-OFCE01001227.1-metagenomes-genome-assembly--contig:-NODE-1227-length-13587-cov-11.199305_pt1 | contig 13587 bp, 16 predicted proteins | sample MGYA00153388_OFCE01 | MGnify analysis MGYA00153388
CGAATCGCTGTCTTGAAAAGGTGCTTTACTTGTCTGGGCGGGTTCCCCGCCCATCAGCACTTTTCGCTGTCAACTATCAACTGTCAACTGTCAACTGTTTAGCGATCGAGTCTGTCTTTTTTGCCATAATCAGATCGTTAAGGTGTAAACCACCGACGGTGTGCGTCCACCAAGTCACTGTTACTTTGCCCCATTCTGTCAAGATGGCGGGATGATGTGCTTGGGCTTCGGCTAACTCGCCCACAGCATTGGTAAATGCCAGTGCTGTTTGAAAATCTTTGAATTGATAAAGTCTTTCGATCCGTTGTTCGCCCTTGACTTCAAACTGATACCAATCGGGAATCTGTGGTTGAAAAGCAGCAATTTCAGCAGGTGTAATCGCTACTTCGCCACCATTACAAGGAACACATTTTTGTTGTGTTAAATCTGTCATAAATAATTTCCGGTAAAGTGTCCCTACTAATTACTAACTAGCAGGGATACTACTATTATCAATACATCACAGATCTAAGTGTGGCTGCGAGTGAGCGATTCTTGAGCCGTTGGTGGCTCTGCGAATGAAGAAGATAGTTCGAGCAGTTCGGGAACAGTCACAAACTTATAGCCTTGGGCGCGAAGTTTAGCGATGATTTGGGGTACTGCTTTGGCTGTATTACCATGACTTCCGCCACCATCGTGCATCAGGACAATTCCGCCAGGAGTAGCACCTGCAAGGATCGTTGCGAGGATCGCTTCGGATGATGGACGTTTTGGGTGACTATCCCCAGAATCTACCGACCACATATTGACGGATTGATTTTGTTTTTCGGCATATGCAACCAAACCATTAGTGAGTACGCCACCAGGTGGTCGGAAGTAGTCAGTTTCTACATTCAGGACTTCTTTGATGATTTTGGCGGTATCTTCGATTTCCCGTTGAGCGACTAGGGGACTCATCTGCTTGTACCAGTGATGGAGAGTGTGATTAGCGATGACGTGACCATCAGCTAAGACTTTTTTACCAATTTCTGGAAAAGATTTGAGCGGCTGACCGACCATGTAAAAAGTTGCTTTAACGTTTTCTTGTTTGAGAGTTGCTAAAATTTGCTCGGTAGTTTCGGGCCAGGGGCCATCATCAAAAGTCAGCGCAATTACCTTCTCAGAGACAGGTACAGGCGCGTCTTTAATCGTCTTGGCTTGAAAATTTTTGGGGACATCAAAGTTGAGCGGGACGCTATTGGCAATTGTGCTAGTCACATCGGCTGTTTTGGCGATTCCTGTAATAGCAACTAGGGCATCCGCAGGTATTCGACTCAGCATGGTATGTAGTAATACAACCACCGCACAAGAAGTGGCGGCAATTGCGAACCAGAGCGTCTTACCTGAAAGTAGTTGCTTAGTTCGATCGAAATAGTCACCCATAGCCAATTTAGCAACTCCTGATATCTATAAAATGGTTAAACTCGGATTTGTTATGCTAATAATTGTAGCTATTCAAATTTTTGAACAGTTAATCAGCATCTAATTCTCCCGCATTTGGAGACAAATATTTTTATGGTGCAAAAAATTTCTACTTCAAGAGTTACTTGTGAGGTCGCCTCAAACTATTTATACCTACTCAAATATCAGTATTCCCAAACACCGACCGTCAATAGCTAGATTAATTTATATGCCACTCCAAATCGTCACGCAGCAAGTCAAGGTTGAGTCCCAATCGGCACAAATATCCGCCTACCTTGCCACCCCAGCCGGATCTGGTCACTTCCCAGGTATCATCGTACTCCAAGAAATATTCGGGGTCAATGCCCATATTCGGGCTGTGACCGAGCGAATTGCTAGTCTGGGTTATGTCGCTATCGCTCCTGCTTTGTTTGACAGGTTTGCTCCAGGTCTAGATCTGGGCTACACGGGTGCTGATGTAGAATTAGGACGTACCTATGCTCAATCCACTAGTGCCTCACAACTGCGATCGGACATCCAAGCCGCGATCGATTATCTCAAAACACTTCCCCAAGTTCAACCCCATTTTGGATGTATCGGCTTTTGTTTCGGTGGGCACGTTGCCTATTTAGCAGCTACCTTGCCCGATATTGCCGTCACAGCTTCCTTTTATGGGGCGGGAATTACTACCTATACCCCAGGCGGTGGAGAGCCATCTGTGAGTCAGACAGGCTCGATCGCGGGTACGATGTATATGTTCTTTGGTATGGACGATACTAGTATTCCCCCCGACCAAATCGCCCAAATCGATGCGGCTCTTACCCAAAATAATATTCCCCATCAGATTTGGCAGTATCCAGGTGCCCAACATGGCTTCAATTGCGATTTGCGGGAGAGCTACAATTCAACTGCTGCTGAGTCAGCTTGGCAACATGTCGAGGAATTATTTCAACAACTGACTGCGACTCAGTAGATAAAGTCATCCAGATCTCCTGAAACTTCGCTGGTGAGCAATTTTTGCCGATGCAACTCACCTTAAACCTATCTCCCTCCCAACTCAAATGAATAAGACTACAAGTACCTCTGCCGAAATCTTTTCCATGGACGACTTTGCTAAAGCTCTAGATGCTGAAGTAGTCAGTTTTGAAAAAGACCAATTAGTGCGGGGTAAAATTCATAGTTATGATAGCGATGGTGTCTATGTAGATATCAATGGTAAGTCGCTAGCATTTGTCCCTGCTGCGGAAGTTGCCGCAGATGAATCAGCAGATTTATCTGCGTTATTACCGATTGGTGATGAGCAAGAATTTCTAATTATTCGCGAACAAAACGCCGATGGGCAAGTTACCTTGTCTAAACTGCAATTGCAGATGAAATATGCCTGGAATCAAGTTGACGATCTGCAAAGTAATAAAGAATCAATCCAGCTCCGAGTCACTGGTGTAAATAAAGGTGGTGTAACTGTTAACTTCCAAGGGATTCGGGGATTTATCCCTCGATCGCAATTAGTCGAACGGGATCATCAGTCGCTAGTTGGTACGGTGATTCCAGGGATTATTATTGAAGCTGACAAGGACAAAGATAAGCTAGTTTTTTCCCAGCGTCAAGCCACTCGCACTGCTAACTTCAGTCAACTAGAACGCGGACAATTAGTTACTGGTACAATTGTCGGGATCAAACCTTTTGGTGCATTTGTAGAGTTTGATGGCAGTACTGGTTTGCTTTATGTCAAACAAATTAGTCAAAATCGCGTAGAAGCCTGTGAAAAGCTATTTACGATCGGTCAAGAAATCAAAGCGATGATTATCGATCTAGATGAAGGTAATGGCAAGATTTCACTTTCTACCCGTGTCCTCGAAAATCACCCTGGTGAAATGTTGGAAAATATGGCGGAAGTGATGGAATCTGCTGAAGCCAGAAGCGAACGCGCTGCCAAAAAGCTATTTGGTAACTAAATCGTCCTCAAAATTCAGGGTAGGGTAGGGGTAATTCATGAATTACCCCTACCCTGAATTTTGAGGATCGCCGCAACAGTAAACTATTCTTGAATTTAGTAACGCCCCCATCTTCTAATAAAAATACCAGCAGATTAATCTACTGGTAAATGAGCTGTGTTGGGAGGAGAAAACTCGTTCCTTAGACTCTGACAAAAACTGATGCCGGATCGCTATGGATCTCTAAATTGGCTGTTCGTGCTGGATTTAAAGCTCTTTGTTGTTCTCTTATTAAGAATTGTAACAAACATATTGTAAAAATGCAACTAATTTACTCTAGATTCAATCTAGGGTAAACTCACCACAGCGAATCGGGATCTAGCCGCAGCAAAATTTCGCCCCACGCCTGAATTCGGGGGCTTTGCACTTGCCTTTGAGTAAAGAAGTAGAGGAGTCGATTGCCAAACCTTAATGCTGACCGACTCCCCAACTGTGAATGAAACCACCCTGTATTCTCTACGGAGACTATATTAATTAGTGTCCTCTCAAGTACAGATGACAATAGCTTAACCCTTATCATCGCGATCGAGAAGGTCAAAAGGTAACTAAAAAGTCAGCTTTCAAGATGTGGATCTAATGTAGATAAGACTGTAAATCGACTTTAAGCTGGCACTGTGTAGGCGATGAGCTGTCCAACTCGCTGGCGCAGTGTTTCTAGACTTAGGCGTTCTGAAGCGGAGATAAACACAGCATTGGGAAATTCTTCCTCAGCTTGAGCGAGTCTCTCACTATCAACCCGATCGATCTTATTAAACACGATTAGCGATGGCCCCGGAGCGATCGGCATCTCACCCAAAATCCCCATCACCGAGCGGATATGACTATGCCAAGCGGGATGAGAAAGATCGATCAGATGAATCAGCGCATCTGCTTCGGTAACTTCCTCCAAAGTGGCACGAAAGGCATCCATCAGCGGTGGTGGTAGCTCGTGGATAAAGCCCACAGTATCGGTGAGCAGGATTTGTCGTAAGTCTCCAGTATTACTCGCTGGTACCTGAAACCGCCGCGTCGTCGGATCGAGGGTGGCGAATAATTGGTCGGCGATGTAGACTTCGGAATTAGTCAGCGTATTGAGCAGGGTAGATTTGCCTGCATTTGTATATCCGACTAGAGCAACAGAGGGGACATCGTGATGCTGACGCTGGAGCCGCAGCCGCGAACGATGTGCTTGGAGTTGGTTCACATCCTGCTGGAGCCGCGAAATCCGCTTTTGAATGGTGCGGCGTTCAGTCTCTAATTTGGTCTCTCCAGGGCCTCTAGTGCCGATCCCACCACCTTGACGAGACATGGCTTGACCCCGCCCAGTTAGACGCGGCATCATGTATTCTAGTTGGGCTAGTTCGACTTGCAATTTACCCGCTCCAGATTGAGCACGCTGGGCAAAGATATCTAAGATTACCTCAGTTCTGTCTACCACCCGAATCCCGATTTGAGTTTCGAGATTTCGCCCTTGGCTGGGGGATAGATTGCAGTCAAACACGATCAGATTTGCCCCGACTTTTTGAGCGGCGAGGGCGATTTCTTGGATCTTGCCTTCCCCGACTACAGTTTGTGGGTGGGGTTTCGATCGCTTTTGTTGGACGGTTTGGAGGACTTCACCACCAGCGGTTTGAACCAATTTAACGATCTCTTCCAATCCATCGTTAAATCGCTGAGTAGTCACATAGTCGGTTTTGACACCAACTAATAATACTCGATCGGTTTCATCAGCGACATTTTGATTCGCGACATCCCGCTCGTATTCCCGCTCGATCCCATCGACCAAATCGAGAAAATCTTGGTCGCTAATATCCTCTAAACTCAAAGGCGGCGAAATCGTCCAATTAATCTCTGGATGCGGTACTAGGTGCGCGAGGTAAGTATCTTGAATATATCCCGTCGCACCACCGCCCCGTTTTTGAAACCCGCTCCCAGTAATATTCAAAATCACCAGCGCATCTAGCCGCTGGATTGCCATCGCCGTCAGCGCACTCTCACTGGGAATGTCCGATTTGAGCTGAGTCGAAATACACCGAATCCCACTCAACCGCTCCGCACCATAGCGGGGTAATTCTAGTGGGGGAATTTGAGTTTGACCGGGAGTACCCACACCCAAACGGATAATTTGACCGCGCCGATTGACGTAGACACTAACTGGATCGCGGATTTCCGCACTAATCGCTGCTAACTTTTGAGCGAATTCTGGCGTAGTCAGTCGATCGCCTGGAAGTCTCTCATTATATAACTTCCGCAGTTGTTTGATCTGATTGGATTTTAATCCCTGTAAGTTGCCGTAAATTGTCTCGATATGCTCTTCTCTCAACGCATTAACTCTAGTGTAGTTGCTGGAGCAGGTGTTGGACGTTTCAGCTTATAAAACTTTGCGATTTACGCTAACCAATTTCGCAGACGAGCACCTCGTAGGGTTTCAAAAGAGTGCGGAAACCTTGGCGATTAGGTAATTGAGTAATCTTACTGCGGTTAGCAATAACTTGTTTACCAGCTAATCTTCGATCGAAATTTACAGTTAAATTAGTTTCGATCGGACTGTGATTGACAGCAATTGTCACATATTTTTTAGTATTAGGGATCGAGAATAGTTTGATTTGGATATCTGAGGAGTTAATTTTTAGGGCACCGCTGATATTTTTACCTTTAATAACTGCGGGGATGTATTTCGCAAATTCTTTAATCATCGGGTACAAGCTCGATTCATTCCATGAATTTGTCGATAAGTAGTGCATATAAAAAAGAATCCCATCAACCCCAGAGCAGACGGACAAATAAAACATGTAGCGAATTTCTGCCTGAGTGGGTAGTGATAATTTTAATGTCTTATCGCTATATGCCTGGAGTACACTATAAAACTTTTTGTTGTTGGTACTGGCAAGCGAGATAACTTTGTAGAGATCCTGCCTGTAACCCGATACCCAGTGAAATTCTGGCTCATTTTCATGACAGGGATACCAATCCCACATCAAAATGTCTAGTGCATCGATGTATGGTGCAATTTTTCGAGTATCAGCGAAAACTATGGCTACTGGTTTCGATCGATCTTCTTGCTTAATGACTTGATATAACCCGATTAATAATTGTGGCGAGAGTGGAATTGGTTTTTTGACTTCTGGTTCATCATACAGATACCAACCATAGACAGCAGGATGATTTTTATAAGTACGAATAAAGTTTCTGACACCGGATATATTTTCTGATTCGACTAGGGGGCGATAAATCTCTAATAAGACTTTCATCCCTACTTGTTTAGCACGATCTAGAAACGCTCGAATTGTTTCCGGCTTTACATCTTTGGCGATATAAGGCATGATTAAGCGCATCCCTTTGGGGTATACTTTGCTCGAAACATCAATGTTTTCAATCCGATCGTACCAGCCGACAAAAAAAGGTAAACTTCTTTGACGATCGATCTCTAAATATTTTTTTTGGGTTAAACTCATAACTAGACCGCTAGTACTAGCGATCGAGAAACCCATAACTAAGCCGACAAGTTCGCGTCGTGTGATTTTCATACCAAAAGTAGATGATTGGGACTTTAGCCGCAAGGGTGTACTCACCTCACAGGATCTTTGAATCGCTCGCAGTCCAAAGGCTGTATGCTGCTGATGTGTAATTAGTCTCATCATCTAACACATCATCCCCAGATGTCGCAGCTCTGCCCATTTGCGGTATTATCCCACAAGTGAATTATGACTTTTACTCTTTTTGGTCGTTGGCAAATTCGATTCTTGTTGTTAGCAACGATCGGAATGCTATGTACAATCTTAATGGTGGTCAAATCTAGTCCGACAATCGCCGGAAGCTCGTGTGTGACGTTAATCTATCTAGGCTTATTTGGGTTAGGATGGGATTTGGTCTATCATCAACTGCAACGGCTGAGATGGGATGGTGATTGGAATGGTCTTTTGCAGTTAGGTGGTGCAGTTTGGGAGGCAGTCTTTTTCGTAACGCTCGTCAAGGTGGTTGGTTTACCTGGGATCGATCGAGGCAGTTTCGATCTTCCTGGCTTCATCGGGTTTTATACTGTCTTTAGTCTGACTAGCTCGATCGTTACTCATTCGCTACTCCGCATTCTCTCACCCTATTCGCGCTTCAATGGGGGACAATGGTTTTAGATTAGGCTTTAGGTCTTAGGCTTTAGGCTTTAGGGGTTAGAACTGCGTTCTTGGTTCTCATTCCCTGTCTCACTCTCACCCCCATACTCACCTCCTCCCCATGCTAATTCGTACTTTTGTCAGATTTACCGTTGCGATCGTGTTATCGATGTCTACGTGGCTGTTTGCCCCCGCAGCATTGGCAATTACGCCTATTCCCTTGACAGAGGTTAGCTATAAAAATTGTTCGGTAGAAATGTCCAAAGGTACGGTGAGTAGCGGCGGCGTGACACAGGATGCTTTATGTTTTTTGATTACTGGGAAAGCCGAAAATAAGTCGGGTAAGACTGTGTATGATGCTGATGTCTACGGACGGATTTATGATGCGGACAATAACAATGTCTTGCCAAATCGGGGGCGGGTGGGTTTAATCGAGCAGGTACCACCAGGGATTAATGACTTTGAAATGCGAATTACAGTGCCATCTAGTGCGACTTTACCGCTGCAATTGAAGAAGTTTAAAGCTTCTGGTTTTACTACAAAGATTAGACAGTAATTGTTTTCTTGATTTTGTAATATTTACAAAGATGAGGATATAAGATGTTAGAAACAATTTTTTGGACTACTGAAGAAGTTGTTGCAGCCGGATCGAAACTTTACGAACAGAAAATCAGACCCTTAGTTGAAACTCCAGCAAACATCGGTAAAATGCTAACTCTTGATGTAGAAACTGGCGAATACAAAATTGGGATAAATAGTATCGAAGGCGCGATTGAACTCAAGCAAAACAGACCGATGGCAAGATTATTTACTGTGAGAATCGGTCATGATGTTGGCGTAAGCTTTAGTGGCTTGAGTGAGCGAACAGTCAAATGATTCTAGGTAAAATTCTTGATGGACGTGTAGTTTTACCTATAAACTTCTGCATCAATGATAGTACAGATCTAGCGATTGATTGTGTGGTCGATACTGGTTTTAATGACTATCTAACTTTACCGTCTCAGGTAGTTGCTGTGATGAATTTACCTCTGTACACTACAACTTTAGCAAGACTGGCTGATAGTAGTCAGTCATCTATCCCAATTCATGCAGCGAGGATTAGGTGGGGTAACAAAGAACAACTAGTTCCTGTATTAGCAACTGGAATCAAACCGTTATTAGGAACCGCGCTACTACAGGAATTTTGTCTGATAGTAGAGTTCGTTGATAATGGAATGGTAAAGGTTGAAAAAATTTAAAGCTACGATCTTTAGATGTCTAAAATATTGCTTCGTACATATTTGGTTTGTGGGCAATGCCCACCATACGATTTTAAACTTGAAGGTAAAATGTCTGATTTATTAAAACACCTTAATTTTATTAGTGATTGGGTACATCAATATAAAGCAGATTGTCCTGCATTAATGAATCAAGGTTTGAGTCGTAAAATAATTGACGAAAAAGTTAAAGATTTACCATTTCGATTGCCAACCGAGGTATATGAATTATATCAGTGGCAAAATGGAGGCAAGAATTCTTTTATACCTCATCCAGACGGCTGGGATCTTGCTAGTTTTCCATCTTTGGAAGAATCCGTAGAATCTGCTAAAGATTGGGATGGTTCCTTCAATCTATTTCCCTTATTTTCGATAGAAGACGGCGGCTATTTTGTAATATGTACAAAAGAGGAACGCGAACAATCTCCAATTTATTGTAGTGATGTACCTGAAGAGGCAATCGAACATGAACCTCTATATTCTAGTCTGACAAGTATGATGGAAGAACTAGCAAATCAATTATGCAATCGAAATACAGCAGATAACAATTATATGTAATCGATTATCTTTTGGAAGGGCGGGTTTAATTGAGATTGTTAGAACTACCCGTAAGTTATTCCGTAAACCCGCCCCTACAGATTGTGTATAATTTAATATGGAGAGACAGCCAGCACGATTGGTGAATTGGAAGAACTGCAAAACGCCAGGGAAAGACTTAACCAGTCTTACACTCGCCTCAATACCCTGCTGTTGAGAATTTTGGAAGCACAGCCAACTGCTACAAATGCTATGCTAGATTTACTGGCAAAAGCAATTGAGAATGGACAAGCTAATCTAGAAGCTGCCAATGCTAGTACTCAAGAGATTACAAGAGGTTGGAATCTGTTATGACTGAGCGATATCATCATCCGACGGAAGAAACTAGAAAAAGTTGTCTCGACAGGTTGCGGGAGAGTAACCGCCAATTAGAATTATATAATTTGTTCTTAGACGATGCGTTCGCGAAGCGTCTCCATCAGGAGAATCGCTCAAATCGATTTAGAATTACGTCAGCACAAACGGGAAAGATTACTACAAAAAGTCTCACCTGTAAAATAAATTAGATCTTATGCCTCCTCTATTAATTCTCGTCGATGGTCATTCTTTGGCTTACCGTTCCTACTTTGCCTATGCCAAAAGTAAGAGTGGTGGCTTGACAACTTCGGCGGGAGTACCGACGAGTATTTGTTTTGGATTTGTCAAGGCTTTGGTTGAGATTATTAATAGTCAAAAGCCGGATTCAATGGCGATCGCATTTGACTTACGCCAGCCGACATTCAGACATGAGGCTGATGATAATTATAAAGCCGATCGAGTGGAAACGCCGGAAGATTTCACGATCGATATTCAGAACTTGTATCAGTTATTAACAGCGTTAAATTTACCAACAGCAACGGCGGTGGGATTTGAGGCGGATGACGTGTTGGGGACTTTGGCGGGGAAAGCCAGCCGCGAGGGTTATCAGGTGAAGATTTTGTCTGGTGATAAGGATATGTTCCAACTGGTGAGCGATCGCGATCGAGTAAGTGTACTATACATGACTTCAGCTTTTGCTCAAAGTAGCCCTTCAGTAGTGGAAATGAACGAGCAGGGTGTCATCGATAAAATGGGGGTGACTGCGGCGCAGATTATCGACTATAAGGCTCTGTGTGGGGATAAGTCGGATAGCATTCCTGGGGTGCGGGGGATTGGTGATAAGACGGCGGTGAAGTTGTTGAATGAATATGGAGATCTCAAGACGATTTACGATCGAGTCGAGGAGATTACAGGGGCGACGGGAAAGAAGTTAGTTGCAGGGAAGGATGATGCTAATCACTCGCAATATTTAGCAAAAATTATTACTGATGTACCGATGGAAGTCGAGTTAACAGCCACGAAATTAACTGGGTTTGATTTTCAGCAGGTGCAGCCATTATTACAAACATTAGAATTGCATCGATTTAGTAAAGATATCGAGAAACTTCAGGAAGCTTTCGGCGGTGCGGCGGCTCTTACTCCTGAGAGTATTAATAATCCCCACGAGCCAGTGAGTAAGATCGTAACTCCTGGTGGGGCAATCGTGCCCGATGATGGTGGTAACGATATGTGGTTTTTTAGTGCTGAAGATACCGATAAATTTCAACTCAGTCAAGTCTGCCTGATTCAACCACAAATTATCGATACGGTAGCCAAACTACAGGCTTTAATTACCAATCTCCAGCAACATACAGATCCAAATCGTCCCGTTGCTTGGGATACGGAAACTACTGATTTAGAACCACGAAATGCGGAATTAGTGGGGATTGGTTGCTGTTGGGGTGAGGAAACTAATAGCATGGCATATATCCCGATCGGACATGATTCGGGCGATAGTTTGGATCTAGAATTAGTCCTGACAAATCTCAAACCGATCCTCGAATCTGCAACTTATCCGAAGGTATTGCAGAATGCAAAATTCGATCGATTGGTATTTAAAAACCAAGGCATCAACCTCAAAGGCGTGGTTTTCGATACGATGCTGGCGAGTTACGTCTTAAATCCCGACAGCAGCCACAACCTCACCGATTTATCCAGCCGCTATCTGAGCATCGTCCCCCAGAGTTACGACGACTTAGTACCAAAAGGACAGACTATTGCCAATATTAGCATCCCCGCAGTCGCCGAATATTGCGGGATGGATGTATGGGGTACCTACCGCCTCTACGATCTCCTCAAAGCCGAATTAGCCGCCGCACCGAGATTACTCGCATTATTGCAAGATATCGAACTCCCCCTCGAACCGATCCTCGCCAACATGGAAGATCGCGGCATCAATATCGATGCAGAATATCTGAAGACACTCTCGCTAGTATTGGCTGAAGACTTAGCCAGAATCGAAGAACAAACTTACGCCCTCGCAGGTGAAAAATTCAATCTCGGCTCACCAAAACAACTCGCGCAGATATTATTTGAAAAACTCCAATTAGACACCAAAGGTATCCGCCAAACTAAATCCGGTTACTCCACCGATGTCAATACCCTCGAAAAATTACAAGGCAAACATGAAGTCGTCGATCTGATCCTCCAACACCGGACTTTCTCCAAACTCAAATCCACTTACGTCGATGCTCTCCCCGCCTTAATCCACCCCAAAACTGGCAGAGTTCACACCGATTTTAATCAAGCCGTCACCAGCACGGGGCGACTCTCATCATCCAATCCCAACCTCCAAAATATCCCCATCCGTACCGAATTTAGTCGCCAAATTCGTCGCGCATTTATCCCCGCTCCTGGTTGGATTTTGGCTGCGGCTGACTACTCCCAAATCGAACTTCGCATCCTCGCCCATCTGAGCCAAGAACCAGTTTTAATAACTGCTTACAACCAAAACGAAGATATCCATACCGTCACCGCCAAACTATTGTTTGAAAGCGATACAGTCACCAGCGAACAACGCCGGATGGGTAAGATTATTAACTTCGGCGTAGTTTATGGCATGGGTGCGGCTAGATTCGGGCGAGAAACTGGCATAAAAGCCAGTGAAGCCAAAATCTTCATCGATAAGTTTTACGATCGATATCCAGGCATTTTCGACTACTTAGAGCGTGTTAAACGGGAAGCGATCGCCATCGGATATGTCGAAACTGTCTGCGGACGGCGACGGTACTTCCGATTTGAAAGTGGTAAATTGCGCGGCTTAAAAGGTAGCGATCCAAACTCGATCGATCTCGATAATCTCGGTAATCTGGGACAATTAGATTCTGGATATTTACGCGCTGCGGCGAATGCCCCGATTCAAGGTTCTAGTGCGGATATTATTAAGTTGGCGATGATTCAGATCGATAAGTTATTGGAGCCATATCAAGCGAAGATGTTGTTGCAAGTGCATGATGAATTGGTGTTGGAAATTCCGCAGGATGAGTGGGAGGAGTTGCAGCCGAAGATTAAGGCGACGATGGAGGGTGCGATTGCTTTGAGTGTGCCGATGGTGGCAGAGATTGGTAGTGGGGCTAATTGGATGGATGCGAAGTAGGCAGTAGATTTAGATAGTGAATATTCCTCATTTTACTTGCAGTATTGTCAGTGGATGAAGCTAACATTTTTCATCAAAAAAAATTGCGAGTATATAAAATGGAATATTATTCTTACATTCAACCTCTATATCTTAATGTTCTAAGTGGAAATTTTTTAGGTGGGAATTGCAAAAATGTAGATGCCTTTATCGAATCAACAAAGTTAGCAATAGATAAATTAACAGATCGAGATTTTATTCAAATGTACAGCAGTGGTAATTGGAGAGAACTAATTACAGCAAGCTGGCTACAGCACTTCCTGATGTTATGCAATACAATAAGTAAAGGTATAAATATTATATTTTAATGAAAGCATCCTCGATCGATCTCAGAGAAAAAATAGTCGCAGCACATTTTTTAGATAAAATATCAATTAGAAAAGTCGCTCACTGCTTCGGTGTAAGCAAAAGTTTAGTACAAAAACTTGTAAAACAACAACGAATTGACGGAGATTTAGAGCCTAAAAAGCCAGGAAAACCACATTTTAGCCATCTCACAAATGCTGAAGCAGAATTAAGGGCATTACTCGCAGATAATCATGATGCAACACTGGTAGAACTATGTGAACTATTTGCAATAAAAACAGGAAATTGGGTAAGCAAAACCGCGATGTGTGCCGCTCTACAGAAGTTAGGATTAAATCGTAAAAAAAAACGGTGCGGAGTAGCCAAGCAGAAACTGAGCGTGGCGGGTCACCCGCCCAGCAAAGAGTCCAAATTTTAAGAACAGAATATTGGAATAAAGTGAGGGATATAGATCC
>ENA-OFCE01001228-OFCE01001228.1-metagenomes-genome-assembly--contig:-NODE-1228-length-13567-cov-2.507105_pt1 | contig 13567 bp, 12 predicted proteins | sample MGYA00153388_OFCE01 | MGnify analysis MGYA00153388
CCCTGCGTTTCGGTCTCGGGCACGCGCTGTACGCGATGCCCGCCAGATTCAAATTTGAGCCGTGAATAGACGCCGTTGCCGACGATGCGCGCAATAATTTCCTTGTAGCCGCCAACTTCGCCGGGTGACTCTGAGATGATCTCCACCTGCCAGCGATTGCGCTCGGCAAAGCGCGTGTACATGCGAAATAAATCACCCGCAAACAGCGCAGATTCGTCGCCACCCGTTCCCCCTCGAATTTCGAGGAAAGTGTTTTTCTCATCGTTCGGGTCCTTCGGCAGCAGCAGTTTTTGCAAATCGGCTTCAAGTCCGTCAAGCTTCGCCTTGCCCGCCCTGATTTCATCTTCACCAAAAGCGCGCATCTCGGGATCGGTCGCCATTTCCTCAGCTGCGACGATGTCTTTTTCAATCCCACGATACTCGTTGTAGAGCGAGACGACGGGGGCGATTTCTGCGCTCTCCTTCGTAATCTTTCGGTAGTTGTCCATGTTGTTGACGACGGCGGGATCTTCCAATTGGCGATCAAGCTCTGCCAAGCGCTCAACCAAAGAGGCGAGCTTGTTTTTAATGGAGTCTTTCATTTTTCTTGTTCTTGGGGGTCGGTTGAGGCTGGGGACGCCGGAAACAGCTTTTCCAACGCTTCGCTAAGCGCTTCGCGCTCGGTGCCATGCGTGCGATTCAAAGCCGCCAGCGGGTGGTGAAGAAATTTGTTGGTAAGGCAATGTGCCAGTTGTTCAATGACCTTTGCAGGATCCTCGCCTTTTGCGAGCATGCGCCGGGCGCGGTCAAGCTCTGCCTGTCGATACTGATCGACCTTGCCACGCAGTTGCTGAATTACCGGAACCGCTGCTCGTGCAGCCAGCCAGGCCATGAATTCGTCGGTGCGGATGTCGATAATCCGATCCGCTTCAGCGACAGCGGCTTCGCGTTTTCCACTATTTTGCTGAATGATCTTGCCCAGCGTATCGAGGGTGTACAGGAAAACGTCATCGAGTTCACCGACTTCATGCTCAATATCTCTCGGTACCGCAAGGTCAACCATAAAGATCGGCTTGTGGCGGCGTAGCTTCAGCGCGCTTTCGATCATGCCCTTGCCGATGATGGGCAGCATTGACGCAGTAGAAGTAATAACAACGTCAAACTCATGAATGTGTTCAGGAAGTTGCTGCAGCGAAATGGCAGTGGCATTAAACCGCTGGGCCAGTTCGCGACCACGCTCAATGGAGCGATTGGCAACAACAATCCTCTTTGGCGAATGCCCTGCGAAGTGCGTTGCTGCAAGTTCAATCATCTCCCCGACACCAATGAGCAACAGGCTGGTGTCGCGCAAGTCGCCAAACAATTGTTGCGCAAGTTTGAGTGCCGCCGCCGCCATGCTGACGGAAGTCGCACCGATTTCAGTCTGGGTACGTACTTCTTTGGCAACCTTGAATGTTTCCTGAAACATTCGGTCTAGCGGACCGCCCAGTGTGCCTGCTTCGATGGCAACCTTTGCCGCAAGCTTGACCTGCCCGAGAATCTGCGGCTCGCCCAGTACCATGGAATCGAGACCGCTGGCAACGCGAAAAGCGTGACGGGCGACCTGGGCATCGTTAAGTTGGTAAAGATGCGGTGCGAGGTTAAAGCCTTCGGCGCCGGGCTGTGAGGACAGCCAGGCGCGAACGTGATCGGTAATCGATTGCTCGCTACTGCGGAGATAGATTTCAGTCCGGTTGCAGGTGGATACCAATGCCACTTCTTCGGCACCCGACTGCAACTTGAGACCTTCGAGTGCAGGCCGCTGCGCCTCCAGTGGAAAGACAATCCGCTCACGCACCTCGATGGGTGCGGTGCGATGATTGAATCCGATGGTGAAAAGTGGCATTGTTGGGGTTGCGAAACCTGTCGTGCTGCGCTAAAAAACTCCGTTAGGGACCAGGAGACTTAAAATTATAACAGTCGCGGTTTTGCGCCCCGCACAGCTTGGTGGCGAAAAGTAGACGTTCCATGCAAAATACGTGAGCGCGAACCAGCCGTTTCCCCGTGCCCCATCATCCTGGTTTCGAAATGAATATTGATTAACTTTGGAGAGCTTTATGCAGTTCGAGTTCGTTAAGGCGGCAGCGATTTTTCTACTGGGTGTTGTTGTCTCGACACTGTCAACGTCCGTAAGTGCGACGTCGCCTGTCAGCAGCGCATGCCCCACGATAATTGATTACCGATTTGCTTCGCTGCAAGGCAAACCACAAGATTTGTGCCAATACCGGGGAAAAGTGTTGCTGGTTGTGAATACCGCTAGTTATTGTGGTTACACCGAGCAGTACAAGGGGCTCCAATCGCTTTACGACAAGTACCAGAAGCGTGGTCTCGTTGTACTGGGGTTTCCGGCAAACGATTTCGGCAAGCAGGAACCTGGCTCGAACGCAGAGGTGGCCGATTTTTGTGAACGAACGTTTAAAGTAAAATTTCCCATGCTTGAAAAGACCTCTGTCGTTGAAGGTCAAGCAAATCCGTTTTACGAAGCGTTATTTAAGCGAACCGGCGAAAGACCGAAGTGGAATTTCCACAAATTCCTGATAGGGCGTGACGGCGCCGTCGTTAAGAGCTTTTCAAGCCGTGTGGAACCCGAGTCCAATGCGTTCGTCGCGGAGGTCGAAACGATGCTGCAAGCGAAATAGCGTTATCTTTACAAAGTGTTAGCGTAAGTGCATCATGTAGATTCTTCACTTTTCAGGCGTCATCGTCAACGCACAATATGGTCGCCGCCGCCGCAAATACTTTTAGTCCGCTAGGTCGGGCGTTGGTGCAGCAGGGCAAACTCATACAGGGTGATGCCAACGCCATTCAGGCTGAAGCCAAAAAAGTCGGCGTCACCTTCATTGAGCAATTAGCGGCTTCGAAAAAACTTACGCCCAAGGAAATCGCGCTGTTTGCGGCGCAGACCTTTGGTGTGCCCCTGCTGGATTTGTCTGCTGTAGACCCCGACCAATTGCCGACGACGCTCATAGACTCCAAGCTCGTTGGATCCAAGCGCGTGCTGCCGTTGCAAAAACGCGGCAATCGACTATTTGTCGCGCTATCCGACCCTACAAACGAGCAACTCCTATCAGAACTCAAGTTTGCCACTGGGTCGACGCTTGAGCCGGTGGTCGTTGAAGAAGACAAACTTGCGCTACTCATCAAGCGTTTCGGCGAGAGTTCCGCGAAGGCACTCGATCAGTTGATGGGCGACGACACTGCGCTCGAGAACATTGACCTTGGTTCAGGGGACGACGTACAGCCGGATGCGGAAGGTGCACCGGAAGAAATCGACGATGCACCAGTCGTAAAATATGTGCAGAAGGTATTGCTCGATGCGATCAATGCTGGCGCCTCGGACATTCATTTCGAGCCATATGAAAAGTATTACCGGATTCGCTACCGCACTGACGGTATTCTTGCCGACGTCGCGCAACCGCCGCTTGCCATCAAGGAAAAAATCGCTTCGCGCATCAAAATCATTTCCAAGATGGATATTTCGGAAAAACGCGTGCCGCAGGATGGGCGGATGAAGTTGCGGTTGTCCGCAACGCGCGCGATTGACTTCCGCGTTTCATCCTTGCCGACGCTGTTTGGTGAAAAGATCTGTATGCGTATTCTCGACCCCTCCAGCGCCACATTGGGTATCGAGGCGTTGGGTTACGAGCCTGAACAGAAGGCCGCTTTGATGCATGCCATCAGCCGCCCCTACGGCATGGTGCTCGTGACCGGTCCAACGGGATCGGGGAAGACGGTTTCGCTATACACCTGTCTGAATATTCTCAATAAACCCGGTATCAATATTTCGACGGCGGAGGATCCGTGCGAGATTAATCTCGCCGGTATAAATCAGGTAAACGTAAACGATAAGGCAGGACTTACCTTTGCCGCCGCGCTGAAAGCGTTTTTGCGTCAGGACCCAGACATCATTATGGTTGGCGAAATTCGCGATATGGACACGGGCGAAATCGCAATTAAAGCCGCGCAGACAGGACATATGGTGCTGTCCACACTGCACACCAACGATGCGCCTTCCACACTAACGCGCTTGATGAACATGGGCATTGCACCGTTCAATATTGCCACTGCCGTCATTCTGATTACCGCCCAACGCCTGGCAAGAAGGCTCTGTTCTTGCAAGCGACCGATTGAAATTCCACGCGAAGCGTTGCTGAGGGCCGGTTACAAGGAGGCGGAACTGGACGGATCATGGCAGCCGTACGGGCATGTCGGGTGTGACATATGCAAGAATACAGGCTATAAAGGGCGCGTTGGTATCTATGAAGTGATGCCGATTTCCGACGAAATGCAGCGCATCATCATGAAAAACGGTACTGCCATCGATATTGCAGATCAGGCGAAAATAGAAGGTGTCGCAGATTTGCGGCAGTCCGGGTTGCGCAAAGTTAAGGCGGGTTTGACGTCTCTGGAAGAAGTCGAATCGTGTACCAATGAATGAGCAGGCACAGACTCGCGAAACTAATTTGGGGTTTTTGCGCGCAGCAAGTTTTACGCAAGTTTGATTAAGGAGTAGCGATGGCTACCACCGCAGCCGGTAAGAAAGACGGGAAAGACGTAAAGCTCCTCAATTTTTCCTGGGAAGGGAAAGACAAGTCTGGAAAACTTGTTAAGGGCGAAATGCGCGCATCCGGGGAAAGTATCGTCAGCGCGACGTTGCGTCGGCAGGGGATCACGAACCCCAAGGTTAAAAAGCAGTCCAGGCGTGGCGGAAAAAAGGTTACCGAGCAGGATGTCGCACTTTTTGCGCGGCAGCTTGCCACCATGATGAAAGCGGGCGTGCCGCTGCTGCAGTCTTTCGATATTGTCGCTAAAGGTCACAGCAATCCGTCGGTGACGCGGCTATTGCTCGACATCAAGACGGAAGTTGAAACCGGCAGCAGTTTGGCGCAGGCGTTTCGCAAATATCCCTTGTACTTCGATGCCCTGTTTTGCAATCTTGTCGCTGCGGGCGAACAGGCCGGTATTCTTGACACCTTGCTTGATCGTCTTGCGACCTATAAGGAAAAGATTCTTGCGATTAAAGGCAAGATCAAAAAGGCGTTGTTTTATCCGATTTCGATTATTGTCGTTGCGTTCGTTGTCACTGCCGTAATCATGATCTTTGTCATTCCACAGTTTGAGGAGTTATTCAAAAGCTTCGGCGCCGGTCTGCCTGCACCAACGTTGATCGTCATGCAGATATCGAAAATCTTTACGTCTTACTGGTACCTTATCTTTGGCGGTTTGGGTGGCGGCATTTGGCTCTTTTTCAATACGTGGAGGCGCTCCGAAAAGATGCAGTTCATTATGGACAGGCTTGTGCTGAAAATGCCCGTCTTTGGTGATTTGGTCAAGAAAGCCACTGTTGCCCGCTGGACTCGTACACTTGCCACCATGTTTGCGGCCGGCGTACCACTCGTCGAAGCGCTCGATTCCGTCGCGGGTGCGGCTGGCAACAAAGTCTATTACAACGCAACCAAGAAGATTCAGCAGGAAGTCAGTACCGGGTCTAGCCTGACCGTTTCGATGCAGAACAGCGGCGTGTTCCCAAACATGGTGTTGCAGATGTGCTCAATTGGTGAGGAGTCGGGTTCTCTGGACGGCATGCTGTCCAAGGTCGCAGACTTCTTTGAAGCGGAAGTCGATGACGCAGTCGATGCGCTGGCCAGCTTGATGGAGCCAATAATCATGGCGGTACTGGGTGTGGTAATTGGTGGATTGGTGATCGCGATGTATTTGCCGATCTTCAAGATGGGCCAAGTGGTCTAATCGAAATCCAGTGCGCACCACTTTTTAATCGGGAACATACATGGACTTGCTCGACACCTTCAGGTTGGTGCCGTGGTTTTTTGTGGGCACGGCAATTGTTTTTGGCCTGCTCGTGGGCAGTTTTTTGAATGTCGTTATCCATCGATTGCCCATCATGCTGGAGCGCGACTGGAAGGCGCAATGTATCGAGTATCTCGGCGACAATATTGTCTTGAAAGATGCCGAAACCGCAGGCAGTAACAGTAAGTACAACCTAGTGGTGCCGCGTTCAGCATGCCCGACCTGCAAGCAGCCGATAACGGCGTTGCAAAACATCCCGGTGCTAAGCTATGTTTTCCTCGGCGGGAAGTGTGCCGGGTGCAAAACGCGCATCAGCATTCGTTATCCTCTTGTCGAGGCGATGACTGGCCTGCTGACCGGTTTTCTTGCATGGCGCTACGGTGTGACGTGGATGGCTGCGTTTGCGATTATTTATGTGTGGGCGCTTATTGCTCTGACGTTCATTGATGCTGACACCACGCTTCTGCCTGACGATATAACGCTCCCGCTCCTGCGGTTATCTTGTTTTATGGTCTGTCTACTGGGGATTCAAGCTGCTGACTGGCAAAGATGGGATGGGCTATGGTGACTTCAAATTGCTTGCCGCAATCGGTGCGTGGCTCGGATGGCAGTTGATTCCACTGGTCATTCTGCTCTCGGCGGCCGTCGGCACCGTGGTCGGCATTGCCGGGATCCTCTTGAAAGGGCGCGACAAAGGAGCCAAGTTACCCTTTGGCCCCTATCTTGCGGCTGCCGGATTTATTGCCATGATCTGGGGACAACAACTCACCTCGTGGTATCTGGGGCGAGCCCCGGGGTAAGCCGATGATTGAGGGTGCCTACATCGTTGGTCTGACTGGCGGCATAGGCAGCGGTAAATCCACAGTTGCGGCGCTTTTTGCTGACCGTGGCGTCGCCTTGATCGACACGGATGCAATAGCGCACGCGCTAACCGCTGTTAATGGCGTCGCCATTGACGCAATTCGGACTGAGATGGGTGCTGCGTTCATCGCAAATGATGGCTCCCTTGATCGTGTCGCGACGCGTACCAGCGTGTTTGCTGATGCAAATTTGAAGCGCAAACTGGAGGCAATTCTTCACCCTCTGATTCACAGGGAGGTTGAAAATACGTTACGCTCCGCCACGGTGCAAAAGGCACCCTATGTCATGCTCATTGTTCCACTCTTGTTTGAGACGCATACTTACCGAGAGCGTATCCACACAACGCTGTTGGTAGATTGCCCTGTCGGGACTCAACTGGCGCGCGTTCAGCGGCGAACCGGCCTTCCTTCAGATGAGATTGAACGCATTGTTCGCGCACAGTTGCCCCGCGCATTGCGCCTGCAGCTGGCGAATGATCTAGTAACGAACGAGAAAATGGTTGAGGCGCTGCCCGAGCAGGTGGAGCTCCTTCATCAACAGTATTTAAAGAATGCGACGACGCTAAAATGAGTACTCATCTGGCGCAAAAAATTTGTAAACTTACACATCTTCATTCACCCCTTTCGCGAACTTGAATTCCCAGCCATTGATCACCTACGAATATCCTCTTAACGAACGCATCCGCACGCTTCTGCGTCTGGAAGATCTATTTGATCGCCTGGATTTTTTTATTGCTCAGGATACACCTCTTGATCATCAGGCTGCGCTCACAAGCATCTTCGAGATCCTTGAAGTCGCATCGCGTGGAGATCTGAAGTCTGATTTGCTGCAGGAACTTGATCGCCAAAGGCTGTTCCTTGAGGCACTGCGTGGAAATCCGGCAATTTCGGAAGTGAGGCTGGATGCGGTGGTTGCAGACATTGAATCGACGTTTGCCGATTTGCTGGCATCGGCTGGAAAGACTGGATTTCATTTGCGCGAGAACGAGTGGTTGATGGCGATCAAACAGCGAGCGGCGATCCCTGGCGGCATCTGCGAGTTTGACCTTCCTTCATATCACCATTGGCTGCACCGGGACCATACTTCGCGCCGGAATGATCTTGAGTCCTGGAGGCTGCCGATGACTTCCGTCGCTGCGGCGCTGCGAATCGTATTACGGGTATTGCGCGAGAGTGGGAAGTCGTCACCAATGATTGCTTACCGCGGCGTCTTTCAACAGACGCCAATGGAACGGGCGGCGCACATGCTAAGGCTTACGCTTCGACGTGATATCGAATGCGTGCCAGAGATCAGCGCCAATAAATATGCGCTAAACATCCGGTTTATTTTGCCCGGCAGCGTGCAACGTGCCAAGGTGTACGAAGCAGACATCGAATTCGAATTGACGTATTGCAACTTATGAAACGGACGATGGCACGCTGTCCACAATGCGGAAAGGCGTTGGAATACAGTTTAGACAACCCTTCGCGTCCGTTTTGCAGCTCGCGCTGCAAGTTGATCGATTTGGGTGCCTGGGCGGAAGAAAGATATGCAATTGGTGGCCCGACTGCATTGTCCGAGGAATCAGGAACAGAACCAGTGGTTGAGGCGCCCATCGGGCGTGCCAGACCAATGCAAGAGAAATAGAACAGTGCGAATGCAGCGCAATATTTCAGATCTGCACGCTTTAGCGCCAGCATGCGGCCAATTGAATACGGTTTCCTTGCCACACACGGTCGCGCTGCGATAAAATCAAAGACTGTGGAACAGAATGCAGTTTGGGCCTGATTCTCTGGTGAGACAAGCGATGGTGAATGCAGGTAACGCTCTGGACGGGACATCTTTTTATGTTGAGATGCGGCCCAACCGGTCATTGACGGTACGCGGTCGCAAATTCTGGTTTGCGGCGATAGCGGGCACTACATTTTTACTTGCCGGCTTGGCGACCTTAGTCGGGGCGTGGTTAGTACTCCCCTTCGCCGGGCTTGAAATCGTAGTTCTCTGGTATGCGTTCAGGTTGATTGGCAGACATGACGGCGACTACGAGTGGGTACAGGTAACGGGCCGACAGTTTTGCTGGACTAAGTGCGAATGTGGGCGGTATGAAGTACTTGCCGGAAACGCAGCATGGGCGCAAGTTTCTACGATATCAAGACACGGTCGCGTTGAAATCGGATTGCGCTATCAAGGCAGGACGGTATCAGTAGGAAAAATGATTTCAGACCAGCAGCGCGCGTTGCTGGGCCGCAATTTGGTGCGTGTTTTGCAATAGGAGCGGCATCGTAGGCAGGTACTGTGGGTGCCGCAGTTTTTTGATATACCGGATGAGTATTCAGCATGCAAAAAAAGATAAACTTCCTCAGGCGCTTAGAGTGGGTCGCTGCCACAGGCGGCCTCGCGGCATTACTGTGCCTGATCAGTTTGCCAACTCTGGCAAGCTACGACGTGAATATTCCGCAGCCAGCGTCACCTATCGCGACGCAAATTTACGGGCTGCACATGTACCTTTTATGGGTCTGTGCGACTATTTTTGTCGTTGTCTTTGGATTCATGTTTTATTCAATTTTCAAGTTTCGCAAGTCTAATGGCGCGAAGCCTGATGTGAATTTTCACGAGAGCACGCTGATCGAAATAATCTGGACCATTATTCCGTTCATCATTTTGATTGCCATGGCTGTGCCGGCGACCAAAACGATACTCGACATGAAGGACACCTCCAGTCCTGATATGACGGTCAAAGTAACTGGTTTCCAATGGGGGTGGCGTTACGACTACAACACAGAGGATTTTGGTTTCTATTCCAACTTGACGACACCTTGGAGCCAGATTGGGCAACCCGGAACCGGGCCAACGGAAAAGCAAGGTGACAATTATCTTTTGGAAGTTGACAACCCCTTGGTGGTACCTGTCGGAAAGCGCGTACGTTTGCTCATCACGTCCAACGACGTGATTCATGGGTGGTACGTGCCTCAATTGGGCATAAATCAGTATGGTATTCCGGGATTTATCAAGGACGTCTGGTTCACGGCGGACAGAATAGGTACCTTTAAGGGGCAGTGCAGCCAGATTTGCGGCAAATTGCATGGATACATGCCAATTTCGGTCGTCGTAAAATCGGACGCCGATTACGCGAAATGGGTCGTTGACTCGAAGGCTAAATGGAGCACTAAAATCGTAGCCGCGGGCGCAATCACTGCGGCTGTAGTTGCAGAAGACGATAACAAAGTTTTCGGGATGGCTGAAGCCAAAGAAAAGGGCGAGAAAATTTACACCGCAAACTGTGTCGCTTGTCATCAATCGAACGGCAAAGGTATGCCACCGGCATTTCCCTCTTTAGCTGGATCCAAAGTCGTCCTCGGGCCAACCGATCAGCAGATCGATATCCTGTTGAATGGAAAAGCGGGCACCGCGATGCAATCTTTTGCAAGGTTGTCCAACAGCGAAATCGCCGCAGTGATCTCGTTCACAAAAAACGCATTTGGTAACAACGTTGGCACGGTAACTCAGCCGTCTGAAGTCAAGGCCGCGAGGAAGTAATGCGGATTGGGTCGACCTGCGAGCAAGATTTGGGAAGAGTCGGGATATTGAAGGCACTAACTATTTCGTTTAGTGCAATTGAGCAACAGGAGTTTTAAATGGCAGCAACGACAGCACATGACCAAGTTCACGATCACTCTCACGACCATGCACCAGGTGGTCTGACGCGCTATTTCACCACGACCAACCACAAAGACATTGGCACAATGTATCTGTGGTTCGCGTTCACCATGTTTTTTGTTGGTGGCGCGATGGCACTTGGCATACGCGCCGAGCTCTTTCAGCCAGGGCTCCAATACCTCCAGCCGGAGTTCTTTAATTCGTTGACGACAGTGCACGCACTGGTAATGATTTTCGGCGCTGTGATGCCAGCCTTTGTCGGCTTCGCCAATTGGTTGATTCCAATGCAGATTGGCGCAGCCGATATGGCGTTCCCTCGGATGAACAATTGGAGCTTCTGGATAATGGTTCCGGCGGCGATCCTGCTGCTCGCGACCTTTTTTGTTCCTGGCGGTGCTGCCGCATCGGGTTGGACGCTATATCCTCCGCTCGTGATGCAAGGTGGCATTGGTGTCGACATGTCTATCCTGGCGTTGCATCTACTGGGTGCGTCGTCGATCATGGGCTCGATCAATATCATCACCACGCTGCTCAACCTGCGGGCGCCTGGCATGACCTTGATGAAAATGCCGCTGTTTTGCTGGACATGGTTGATTACGGCCTACTTGCTAATCGCAACCATGCCAGTTTTGGCTGGTGCCATAACCATGCTGCTCACAGATCGCCATTTCGGCACCAGTTTTTTTAATGCGGCTGGAGGTGGCGACCCGACGATGTTTATGCACATCTTCTGGTTCTTTGGGCATCCTGAGGTTTACATCCTGATTTTGCCCGCGTTTGGCATTGTTTCGTCGATCATTCCGGCATTCGCGAGGAAGCCGTTGTTTGGTTATGCATCGATGGTGTATGCAACCGGTTCGATTGCCATTTTGTCCTTTATCGTTTGGGGGCATCACATGTTTACGGTGGGCATGCCCGCTGCCGGCCAATTGTTTTTTATGTATGCAACCATGCTGATTGCGGTGCCGACCGGCGTGAAGATATTCAACTGGATTGCGACCATGTGGCGGGGTTCGCTTACATTTGAAACACCAATGCTCTTTTGTATTGGCTTTCTGTGCATGTTTACCCTTGGCGGATTCTCGGGCTTGGTATTGGCGGTCGTTGCGGTCGACATTACGTTGCACAACACCTATTACGTGGTTGCGCACTTTCACTACGTGTTGTTCCCAGGTGCCATCTGGGGGCTGACTGCGGCCGTATATTTTTATCTGCCAAAGTTTACCGGCAAGATGTACAACGAGACGTTGGGCAAATGGCACTTCTGGATTTCCGCCATTGCATTTAATGTCACCTTCTTCCCCCAACACTTCTTGGGACTAGCCGGCATGCCGCGCCGAATCCCCGATTATGCTTTGCAGTACATGGAGTGGAACGCGATATCAACGATTGGCGCGTTCGTCCTAGGCTTTAGTCAGCTAATTTTTCTTTACAATGTGGTAACAACAATCCGTTCTGGAGAAAAGGCCAAGGATCGGCAGTGGGAAGGTGCAGACTCGCTCGAGTGGACGCACCTACCCAGCCCGGCTCCTTATCACACGTTTGAAACTCCGCCGGTGCTGAAGTAGCCCAAGATGATGAGCAAAAAATCGAGTGACGCGGCAGGGGGCGGCCAGAGGCGCCGCAACACCATCACGCTGCTGCTGTTGCTGGCGTGGGTGGCTGCCGTGTTCACTTACTCGATTATGAAATTTGCGAAGGTGATCAATTGAGCGGGAGTGTCGACACAATTTCCCCGGCGGAGACACGCGAAAACAACCGGGTGATGTTTTGGAAACTGCTCATGGTTGTGCCGGTGATGCTTTTGTTTTGTGCATCCATGGTTCCGCTCTACCGCCAGATTTGTAACGTGCTTGGGATTACGGCGACGCGAACCATTGCGGAGAACACGAGGGTAGATGCGAGTCGGGTTGTGAAGGTGGAGTTCGTGGCAAATCTGAACCGGAATTTCGCATGGAAGTTTGAACCAGTTGAAAAATTTGTTGAGGTGCATCCGGGCGCGATGACGACGGTGAACTACCGTGTGACCAATACATTGTCATACGCGACAACTGGCCGCGCCGTTCCAAGCTTTGCGCCAATCGAAGGCGGTCTCTATTTCAACAAGCTCGAATGTTTTTGCTTTAGTAATCAGACATTGCAGGCTGGTGAAACACGCGATATGCCGGTCACATTTTTTATCGATACCAAAGCCCCTAAAGATGTGGGAACCATTGCGTTGTCCTACACTTTTTTTAACGTGACGGCTGAGGGCGGTAAATCGTAATGTGGAGCACAGTTAGGGCCGTGCTTTGGGGATTTCTGGGGATTAGAAGCAATAAGGGCTACGAGAGCGACCAGCAGAAGTTAAAGTTTCATCACGTAATCGCTGTCGGAATTACTTGCGCGTTACTTTTGGTCATAGGTTTGTTTTTTTTGGTAAGAATGCTCACTACCAAATAATATTCAATTATTTAAAGTTTTAAGGGAGTTCTGGCATGAGTGCAACAACTGGCGGCTACTATTTCGCCCCCCCCTCGAAGTGGCCTGTGGTCGGTTCCATTGCGTTGTTTTTCCTCATGGCCGGCTTGGCGATGTGGATGAACGAAATCCAGCCGTGGGGCTACACGTCGATGGCGCTCGGCTTTGGCATTTTGATATACATGCTGTTCGGGTGGTTTGGAATTGTTATTCATGAAAGTGAGTCTGGACTTTACAACAAGCAAATGGACACCTCCTATCGTTGGAGCATGAGTTGGTTCATATTCTCCGAAGTGATGTTTTTTTCCGCTTTCTTCGGCGCACTGTTTTACGCACGGATATTTTCCGTCCCATGGTTGGGCGATTTTGACAATGCGTTGATTTGGCAGGGATATGAGGCCAAATGGCCAACGATGGGGCCGTATCTGGACCCCAACCCGGCATTTCAGTTTTCACCGATGAGCGCGTGGGGGTTGCCTGCCATAAACACGGCGCTTTTGCTTAGCTCGGGTGTAACCGTTACGTGGGCGCATCATGCAATGCTGGCTAACAATCGCAAGCACTTAATCTTTGGCTTGTTCCTGACCGTGCTGCTTGGTGTAATTTTCCTCGGCGTCCAAGCTTACGAGTATGTCCACGCGTACTCTGATCTCAATTTGAAGCTGACTTCCGGCGTATTTGGCTCAACATTTTATATGCTCACCGGTTTTCACGGTTTTCACGTGACGCTTGGCGTCGTTATGTTGTTCGTGGTTCTTGTACGTTGTATCAAAGGGCATTTCAC
>ENA-OFCE01001229-OFCE01001229.1-metagenomes-genome-assembly--contig:-NODE-1229-length-13562-cov-5.386392_pt1 | contig 13562 bp, 16 predicted proteins | sample MGYA00153388_OFCE01 | MGnify analysis MGYA00153388
AGGCACTTCGTCGACTTCAGCAACGTCTGGCTCGCCTACGACGACGAGCTGCTGGCGCGCGGGCACTTCGCGGTGGAAGACATTTCGCTGAAGGTGGGCGAGGGCGAATTCATTGCCATCGTCGGGCCCTCGGGCTGCGGCAAGAGCACCTTCATGAAGCTCACGACCGGGTTGAAGATGCCCAGCAAGGGCAGCATCCACATCGACGGCCAGCCCGTCACCGGGCCGTTGAAGATCAGCGGCATGGCGTTCCAGGCGCCCAGCTTGCTGCCCTGGCGCACGACGCTGGACAACGTGCTGCTGCCGCTGGAAATCGTCGAGCCTTACCGCAGCCAGTTCAAGACCAGGCGCAAGGAGTACGCCGAAAAGGCGCGCACGCTGCTGGCCAGCGTGGGGCTGGCAGGCTACGCAGACAAGTTCCCGTGGCAGCTTTCAGGCGGCATGCAGCAGCGCGCCAGCCTCTGTCGCGCGCTGGTGCACGAGCCACGCATGCTGCTGCTCGACGAGCCCTTCGGCGCGCTGGACGCCTTCACGCGTGAAGAGCTGTGGTGCATCTTGCGCGACCTGCAGGCGGCGCAAAAGTTCAACGTCATCCTCGTCACGCACGACCTGCGCGAAAGCGTGTTCCTGGCCGACACGGTGTACGTGATGAGCAAGAGCCCGGGCCGCTTCGTGGTGCAGCGCGATATCGACCTGCCGCGCCCGCGCGATCTCGAGATCACCTACACGCCGCAGTTCACCGAGATCGTGCACGAGCTGCGCGGCTACATCGGGGCGGTCCGTCAAAAAGACGACAAGGCCGGCACGGCGGTGCTGCAATGAACCGGGGGGTGGTTTTAGTCCGGCGGTCACGACCTGCAAAGCTGACGGCATGAAGGTGTCCAGGTCCTTCGAGCGCTGGTCGCCCTTCGTGCTGCTGACCATCATGCTGCTGCTGTGGCAGGCGGTGGTGGCCCTGTTCAAGGTGCCGGAATACATCTTCCCCAGCCCCTGGCAGATCGCGCTGCAGTTCACCGAGTTCGGCGGGCCCATCCTGCAAGCCGCGTGGAAGACCTTTTGGGTCACCATGCTGGGCTTCGGCCTGGCCATCGTGGTGGGCGTGCTGCTGGGCTTCCTGGTCGGCAGTTCACGCGTGGCCTACGCAGCGTTGTTCCCGCTGCTGGTGGCGTTCAATGCTGTGCCCAAAGCGGCGGTGGTGCCGATCCTGGTGGTGTGGTTCGGCATCGGGCTGGGGCCTGGCGTGCTGACAGCCTTTCTCATCTCCTTCTTCCCGATCACCGTCAACATCGCCACCGGCCTGGCCACGATGGAGCCCGAGCTGGAAGACGTGCTGCGCGTGCTGGGCGCCAAGCGCTGGGACGTGCTGGTCAAGGTCGGCCTGCCGCGCTCCATGCCGTACTTCTACGGCTCGTTGAAGATCGCCATCACGCTGGCCTTCGTGGGCACCGTGCTGGCCGAGATGACGGCCGGCGACTCCGGCATCGGCTACCTGATGCAGACGGCAGGCAGCCAGCAGCGCATGCCATTGGCCTTTGCCGGTTTGGTCACCATCGGTGCCATGGCCATGGCCATGTACGAGCTGTTCAGCTGGATCGAGCGGCGCACCACCGGCTGGGCGCACCGCGGCACGCAGGGTGACTGAAGCCGGGGGCGCCACCGCCCCCTCCCCTTCCACCGGCTGGCGCGCCCACCTTTCGCTGCACTACACGCGTTCCGGCGACCGCACCGTGGCGCTGGACAGGCACAGCGGCCCGCTGCGCGTTCTGCAGCGCCTGTACCCGGAAGGGCCCGGCATCTGCCACCACGTGCTGATACACCCGCCGGGCGGCGTGGTCGGTGGCGACGTGCTGGAACTCGACGCGCGGCTGGACGAAGCCACCCACGCCGTGCTGACCACCCCCGGCGCCACGCGCTTCTACCGCAGCGAGGGCGAGACCGCGGTGCAGAGCGCGAATGTGTCGTTGGCCCCCGGCGCGCGGCTGGAATGGTTGCCGATGGAAAGCATCGCCCACCGCGGCTGCATCGCGCAGAACCGGTTGCGGCTGTCACTGGCCGCCGGCGCCGAGGCCATGGGTTGGGACCTGCTGGCCCTGGGCCTGCCTGCATCCGGCGACCAGTTCGACAGCGGCCAATACCTGCAGCACCTGGAAGTGCAAGGCGCCTGGCTGGAGCGCGGCCTGGTCGACGCGGCAGACACCCGCTTGCTGCACAGCCCGCTGGGACTGGCCGGGCGGCGCGTGCTGGCCACGATGTGGTTTACAGCCGGGAGCCCGTTGGCGTCAGCGCGGCGCGACGCCCTGCTAGACGCCGCCCGCGCCGAACTGGCGCACGACCCGCTGCGCGCGCACGCCGGGGCGACGGCGGCGCACCCGCGCGTGGTCGTGCTGCGCGTGCTGGCCGACCATGTCGAGCCCGCGATGGCCCTGCTGCGCCGCGTCCGCGCGGCCTGGCGAGGGCTGGCTTGGCAACTGCAGGCCCACCCGCCGCGTCTTTGGCAGACCTAAGGGGCCCCGGCGCCCTTGCTGCAGGCCGGAGTTATCTGGCGCTTTTGCGCTCTGCCGCTTGGCCGCTTGGCCGCTTAACCGCTTTGGCGCGGAATTGCATTGCCGACTTGCAGTCACGCCACCGCAGCGCCCGGCCCATGCTGTCCTGAGTTCGGCAGCGCACCGACGAGCCGCCCTCGCGCCCACAGCATCCTAGTCGTAGAGATCGAGTTCAGATATCGGAGCAGGCATGGTCAAGCAAGCGCGCATCACCGGCAAAGTCGAGTATCGCGAGGGCGACGGGCCGAACATCACGATCCGTCCCGGCCCTTGCGAGGTGGACGAGACCGCACTCGACGTGACCATCAGCTGGACCGACGGCGATTCACGCGGGTCGGCGGCGATGCCGCTATCCGACTACCGCAGCTACGTCGCAAGCCAGGCGATCCAGGTCGATGGCCAGAAGGCTACTTGAAGACTGGCCGCGGCTCAAACGCAACGCATCCTCATGGCCGACACCTACCGCGTTTCTGGAACACGGGTCCTGCTTTGGGGCGCTGTCGCCGCCATTCTGTGGGCCTGCTCCAGAACGGCTTGGCGGCTGCATGAGTCCAGCGAATTGACGCGCGCGAGCAAGCCGCTGCAGCGCATGCCCTTGCAGCCAGCCCTGCGGTTGCTGGTCGTCGGCGACAGCACGGCAGTGGGCACCGGCGCCTCGGCGCCCGGGTCTAGCGTGGTGGGTCTGCTCGCGCAGGGCTTTCCACGCCTGCTGATAGATAACCGCGCGCGCGACGGTGCGACGTTTGCCGAGATCCTGGCGCAGCTTGAAGGCAACGAGCGTTTCGACATGGTGCTGGTGATGGCGGGCGGCAACGACGTGGTCCGCCTGCGCGGGTTGGAGGCCTTGCAGGCCGATGTCGAACGCGTCACGCAGCGGGCAACCCAACGCGCCGCCCTGGTGGCGCTGATGCCCGCCGGCAATGTCGGCAACGCGCCGTTTTTCTTTACGCCGGTGTCCTGGTGGATGGCGTCGCGCTCGCGCCGGCTGCAAGCCTTCGCGCGTGAAGCCGCGTTGCGCCACGGCGCGGTGCACGTGAATCTGTTCCGCGAATCTGCCGACGACCCCTTCGTGCAGCGCCCGGAGCTGAACGCCGCGGACGGATTGCATCCCAGCGACGCAGGCTACCGGGTGTGGTTCGGCGAGTTGATGACCCAGGCCGCGTTGCCGCACAAGCTTTCTGCCGCCCTCGCTGCGGACCGTTGAACTTCGCCAGCCGGCCCAACCAGGAACCCCCCCCATGACCGAGATCCGTACCGGACAAGCCCCCCCGCCGTTGACACGCGCCGAGTTTCGCGAGCGCTTCAACGGGCGTTTCTACGATCCGGCCTTCAAAGCCGAGCGCGATGCCATTGCGCGGCTCGAAGCCATTGCCTGGGAAGCTCTGCAGGACGGTCGCAAGTCGCCCATCACCCGCGTTGCGGGCGCAGGGTTTTCCGACCCTGCCTACGAGGTGTCAGTGCAGTGGCTGGAGACCCGCATGCGCCTGCAGGCGGCGCAGGAACTTTGGAGCGACAGCGCCGGGAAGTCACGGGTGCTGCTGATCTGCGGCAGCGCACGCAACGACGGCACTTGTCCGGGCGAGGTGTCCAAGACCTGGCGCCTGACCGAGCTGGCGCAGCAGGTCGTCGAGGGCGCCGACATGCACGCCGATGTGCTGGACCTCAGCCTCGTGACGTCGGAATACGGCCGCAACATTTACCCGTGCAAAGGCTGCGTGTCCAGCGCCATGCCGCTGTGCCACTGGCCCTGCAGTTGCTACCCCAACCACTCGCTGAACCAGGCCGACGACTGGATGGCAGAGATCTACGAGCGTTGGGTCGCGGCCCATGCTGTGATCATCCTGGCACCGACCTACTGGTACCAGTCGCCGAGCCCGCTCAAGCTGATGATCGACCGCATGGTCTGCGCCGATGGCGGCAACCCCGACCCGACGACGACCCACGGCAAGAAAGTGGCCGAGGCCAAAGACATCGAGCAGCAGGGCTGGGACTACCCGAAGCACGTCGCCGGCCGCGCTTACGGCGTGGTGGTGCACGGCGACGTGGCGGGCATCGAGGACCACCGCCGCAACCTCACCGACTGGCTGGAGTGGATGGGGCTGGTCGATGCCGGCGCGGCTGCCAAGCTCGACCGATACATCGGGTACTACGAGCCCTACTACAACAGCCACGAGGCACTCGACAAGGACACCGCGGTGCAGGAGGAGGCACGCAACGTTGCCCGCGCCGTGGTGCAGGCCGTCAACGAATTGCGCGCCGGGCGGTTGAGCCAGCCCGACAAGGAACTGAAGTGGCCGCGCGTCAAGTGACCGAGCGACCTTCGTTCGGTCTGCTTCGAGCGAGCGGAACAACTGCTCCACCTTGACACGCGCGACATCGCAGTAGAGCGTGTCTGCGTCGCTGGTTGCAGCCGCGGGCTGGCTTGCACGATGGCCTGCAGGATGACTTGCAGGCTGGGCCACCGGCAGTGCCAGCCGCCGCCCAACCTGGGCAGCAACGAGCCGTCGCCGACCCGCGAGCTCACGCTTGCACAGCCAAAGCGCGTCGCTTCGCGCACGCAGGCGGCCCTCATCGAATGAAGGGACAGGAGCCGTCCAGGCCCGTTTCGCTGCGCCAGAACTCGAGCCACGCGCGGCTGCGCTCGGTGACCCATTGGCTGGTGCGACCGTTGCGGGCGAGATGGTCGAAATTGCGGCCGGTCATCAACGCCTGTCGCGCCACCGCGTACGGCACGAGCATCACAAGGGAAAGCCCGAGGCCAGCATGACCGAGGTCGTGCCGGCCTCGGGCACGGTCGCATTCAGATCGCGAAAGCTCGGCTCGTGGCCGAACAGCAAAGGGCCGGTGGCGCGGTTCTCGCTGGGATGGAAGCGATGGCCCGGCCGACGGCCCATGACGGCCCATGACGGCGATGACACGCGTGATGCGGCTGGCGAGCGCCGGCTCCTTCGCGAGCAAGGCCGCGAAATTAATCAGCGGCGCCAGCGCCATGACGGCAGGCGTGCCGCGCTGCATAGATTTACGCAGTGCGGCCTGGGCGTCCAGGTTACCGCCGTCTTCGAGGCCATTCGGCGTGGCCGCGCCGCGGCTCTTGTACACAAGCTGGGCGGCTGACGCCGGACGTCCCGCGCCCGCATCTGATTTGCTGCCCCGGCGCGCGCATCACCGGGTCCGATTCGCCCGCCGCCACGATGCCGGAAACGGTCGAAATGCCGGCAGTGTCGATCTGGCTAACGCTTGCCAGCGAAAGCAGCGCGAGGCAGTAGTCGGGGTCACGTCGATTGCCCGTTTCACAAGCGGCGTCGGCGTCGATCCGCACCCGCGTGGGTTTGGCCGTGGCGTGCGCCGGCGGCCCGTACTGCTGCGCGGGCTGCGGCATCTCACCGGCGCGCGACTGCGGCACCGGCACGGTACATCGCTGCCCAGACCCGCCGTGCGACGCTGCCGGTCACGGCGACCACATATTTGAGCCACGGCCCGCTTATCGATTCGGCGGCAATTTGACGGTACGGGCATGTGGCGACTGTGGGCGGAAGCACACCCCGTGCTGCGGCTCGGCGACGAGATTCAGGGAAATCTGTGCCGCGCTTCCTGGGTCGCTGGGTTCGCCAGCGCACGGACCCGGCCCCGCTGGCGGCGTAGCTTCAATTCACACCCACCACGTTGGAGGTTTCGAATGAGCTACGTCGACGGATTTCTGATCCCCGTGACAGCAGCCAACAAGGAGGCCTATCGCGACATCGCGACCAAGGCCGCGGCGCTGTTCAAGGAATTCGGTGCCACGCGCATCGTCGAATGCTGGGGCGAAGACTTGCCTGACGGCAAGGTCACCGACTTCAAACGTGCGGTCAAGGCCGAAGGCGCAGAGAACGTCGTCTTCTCCTGGATCGAATGGCCGTCGAAGGCGACGCGCGATGCAGGCAACGAAAAATTCATGAACGACCCGCGCATGAAGGCCTTCGGCGACATGCCCTTCGACGGCAAACGGATGATCTATGGCGGCTTCGAGCCGTTGCTGGATCTGTAAACAACGACCGATTCCGTCTCACAACGAGCCGCGCCGAACTTAACTCGCTGCAGCCGGACTTGCTGCCGGCCGCGAATGCTCTGGCGGCTTCACCCCGCTGCTCTTGCCACGGTCCACTTTCGAGGAGAACACATGAATCCGTCCACCATCCCGCCGTCGACGACGAAGCCTGCAGACCCTGACCTCGCCGAGCAGGCCCGCCCCGGCCATGGCATTCCGTCGCAAGACCCGAGCCTCGCTGCACAGTTGCCGCTGGAACCCGGCGAAGCGGAGCGCGAGGCTCACTCGGTGCTGGCGGGCGGCGGCATGGTGGGCGGTGCGGCCGCCGGGGTCGCGATCGGCAGCGTGGTGGCCGGCCCGGTGGGGGCGGTGGTGGGTGCCACGGTGGGTGCCGTTGCCGGCGCACTGGGCGGTGCCGCCGCGGGCACCCTGGTGAGTCCAGACGATTCGGGCGCGACCGAGCGACCACCCCCGGCAGCGCGCACGCCTGCGCGGTGACTTGGCGGGCGCCATAGCTTCGCCGGCCCGGTCCAACCGTGAAGGCGAGCGCCACGCTGCTAGGTCGGGGCCGCGATCGAGCCAGACCGAGGCTTTGCGGTCGGGTTGTCCGAATCGGCTACGGTGCACCAATCAGATCCGTCGTGAACGGCGGCAGCCGCGCCGTGAAGTTGACGCGCCGTGAAGCCGCCGCCCGTTCGAGTGTTCCGCAGCCAAAATCTCAGCATGGTCCGATCGATTCCCGGGTGCCGTTCAGCGTGGCGAGCCCGGTGCAGCGCGGGTCTGGCCGTGCTGGCCCTGGCGGGCTGCGCTTCGACGACGCCCGCGCCGGCGGCGTCATGGCCCCCGGCCGACACCGCGGCGCCGCCCGCGCAAGCGACGGCGGCAGCGGTCGACGGCCCATCCGAACAGCGCTTTGCCGAATGGATCGGCCGCTTCCGGGACACCGCGCGCGCTGCGGGCATCAGCGAGGTCACGCTGGGCTTGGCACTCGACGGTGTGCAATTCCTGCCTCGCGTGGTCGAACTCGACCGTTCGCAGCCCGAACTGAACCGCACGGTCTGGGACTATCTGGACAGCGCCGTGTCGCCGGCGCGTGTCGCGCTGGGCCTGCAAAGGCTGCAGCAAGTGCGCACCGACGCCGACACGGCGGCGGCCCGTTACGGCGTGTCGCCGTTCGTGCTGGCGGCCATCTGGGGCATCGAGAGCAACTACGGCAGCCACTACGGCGACATCCCGACCATCGACGCGCTGGCCACGCTGGGTTTCGAGGGCCGCCGCGAGCAGTGGGCCAGCGGCCAGTTGCTGGCGGCGCTGCAAATCCTCCAGCGCGGCGACATCGATCGCGCCCGCATGATCGGCTCGTGGGCCGGCGCGATGGGCCAGACCCAGTTTCTGCCGTCGGTCTATCTGGCCCATGCCGTCGATGCAGATGGCGACGGCCGGCGCGATCTCTGGGGCAGCATGGCCGACGTGTTCGCGTCGACCGCGAATTTTCTGGCCCACTCGGGCTGGCAGGCTGGGCAGCCGTGGGGCGTCGAAGTGGCGTTGCCTGCGGGCTTCGATGTCGGCCGCGCCGCAGACGCCGTGCGGTTGCCGTCAGCGCAGTGGGCGGCCGAAGGCGTGCGATCGATCGATGGCACGCCGCTGCCGGGCTTGAGCGACGCGTCGGTGCTGTTGCCGGCCGGCGCGCGGGGTCCGGCCTTCCTGACCGGTGCCAACTTTCGGGTCATCCTGCGCTACAACAACTCGACCAGCTATGCGCTGGCGGTCGGTCTGCTCGCGCAACGCCTGGCAGGCGGCCCGGCCGTGCAGGCGCCCTGGCCGCGTGAACTGGCAGGCCTGACCCGCGGTCAGGTGCAGGCTTTGCAGGCGTCGCTGAACCAGCGCGGCTTTGCCAGCGGCCCGGCCGACGGCCTGTTGGGACCCGCCACCCGCGACGGCATTCGCCTTTATCAGCGCAGCCTTGGTTGGCCGGCAGACGGTTATCCGACACTGGAGTTGCTGCAGTCTTTGCAGGCGCCATAGCCGGCTGTTGCCGCAACGAGCACCGGCCGCGCTGTGCGCATCGCATGGCTGGCGGAGACGCGGCGGTATGATCCGCCGGTTGGTGCTCGTCAAGGCGTTCCGCCGCGACAGTTCAACGGGAATCAGGAGGGAAATGGCCGTTTCGGTCGGCTCCTGACCTGAGCTGCCCCCGCAACGGTAAGCAGACGGCAAGCCAGTCGGTACCCGGCTCGCCAGTTCGTGACACACAGCCACTGGGTTCGGCATCGCGATCAGCGAGGCCGGCTGGGAAGGCGTCACGGGCAGTCTCTGTCAGCCCGGATACCGGCCAGCGAAGTGACGTCCCGCGCAAACGGCACGTCGTCCGGTGGGTGCTTGCGGGGAAGCAGGCGCACACGAACTTTGTGGCTCTGCAACCATGTCCTCGTCGCTCGCCGGCCCCGTTCGGGCTTGCATTTTGACTGCGCTGGGCGCAGCCGAATCTCGACCCTCGGTCGCGCTGCTTTCGGGGCGCATGCAGGGCTTGCTGCCCGGGCTGCCGCTGGCATTGCCGGCCTGGGCGCAAACCGCGCCGGCCGCTCAGATCCCGTTCAACACCGTCGTCGTCACCAGCATGCGCACGCCCGCCCGCATCGACGAAACGCTGGCCGACACCACCGTCATCGACCGAGCGCAGATCGAGCAAGCCACCGGCCGAACGCTTGCCGCGTCGCTGAGTCTGCAGGCCGGTGTGCAGTTCTGGTCGTACGGCGGTGCAGGCAAGGCCAGCCCGGTGTCGATGCGCGGCTTGCAGTCGTGCCACACGCTGTTGCTGATCAACGGCGCGCGCGACGGATCGGCCACCACCGGCGCGCCGGTCTGGGAGAACATCCCGCTCGACAGCATCGACAGCATCGACAGCATCGACAGCATCGACAGCATCGAGCGCATCGAGCGCATCGAGCGCATCGAGATCGTGCGCGGGCCGTCGTCGCACGCTGGGCTTGCGCGCGGAAGGCGTGCTGCGTTTCAGCGGCTTGTGAGACGCCGGCGATGCGCGAGCTGATCCCCGGTGGTGTTTTGCGAAATCGGCAGGCGCGCGGCATCGCGGGGTGCGGGCTGCGGCAGTTCCCGGAGGCGCCGGGCAGGCTGCGGCAGCAGGTGGCTGCGGCCTGCGTGCGTGCCACGCGCAGGCTGGCCGGCATCGACAGGCGGGTGGCGCCATGCGCGTGAAGGCGCGCCACCGGGCTGCGATGCTCGCTTTGCTCTGGCTGGCTGCGGCCTGTCTGCATCTGCCGGGGCAGGCCGCCGCCGCCGACATCGTGCTGCGCGACGATCGCGGCGTGGAACACCGCTTTGCCGCGCCGCCGCAGCGCATCGTCAGCATGCTGCCCTCGCTCACCGAACTGGCCTGGGTGCTCGGCGCGGGGCCGCGTCTGGTGGGCGTGGACCGCTATTCGAACTGGCCTGCTGCCGTCGCGCGGCTGCCGCGCCTGGGCGGTCTGGACGATGCCCAAATCGAAGCGATCGCTGCACTCAAGCCCGACGTCATCCTGGCGGCGACGTCGACGCGCGCGATGGAGCGGCTGGAAGCGCTGGGCTTGACCGTCGTGCAATTCAAGTCCGACAGCCATGCCGACGTGCGGCGCACGCTGGACGTGCTGGCGCGCCTGCTGGGCAGACCCGAAGAGGGCGCCGTCGCATGGGCGCGCCTGGAGCGCGAGATGGACAGCGCCGCAGCCCGCGTGCCACCGGGTCTGCGGGGTCAGCGCGTCTACTTCGAGATCGACGGCGGTCCGTACGCGGCAGGCAGCAGCTCGTTCATCGGCGAGACGCTGACCCGGCTGGGGCTGGGCAACATCGTGCCGGCCGGGCTGGGGCCGTTTCCCAGGCTGAACCCCGAGTACGTCGTGCGTGCCAAACCCGACCTGATGATGGGCCTGCAGCGCGAACAGATGGCACTGACACGGCGACCGGGTTGGAGCTCGCTCGCCGCTGTGCGTGACCAGCGCCTGTGCGGCTTCGACTCCGCACAGTACGAGGTGCTGGTGCGGCCGGGCCCGCGGCTGGGCGAAGCGGCCAACCTGCTCGCCGACTGCCTGGTGCGCCTGGGCACGGTGCAGGCCGGCGCAGGCACGGGCGGGCCCGCGGCGACGGCCCCGCGATGAGCACGCAGGCCGGCTCGGCGGCGCAGGGCGCGATCGGCACCAAGGTGCCGGCCGACGACGATGCCCGCCGGCGCACGCGTCTGCGCTGGCTGATGGGGCTGGTGATCGCGCTCGGCCTGGCGGCGGGCCTGGCGACCGGCTCGGCCGGCTTGTCACCGGCGCGGCTCTGGGCCGACCTGAGCAGCGGCGACGCCGGCCTGATCGTGGGCCAGATCCGCGCGCCACGCACGCTGGGCGCGGCGCTGGTGGGGGCGCTGCTGGGACTGTCCGGCGCCATCGCGCAGGGGCTGTTTCGCAACCCGTTGGCCGACCCCTACCTGTTGGGCAGTGCCGCCGGCGCGGGTCTGGGCGTCGTGCTGGTGCTGGCCGCAGCGGCCCTGGGCGGCTCCACCATCAGCCTGTCCACCGTGGTCTGGCTCGAGCGCGTGGGGCTGGTCACGGTGGCCTTCCTCGGTGCGTTGATCGGCGTGGCCATGACCCTGACGCTGGCCCGCGGCGCCGTGCAGACCCTGCGCCTGCTGCTGGCCGGCGTGGTGGTGGGGGTGTTGCTGGGCGCGTTGAGTGACCTCATCACCGTGGCCTCGCCCGATGCCTTGCGCGGCAAGCAGGCCTTCATGCTGGGCAGCACCAGCTTTCTGGGCTGGAACGCGTTGGCGTTGATGGCGGCCGGTCTGGTGCTGCTGCTGGTCGTCGCCCACCGCCATGCCCGCGCGCTGGATGCGTTGACGCTGGGTGAGGACAGCGCCGTCAGCCTGGGGCTGGACCTGGGCCGCATGCGCCTGACCCTCGTGCTGATGCTCAGCCTGGGCACGGCGCTGGCCGTGTCACAGGCCGGCCTGGTCGCCTTTGTCGGCCTGGTGGCGCCGCATCTGGTGCGCCGCAACGCGCCGGGCCGCCACGGCTGGCTGTTGCTGGCCAGCGCCGGCATGGGCGCGGCGTTGCTGCTGGTGGCCGACGTGATCTCGCGTGCGCTCATCGCACCCGAAGAACTGCCGGTGGGCGTGGTGACGGCCGTGCTGGGCGGTGCCTATCTCTTCTGGCTGCTCAAGCAGCGGGCCACCCCGTGAACGCTCGCGCAACGCCGCTGCACGGGGAGCGCGCTGACACGGCCGGCGAGACTGCCGAGACCGGCCCGACCGGCACGACCGGCACGACTGGCGCGACTGGCGCGACTTGCGCGACTGGCGCGAGCGGCACGACTGGCGCGCCCGGCACGACCGCACGTCAGCGCGAAGCGGCAGCGGCGACCACGCTGGTGCAGGCCGAGGGCGTGCGCGTTCTGCTGGGCGGGCGCCACGTGCTGGACGGCGTGACGCTGCAGATCGGCGCCGGCTGGACCGCGCTGGTCGGCCCCAACGGCGCCGGCAAGTCGACCCTGCTGCGCGCGCTGGCCGGCCTGCAGCCCTTGGTCTCGGGCCGGGTGATGCTGCAGGGGCAGGATGTGCACCGGGCACCGCCGGTCGAACGCGCGCGGCGGCTCGCCTGGTTGTCGCAGCAAGGCGATGTGACCGGCGAGCTGACGGTGCGTGAGACGGTGGAACTCGGCCGCATCGCGCACCTGGGCCTGTTGGGCACGCCGGGCGCGGCCGACCACGCGGCCGTCGAACGGGCGATGGCGTTCACCGAATGCACCGGCTGGCAGTGCCGCCGGCTGCATGAACTGTCGGGCGGCGAACGCCAGCGCGTGCTGCTGGCGCGTGTGCTGGCCACCGAGGCTCCGCTGCTGCTGCTGGACGAGCCCACCACGCACCTGGACGCGCCGCACCAGGTGGCGCTGGCCCGGCTGTTCCGCCGCCTGGCAGGCGACACCGCACAAGCGCGCGCCGTGCTGACCGTGCTGCACGACCTGCCGATCGCGCTGCAGGCCGACCGTCTGCTGGTGCTCGAGCAGGGTCGGTTGCGCGCCGACGGCCCACCCTCTGACCCGGCCGTGCAGGCAGCCCTGGTGGGCGTGTTTGCCGGTGCGATCCGGATCGATACCGATGCCGCCGGCCGGCCGCGCGTGGCCCTGGCACTCGACATGCACTGACCCCCCGGCAGACGTCCTGCCCGTCGAAACCACCATGACCGAAACCTTTGAACCGACCCTGCCGCTGCATGCTTTCGGCGATGTCTCGCTGCGCGAACAAGTGCAGGCCGCGCTCGATGCCAAGGCCGCGGGCCTGGACCTCATCACCTGGACGCTGGAACGCTCGGGCATCCTGGCCGATGGCAACAACGGCTTCTACTTCCAGACCTTCGACAGCGCCATCAAGCGCGAGGGCGATCTTTACCGCGTCATCGACGTGCTGGCGCAAGACGTGGGCGTGCTGGGCATCTTCAGTGACTGGCCCGCGCCCGTCACCTTCTACGCCAACTGCATGGGCTTGAAGTAAGGCTGGTTGGCTGGCGCGGCGCTGGCCCCGCGGGCGCGTGGCGCTGTTCGCCGCCGCGGCGGGCGTCGGCCTGGTGGTGGCGATACGCGTTGTCGACGCCGTCGCGCCGATGCCGGTGTTCATCGACGCCACACGCGGTTGGCCCGGCCTGCTGACGATGGCCGCCGGCGCTGCGTTGGGTGGGCTGCTCTACGCTCGCGTCACACAACGGACATGATGAACACGACAAATGCCGAGCCCGTGATCGAGCCCGTGATCGAGCCCGTGACCGAGCCCGTGACCGAGCCCGAATTCATGGGCCTTCGAAGCTTCGCGCGAGTTTGACCAGCATCGCGACGATGCGCTCGAGCATCTGCTTGCCGGCACGGTGCTCGACCTCGTTCGTGAGCTCGAGCCGTAGACAGACATCCATGAGCGCTGCCGACTCCGTCGCCGAACCTCGAGCAGCGAGAGAGTACCGTCGATT
>ENA-OFCE01001230-OFCE01001230.1-metagenomes-genome-assembly--contig:-NODE-1230-length-13551-cov-7.114034_pt1 | contig 13551 bp, 12 predicted proteins | sample MGYA00153388_OFCE01 | MGnify analysis MGYA00153388
TCGTTGACGTTGATCTTGCCGACCTGCGCGGCGGCGAAGCCCAGGTCCTTGGTCAGCGCGCCCAGCACGTCGCCGGCACGGATCTTTTCCTTGCGCCCGCCCAGGATCTGCAGCGTGGCCATGGGCGGCATCAACGGCTCGGTGCTGGCGGGCGTGAGTTCGCTTAAACGGTGCCAGTCCGACGTGAAGCCGCCCACATGCTCGATCTGCCCGACGCGGCCCATCTCGTCCAGGCTGGCCAGGCTGAACGCCCAGCCGGCTTCGTCCACGCGCCCGGTGCGGCCGATGCGGTGGGTGTGGGTGTCGGTGTCGGGCGAGATGTCGACGTTGATGACGGCCTCGAGCTGCGCGATGTCCAGGCCGCGCGCGGCGATGTCGGTCGCCACCAGCACGCTGGCGCTGCGGTTGGCAAAGCGGATCAAGACCTGGTCGCGGTCGCGCTGTTCCAGGTCGCCGTGCAGTTCCAGCGCCGCGTAGCCCTGGCCGCGCAGCACCTGCACGAGGTCGCGGCATTGCTGCTTGGTGTTGCAGAAGGCCAGCGTGCTGACGGGGCGGTAGTGGTCGAGCAGCAGCGACACGGCGTGCAGGCGCTGGTCTTCGCGCACCTCGTAGAAACGCTGGCGGATCTTGGTCGTGGCGTGCGCTTCCAGCAGCTTGACTTGCTGCGGCTGGCGCATGAAGGCCGCGCTCAGCTTGGCGATGCCTTCGGGGTAGGTGGCCGAGAACAGCAGCGTCTGGCGTTGCGCCGGGCATTGCTTGGCCACCGTGGCGATGTCGTCGAAAAAACCCATGTCGAGCATGCGGTCGGCTTCGTCGAGCACCAGCGTGTTCAGCGCATCCAGTCGCAGGCTGCCGCGCTCCAGGTGGTCCATGATGCGGCCCGGCGTGCCGACCACGATGTGCGCGCCGTGCTCCAGGCTGGCCAGCTGCGGGCGCAGCACGGCGCCGCCGCAGAGTGTGAGCACCTTGATGTTGTCTTCGGCGGCGGCCAGGCGGCGCACCTCCTGAGTCACCTGCTCGGCCAGTTCGCGCGTGGGGCACAGCACCAGCGACTGCACGGCGAAGCGGCGGATGTTCAGGTTGGCCAGCATGACGAGCGCAAACGCCGCTGTCTTGCCGCTGCCGGTCTTGGCCTGGGCGATGAGGTCGCTGCCGGCCAGCGCCAGCGGCAGGCTGGCGGCCTGGATAGGCGTCATGCCCGCATAGCCCAGCCGCGCCAGGTTGGCCAGGGTGGTGGGGGGCAGCGGCAACGTCGAGAACGGCGGGCCGACGGCGGCAGGGGGATCGGTCACAGGAACGGGGCTCATCGCTGATTGTCGCGGCCCCACCAGGCCCAGCTTGCCAATGCCAGCAGAGGCAACAGCGCGACGTCAATCCACCACACCCTTTGCAGTGCCGGCAGCAACCCAGGCGGCGCCAGCAGGACAAAGCCCAGCACCGAACCCCACGCGGCCAGCAAGGCCAGGCCCTGCCACTCCGGCTTGAACGCGGCTGCCGCCAGCAGTGCGCCCAACAGGCCGAACAACGCGGCGCGGTGGCGCATCAACAAAAGCAGGTTCGGTTCTTCGATGTGCAAGTCATAGAGCTGCAACAAGCGTGGCGTGCCCAGCACGCCCAGCAAGGGCAGCAGGTGCACGGCAGCCACCAGCAGCAGCACGGCACTGATCAACCACGGGCGGTTCATCGCTTGGGCCACAGCAAATAGGCCAAGGGCCCGAACGAGCCGGCCACCAAGGTCAGCAGCACCCAGGGCCACCAGGGCCTGCCCAGGGCGCGGCAGTCGCGGACGATGAAGCCCATCAGCAGCGTGCAGGCCACGACAAGGTCCACGGTGATTTGCGTGCTGCCCAGGTTGGCGAAGCCGCCCTGCCAGATGCCCAGGTAGCCGACCTGGCTCAGCACCCAGATCGAGAAGGCGCCGAACGGCAGCGCAACCAGCCAGAGAGTGGGTTTCAACCAGGACATGCAAGCTCCCATATTCAAGGCGGTGAACAACGGCCACAGTGTTGTGGGCTTGACGCTGCGCGGCAACGACCTCTGAGGTCATCGTTTTCATGGCGCGCATCGCCTACCCTTCACGGCATGCATCCGCTCACCGCCCTGCGCCGCCAACGGCGTGTCAGCCAACTCGAACTGGGCCTGCGCGCCGGCGTGTCACAGCGGCACTTGAGTTGCATCGAAACCGGGCGCGCGCGACCCACGCGCGGCACCTTGCTGGCCTTGCTGGACGCACTGGAGGCACCGCTGCCCGAGCGTAACGCCGCCTTGCTGGCGGCAGGCCTGGCACCGGCCTACAGCCAGCACGCGCTGAACGCGCCACAGCTGGGCCCTGCCCGCGATGCGTTGCAGCAGCTGCTGCACGCACCCGGCAGCCCGCCGGCCTTGGTGCTGGACGCCGAGTGGAACCTGGTGATGACGAATGCCGGCGTGCACCGGCTGTTGGACCTGTTGGGACTTGTCATGCCCGCAGGGCAGGCCAACTTGCTGGACTGGCTGCTGGGGCAGGGCGGCCTGCGCAGCTGCTTGCTGAACGAAGCCGAGGTCTGTGGCGACGTGTTGCAGCGCGCCCGGCGCGAGGCGGTGCAGGTGCCGGCGCTGGCCGCGCGCTTGCATCGCCTGCAACCGGGCTTGCCCGGCTGGCCGACGCCCGCCGCGCAAGCGCCGTTGCTGCTGACGCGGCTGCGTTCAGTGGCCGGCGAACTGCGCCTGTTTTCAATGTTCACCAGCTTTGGCTCGCCACTGGACGTGACCCTGGCCTCGCTGCGCATCGAGCATCTGTTCGCCGCCGACGCGGCGACTGCGGCTGCACTCAGCGTGCGCTGAGCGCAAGCCGCATCAACAAGCCGGCAATGGGCCGGCCCTGGTCATGGCGCAGCGTCTGCCGTTCGACGTGCTGCACAGCAAACCCATGCGCCGCCGCCAGCCCGGCCACATAGCCCTGTGAATGGGCATAGCGCGCACTGGGCCGCAATTGCAACGCCTGGCCCGCATCAGCTTCTTCCACCGAAAACAGGAATACGCCGCCCGGCAGCAGTACCCGCGCCACGCCGGCAAACACGGCGTACGGTCGGGCCGCGCCCGCGCGGGCCGTCATCACAACGGGGCAGGCATGGTCTCCATGGCACTGCGCGCCGGCAGCACGATCTCGAACACGGCGCCCCCGCCGGGGCGGTTGCGCGCCACGATGTGACCGCCATGGGCGTCGACGATCTTGCGGCAGATCGCCAGCCCCAGGCCCGTGCCGCCCGAGCCGTCCTTGGTCAGGCTGGACTGCACGAAGGCCTCGAAGATCGTCTCCAGTTCGGCCGGCGGGATGCCCGGGCCGGCATCGGCCACGCTCAGCCGCAACTCGCCCAGGTCGGTCTGATCGGCGTCGACCTCGATGCAACCGTCGTCGCGCGAAAAGCGCACGGCGTTGGCAAGCACATTGCGCACCACCTGCTGAAAGCGCAACGGATCGACCTTGGCGCGCAGCGGGTAGTCCGCCAGCCGCAGGTCCAGCCGAAGACGGCGCCCGGCCAGCAGCGGGTCGAACTCTGCGGCCACCGCGCGTACCAAGGGGCGCAAGTCGCTGCGCTCGAGGTGGATGTTGCCCACCGTGCTTTCGATCTTGGCGACGTCCAGCAGGTCGTTCACCAGCGCCAGCATGCGGTGCCCGGCGGCGTGGATGTCGCCGAACATCGCTGCCAGCCGCGCTTGCTCGCGCCCGCGCAATTGCCCGAGTTCCGAGAATCCGATGATGGATTGCAGTGGCGTGCGCAGCTCGTGGCTGATGTTGGCAATGAACTCGGACTTGGCGCGCGACGTTTCTTCGGCCGCGTCACGCGCCTCACGCGTGGCGCGCTCGGCGGCGCGGTACTCGGTCACGTCGATCAACACGGCCAGGATGTCCATGGTTTCGCCGCCTTCGCGCGACTCGGCCGGCAGGGCACGTTTCTCGATCACCACGTCGCGCATCGAGCCATCGGCATGCGGCACCCGCGCGTCGTAACGCACCGGCTCGCCCGTGGCGTAGACGCGCTCGTCGGCTGCTTCATGCACGCGGCGGTCGACATCGGACAGATGGGCACCCACCGCCTGGCCCAGCACGTCTTCGCGGCGGCGGCCGCTGAAAGCTTCCCAGGCGCGGTTGACGATGCGGTAGCGGCGCGCGCGGCTCATCACAGACGTGGGCAGCGGGCTGCTTTCCAGCAGCAGTTCGCTGAACGCCAGCTGGGCCTGCAGGCGGCGCCGCGATGCCGCGCGTTCGGTGACGTCGACGGCGCTGCCGACGAAGCCGCCGGTCTCGTCGCTCAGGGGCATGGTGGTGCATTCGAAGACCCGCTCGTGGCCGTCGGCGTCAGACAGCGACAGCACTGCCCGGCGTGCCCCGGTGCCAGGCGCGAACAGTGCCTGCGCGGACGCACGCCCGTGCGCAGGCACGCAGCCGGACAGCGGCCGGCCCAGCCAGGCCTCGGCGGCCGCACCCGTCAGCCTCACCCAGGCTGGGTTGACGTAGACCAGCAAGCCGTTGCGGTCGCAGCGGAACACCAGTTCCTGCAGGCCCTGCAGCGTGGCCGCCATCTCGCGGTCGCGCCGCGCCACTGCAGCTTGCGCGAGGTCGCGCGCACGCAGGCTGCGCGCGGCCAGCGCCGTCATCACGCCGATGAACACGAGCATGCCCACCCCCAGGCCGACAGTGACGCGGCTGGCTTGCCACCACTGCGCCCGTTCGGCGGCGGCGTCGAACTCCACCGTCACCAGCAAGGGCCAGCGGCCCGATGCGCGAAACGCGGCGATCTGGTTGCCTGGGCGCAGGCTGGCGCCGATCCACTGGCCGTGCTCGCGGCCAGGCAGGAACTGGGTGAACGGCGGCAACCCGGCCAGCACGTCGCCTTGTGTGCGCTCGACGCCGGTCGTGGCTGCCAGCAGCACGCCGTCCCAGGCCAGCAGGCCCGAGGCCATGTGCTTGTTGTCCAGCGTCACCTGCTGGAAGTTGGCCAGTGCGTCGACGTTGACTTGCGCCAGCACCACGACGCGGCGCCCGTTAGGCAGCGCCACCGTGCTCAGCATGGGCAGGAAGCCCACACCGGCCGTTGCGGGCGGCGGGGCGCCCAGTCGCAGATCGGCCAGCCGACGCTGGTTCACGAACTTGCCCAGCACCCACTGCCCTGGCCGCGGCAACGGGCCGAGGCGGGCGATGTCGATCACCAAGCCGACATTGCCCGCCTCCGCGCTGGCAAGCACCTGGCCCTGGACGTCGACAACGCCGATGCCACGCAGGAAGGGCAGGTTCACCAGCGTTTGCCCCAGTGCTGCCCGCAGCTCCGGCGCGTCGGGCGCCTGGCCGCGGGCCAGCAGCTCGTTCAAGGTGGCCAGGGCCAGTGCGGTGGCGTCCATGCTGCGCGTGGCCTGGTCGGCAAACAGGCGCGCCATCAGCACCGTGTGGTCATGCGTGCGTTCGACATGGACCTGCCGCTCGAACATTGCCAGCGCCGCCAGCGCCAATGCCACGGCCAGCGCCACCAGGCCGCCGGCCCACACCACGGTATGGCGCGACACCCGCCTCTTGCGCCGCGCGTCGATCACCTCAGGCGCACGATCGGCGACAGCCCGTGCTTCCTGGCGGCGGCTTCGAGCCGGCCGTCGCGCTGGATGCGGGCGACGAACTCATCGACCTGGGTCAGCCACTCCGCGTCGCCAGGCTTGACGGCATAGGCGTAGGGCAACACGTGGAACGGCTGCGGTGGTGAGATCAGCGTGGCCCAATCGGCGTTGTCCAGCAAGCGCCTGCTGTACGGGTAGTCGGTCATGAAGACATCGACGCGGCCGGCTTCCAGTTCACGTTCGCGGGTGGCCGGTGGCGCCACCCGGACCAGCCGCGCCTGCTTCAGTGCCGCGCCCATCACCGGCTCCATGAACGTGCCGGCCTGCACCGCCACGGCCACGCCGGGCTTGTCGATGTCTTCCCAGCGCTGCACGACGCGGTTGGCCCTGGTCGTGACGGCGTAAATGTCGCTCTGCATGTAGGGGCGCGTGAAGCGCAGCTTTTCCACGCGCTGGGGCAGCATGCCGATGGCGAACATGGCGATATCGCAGCGGTCGGACTCCAGGTCGGCGACCAGCGTGGCGAACGACGAGTCCACGTACTCGAGCCGGTATGTCTGGTCGCCTGCGAACGCGGCCGACAGGTCGATGTCGATGCCCACCAGCTGCTGGGTGCGCGGGCTGCGCAGGCTGACGCCGTAGTAGTCGGGCCAGATGCACACGCGCACCGCGCCGCTCTTCTTCACGCGGTCCAGCACCGGCCCGGCCAGCGTTGCCGGGGTGGCGGTGGCCAGCAGCGCGGCCAGAGCGCCCGTGGCGAACAGCGTGGCCGGCAGCGCGGCCCGCTTTTGCAACGTCGATGTCATTGGAGGGTCTCTCTCAGGCAGCGCGCAGCGCCGGTTCGGCCACGCCGGTGAGCTCCTCAAAGCCCAGCTTCTGCTCGTTCACGGCCAGGCGCAGCGCGACCATTTCGTCCAGATGGGCCACGAAGGTGTCGACCACGCGCGGGTCGAAGGCCAGGCCGCGCTGCGCCTGCAGCATGCGCACGGTTTCCTCGATGCTGAACGCCTCGCGGTAGCAGCGGTCCATCGTGAGCGCGTCGAAGTAGTCGCACACGGCCACGATGCGGCCGGACATGGGGATGGCCTCGCCCGCCAGCCTGGCGGGATAGCCGCTGCCGTCCCAGCGTTCGTGGTGCGCCAGCGCCACCTCGGCAGCCAGCTGGAACAGCGGGATGCGCGAACGGCCGAGAATCTCCGCGCCGATGCGCGGGTGCTCGTTCATGACTGCGCGTTCCTCGGGGGTGAAGCTGCCGGGCTTCTTCAGCACCGCGTCGGGGATGCCGATCTTGCCCACGTCGTGCATGGGCGCGGCCTGGCGCAGCAGGCTGGCAGCGGGCTCGCTCCAACCCAGCCGCAGCGCCAGCGCGCCGGACAGGTAGCCGATGCGCACGATGTGCACGCCGGTGTCGTCGTCGCGAAACTCGGCGGCGCGCGCCAGGCGCAGCAGGGCGTCGTGGTGGGCCCGCGCCACCTCCTGCAGGGCGTCGTTGCGTTCGCGGTACATGCGGCCGAAGTCGGCCACCATGCATTCCATCTGCGCCGTGGCCTCGTCGCTGAAGCAGTGGGCGGACGCGGAAGGCGGTGCGGTCTGGTTCATGGCTTTTACTCAGGAAGCGGTGGCGAGCGTGCCGATCAGGTCGAGCAACTGCATCGGGCTGAAGGGTTTGACGAGATAGGCGTCGGCGCCGGCCGCCAGGCCGGCCTCGCGGTCAATGCTGTTGCCGCGTGCCGACAACATCACCACCGGCACGCCGGCCAGTGCCGGGTCGGACTTCACGGCGCGGCACAGGTCCAGCCCGTTCAGCGGCCCCGGCATCATCACGTCGAGCAGCAACAGGTCGGGCAGCAGTGCGCGTGCCATGTCCCACCCGGTGGCCGCGTCGTCAGCCTCGTGGATTTCGAACGCCTCGAACTCCAGCGTCATGCGTATCAGCCGTCGGATGTCGGCGTGGTCTTCGACGATGAGGATCTTTTTCATGGGGTGGGCAAAGGGCAGGGCGTCGTGGTGCACTGATTCTGCTGGAAATGATAATTACCGAATCAAATTCGACTTCCCGTCGGCTTGCAAAAGCGGCAGAATTGCACGCATGCCCATGAACACCGTCACCACCTCTTTGACCACCGCCGCGCCTGGCACAACCGACGACGAACTGACCACCCGCGACGTGGCGCGCCAACTCGGGCTGGCCGTGCGCTCGGTGCAGCTCATGGTGGACCGTGGCGAACTGCAGGCGTGGAAGACGCCGGGTGGGCACCGACGCATCGCGCGCGCCTCTGTCGAACGCTGGCAGCAGCAGCGGAGCTCACCGCGCCTGCCCGCTGCCACTGGCGTTGCAGCGCCGACGCGCGGCGCGGGTCGGGAGCCGCAGGTGCTGCTGATCGAGGATTCGCGGCATTTCCAGAATCTGGTCTCGCTGCTGGTGCGGCAGCGCTTCCCGCAAGTCAAGCTGCATGTCGCCGACGACGGCATCGCCGGGCTGGCGCTGGCCGGGCAATTGCAACCCGAGGTGCTGCTGGTGGACATCCTGCTGCCCGGTATCGACGGCGCCACGCTGATCACTGCACTGCGTTCGCACCCGGCCTTCGCGGCCAGCCGCCTGATAGTCGTCACGTCGCTGGACGGCGAGGCCCTGGCGCCGTACGCCTTTGCGCTGCAGGGTGTGCCGGTGGTGCACAAGCCGCGCCTCGTGGCCGAGCTGCCCGCACTGCTGGAGGCGGCATTGGCGGCACTGACGGCAATGACGGCACCCGCACCGGCGGCGGCCTGAGCGCCGCCGGTCGCCTGAGCGGCTTGAGCCGAGTGAGCTGAGTGAGCGGAATCTGCGGAATGAGCGGAATGCCGGCCGGCGCGGCGCCGGCTCGCGTCGTTCTGGTGGACGACGACGCCTCGATCCGCCGCCTGGTGGCGCTGGCGCTGGAGGACCTGCCTGTCGAACTGGTGGCCTGCGCCGACGCTGCCCAGGCCCGGCAGGCGCTGCGTGACGCGCCCGCCGCGCTGCTGCTGACCGACTTGATGATGCCCGGCGAGAGCGGGATGGCGCTGCTGCAAATGTTGGCCGCTGACCCAGGGCTGCGCGGGCCGGCGCAGTTGGCGGTCTTCAGCGCCGGTGTGGACGAGGCGACACAGGCTGCGCTCGACGCGCTAGGCGTGTGGCGCGTGCTGCACAAGCCGGCGTCGATGGCTCAATTGCAGGACTGCGTGACGCAGGCGCTGGTCGTCCAGACCGTGGTCCGGACCCGGACCCGGACCCTGTCCCAGACCCAGCCCCCGGCCGTCCAGTCACGAGCAGCCTCGTCGCGCGCGGCGCCGGACCCCGTGCATGACAAGGCCGCCGCGATCGAGCGGCATTTCGGTGGCGACGCAGCGCTCTTTCACGCTTTCCACCAGGGATGTCTGCTGCAGTTCGCCGTCGACATCGCCGTCGGCGATGCGGCACTGGCGGCGGGCGACCTGCCAGCATTGCGCCGCATGGGCCACAGCCTGTCCAGTGTGCTGCAGACCCTGGGCCACACTGCCCCGGCGGCGCAGGGGCGTGGGTTGGACATTGCCGCCGCCGCAGGCCGCCTTGAAGAGAGCGCCGGCCACTGGCAAAGGCTGCGCGATGCCTTGTCGCGGCTCTAGGCGGCAGCTTCAGGCGGCAGCTTCAGGCGGCAGCTTCAGAGAAAGAGTCTTGAAGTGATGAAAATCACGGCGAAAACTGCTGGTTTATTTGCCACTCTAAGTTTCAAAGATATCATTTCATGTGTCAGTTCCCGGGTTTGACACCCGCTCACGGCGTCCTCAGATGAATACTTCTCTTGCACCTCGAACCGCCGCCGGCCCGCGTGACCTGCTGGCCTGCCGTGCCTGTAGCTCACCAAATCCCTGAACCCTTGAATCCCTGAACCGCAAAACCGTTGAATCAGAGAAAGAACACCATGCAATCGTTGAAGGTTTCCACCCGCCTGGCCGTTCTCGTCGGCCTGTGCCTCTTGCTGCTCGTCGTCGTCGGCACGGCCGGTCTGTGGGGCCTGCAAACTGCCAACGTCTCAATGCGCACCATGTACGACGACCGCGTCGTGCCGCTGCGCCAGCTCGGCGAGATACAGCGCCGGCAGCTGGCCAGCCAGATCGTCGTCGAGGCGCATGTCGCCAGTCCCGAGCCGGGCGGCGCCAATGCTGCCATCGCCCTGATTCAGGAGAACATCGCCGAGATCGACGTGTCGTGGGGGGCCTACATGGCCACGCAGCTCACTGCCGAAGAAGCGCGGCTGGCGCAAAAGTTGTTGGAAGTGCGACGCCGCTACCTCGCCGAGGGACTGCGGCCCGCGCTGGAGGCGCTGCGCGCCGGGGACCCCGAGCGCAGCCGCCTTGCTGCGGCGCACATGCTCGCGCTGTACACCGATGTCCAACCGGTACTGGAGGCGCTGCTGAAACTGCAGGCCGACGTCGCCGCCAGCGAGAACACCGCGTCGGCGCAGCGTTACGAGACCTTGCGCAACACCGGTATCGCCACCCTGTTGGTGGGCCTGCTGGCGCTGGCCGCCACGGGCCTGGTGGTCACCCGCGGATTGCTGCGCGAACTGGGCGCCGAGCCGGCGGACGCCGCTGCGCTGGCGCGCCGTGTCGCGGCCGGGGACCTGACACAGCCCGTCACGCTGCGCCCGGGTGACACCGGCAGCTTGATGGCGTCGCTGGCAGAAATGCAGCAGTCCTTGTGCGAGGCCGTAGCCGGGGTGCGCCGCAATGCCGACAGCGTGGCCACCGCCTCCAGCGAGATCGCTCAAGGCAACCTGGACCTGAGCCAGCGGACCGAAGAGCAGGCCAGCGCGTTGCAACAGACCGCTGCTTCGATGGAGCAGCTGACGGGCGCGGTGCGCCAGAGCGCAGACAACGCGCGCCAGGCCAGCCAGTTGGCCACCGCTGCCAGCGACGTCGCGCAACGGGGTGGCCGGGCCGTGGGCGAGCTGGTGACGACGATGCAGGGCCTCAACGAAAGTTCAAGGCGCATCGCAGACATCGTCGGCGTGATCGACGGCATTGCCTTCCAGACCAACATCCTGGCGCTCAACGCGGCCGTCGAGGCGGCGCGTGCCGGCGACCAGGGCCGCGGCTTTGCGGTGGTGGCCAGCGAGGTGCGCTCGCTGGCGCAGCGCAGCGCCGCAGCCGCAAAAGACGTGAAGGCTTTGATCGCCGACAGCGTCACCCGCATCGAAGCCGGTGGCACGGTGGCCGACCGTGCCGGCCAGACGGTGGGCGAGGTGGTCGACTCGATCAAGCGCGTGAGCGACCTGGTTGCCGAGATCAGCGCCAGCAGCCAGGAACAGAGCGCCGGCATCGACCAGGTCGGTCAGGCGGTGGTGCAGATGGACCAGGTCACGCAACAGAACGCCGCACTGGTCGAAGAGAGCACGGCCGCGGCCGAAAGCCTGCGCCAGCAGGCGTCCCAGTTGCTGGCGGCGGTGCAGGTGTTCCGTCTGGACGAGGCGCAGGCCCCGTCCGCAGTGCAGGGCTCCACGGCGGCGGCACCCGCCAGGACCGGCGCCGAGCGGCGCGGCCCGCAGCGCGCAGTCAACGCGGTGCGCCCGTCATTCGGGCGCGCTGCCATGGCGGTCGCTGCGGCGCCACGCGCGACCGGCACCGATGGCGGGTGGGCTTCGTTCTGACCACAACTCGGGTGTGGAGACGCCAACCGTACCCCGAGCCGGGCGCCTTTCAGCGACCTGTCATCGGCCGCGCATCATCAGCATCAGCAGGCCTGCGATCGGCAGGCCCTGGTCGTGGCGCAGGGTCTGGCTGTCGATCTGCTGCACGGCAAGGCCGTGGGCTGCAGCCAATTCGGTGATGCAGCTCTGCGAATGTGCATAGCGCGCACTGGGGCGCAGCTGCATGCGTTGGCCGGCATCGGCCTCTTCGACCGAGAACAGGAAGCACCCGCCGGGTTGCAGCACGCGGGCCGCGCCCGCGTACACGGACTCCAGCGCGCCGACATACACGAACACATCGGCCGCCACCACCAAGTCGTAGCGTGCTTTTGTGGTTTGCAGATATTCGGTGACGTCGCCATGGTGCAGGCTGCGGTAGAGCTCGGAAGAACGGGCCTTGTCCAGCATCTGGCTGGACAGGTCGACGCCGTCGATGGCGCCGCACACCGGCCGCAGCAGCGACGCCATCAGGCCGGTGCCGCAGCCCAGGTCCAGCGCTGCCGAAAAGTGGCGGCCGGGCGGCAGCAGCGCGGCCAGCAGTTGCGGCGTGCGGTAGCCGAGCTGCGCGACCAGGTGCTCGTCGAAGTCGGCCGCATAGCTGTCGAAGAGCTGCTCGACATACGCGCGCGGCGCCGCCTGCGGCAGTTCGCCGCCACCGCGCACCGAGGCCAGGAAGTAGCGGTTGAAGTCGACGTCTCCGCCGTGCGCCAGCGCCTGCTGAAAGCTGCGCGCGGCCTCGTCCAGGCGGCCCATGTCCTTCAGCAGCGTGCCGCGGCGCGACCAGGTGCTGGCCACGCCTGGCTGCAGCGCCAGGGCACGGTCGTAGCTGCGCAAAGCCTCGTCGGCGCGGCCCAGGGCCTGCAGCGTCTGGCCGTGGTGGAACCAGGCCTCGCCGTCGGGCGCTTGCAGGGCCATGAGCTGTTCCAACGCCAGCAGCGCCGAGGCGGGTTGCGCCAGCAGGTTCAGCTGCACGGCGCGCTGGAACAGCGCCGGCACCAGAGCAGGCTGCAGCCGCAGCGCCTGATCGTAGGCGGCCAGGGCCGGCCCGGGCTGCCCCAGCGCGGCCAGCGCCGCGCCGCGGTGGCACAGCGCCTCGGTGCTGTCGGGCTCGGCGGCCAGAGCTTGGTCGAGCAGCGGCAGGGCTTCTGCCGGGCGGCGTGCGCGGACGAGCGTGGCCGCCAGGTTCATCAGCGTCGACGGTCGCCCGGGCAGGGCGAGCAGGGAGGCCCGGAAGGCAGCCTCGGCAGCCACCAGCAGGCCGGCCTCGAACGCGCTCACGCCCTCGAGAAATCTGGCGCGGGCGGTGGCGTGGGATTCGTTCATGCTGATCGGCAGGGGCAGGGGGCCGCGCAGCATAGCGGGCCGCCTGCACGCCGCCTGCGCGCTGCCAGCGTGTCGACTCAATGCCGCCGGCCGGCGGACAGCCGGCGAGCATCACCCGGGCACTGCGCGTAGCATGCCTAGTAACTTATTCCACGGACACCCTGCCCATGCGCCCACTGATCGCCGCCTTGACCATCGCCACGCTTGCATGCGCACCTTTGGCCCAGGCCCAGCAGGACTTCAGCAAGGTCGACATCAAGGCCGAGAAGCTCAACGACACGACCTGGATGCTGACGGGCGCGGGCGGCAACATCGGCCTGAGCGTGGGCGAAGACGCGGTCTTCGTCATCGACGACCAGTTCGCGCCGCTGGTGCCGAAGATCAAGGCAGCCATCGCGCGCATCACGCCCAAGCCGGTGCAGTTCGTGATGAACACGCACTTCCACTTCGACCACACCGGCGGCAACGAGGCCTTCGGCAAGGACGGCGCCTGGATCGTCGCCCACGACAACGTGCGCCGGCGCATGAGCAGCGACCAGGTCATGAGCTTCATCGGTGCGCGCCAGTCCACGTCGGCCAAGGCCGCGCTGCCGGTGATCACCGTGGCCGGCAGCATCAGCTTCCACATCAACGGCGACGAGGTGCATGCCTTCCACGTGCCGGGCGCGCACACCGACGGCGACCTGATCGTGCACTTCCGCAAGGGCGACGTCGTCCACATGGGCGATGTCTACTTCAACGGCTTCTACCCGTTCATCGACTTCGGCAGCGGCGGCAGCGCCGAAGGCATGATCGCCGCGGTCGACCGCGTGCTGGCTCTGGCCACCGACAAGACCAAGATCATTCCCGGCCACGGCCCGCTGGCCAGCAAGGCCGACCTGCAGGTCTACCGCGACCTGCTGGCCACGGTGACGCAGCGCATCAAGCAACTGCGCCGCGATGGCCGCAGCGACGA
>ENA-OFCE01001233-OFCE01001233.1-metagenomes-genome-assembly--contig:-NODE-1233-length-13538-cov-3.414448_pt1 | contig 13538 bp, 11 predicted proteins | sample MGYA00153388_OFCE01 | MGnify analysis MGYA00153388
TGGGTTCGGGATATAATGTTATTATCGACAATCAATCTTACTCAGGCGGATTTATATATTTTTTAAAACTTAAAAAAAAATATTATTTTGAAAGTGCCTTAGGTTATGGAAAATTTTCTACATCAAACTTCAGGAATTTCGATACTGATTCCCCTACAATAACAATTTCCAACTACTGGAATATATTTAATCAATTGAGTATATCTAAATCAATTGGCAATCATGAGTTCGGGATAGCAAATAGGTTATCATATAATAAGTATAATAATTTTGAAGTTTTACACTTTTATAGTAATTCTAGAGATGTGTATGAAAACTTGTATACTCTAAATATGGAACCCGTTTTGAATTTGAACTATAACGTTAAAAAATTGAAAATTGGTTTACAGATGGGCGTTTCTATACCTGTATCTACGAATTACAAGAATATAAAAATTTATGATTTATCATCAGACTTTGAAAAGCCATATGCTCAAAGTTCAGATGATCTAAGTTTCCTAAGTTATATAGCGAGGTTAAGTCTGCAATACTCATTTGATTTAAGTTCAAAAAAATAAGCTGATTAAAGCCTCTATAAAAAGAATCATACATCTTGGAAAATATAAACAGCACTCGAATTAATAAATACCTCAGTGAAGTAGGGTTCTGCTCCCGCCGTAAGGCTGATATATTAATAGATGAGGGAAGAGTTACGATCAACGGTCAAGTTCCAGAACTAGGTACCAAAATTGTGCACGGCGATGAAGTAAGAGTGGATGGGAAGCTGGTTTCCAAACCAAAAGAAAGTCATATATATTTAGCATTTAACAAGCCTGTTGGTATAGTTTGCACTACCGATACCGCAGTAGAAAAAGACAATATCATTGATTTCATCAATCATCAAAAACGAATTTTCCCTATCGGGAGATTAGATAAAGCAAGCGAGGGACTTATTTTATTGACCAGCGATGGCGATATAGTCAACAAAATTTTACGTGCCAAAAACAACCATGATAAGGAATATATAGTTACGGTAAATAAACCCATTACCGCCGATTTTCTTGAAAATATGGCCAAGGGAATACCCATTTTAGATACGCTTACACAACCCTGTTTTGTAGAGCAAATTACACGTAACACTTTTAAAATTATTTTAACGCAGGGCCTAAACCGACAAATTCGCAGAATGTGCGACTACTTAGAATATAAGGTTATTAAACTGAGACGGATTAGAATTATGAACATTCATTTAGATATGGCTGTAGGTAAATGGCGCAATTTAACACCCAATGAGTTAGAGAAAATCAATGAATTAATTGCTAATTCTAATAAGACAGCGGATGGGGAAAGTTGATTATCGAATTAGCTGATTAGCATAAGTCAGTTTAAATCAATGGTTAACTGTTTTTTCTTTTATTAATTTCTCTATCTAAATCAGAAAGATATTTTTTGTCTTGTTCTATTCTAAATTGCTCATATTCAAATTGCGCTTTTTCTACAGCTTTTTCATGTGATATACTGCCTGAGTTTGGTAATACATCTAAGCTATTACTTGCTAAAAATTTATTAGTTCTATCAAGCCAATCATTCATATTCATAACTTGATTTCTACGAGCTTGGAATTCAGCTAAATCTAAAAAAGCACTTACCAACAAATTCAAATCTCCAATTTCATTCTCGGCCAAATAATTCTTTGCAATACTCACATCACTTTTCAAAATTTTACCATCGGGCGAGTTTTTCCAACTGGTTAAACCCATAAATTCCTTATCCTTATTTGCTCTGGTATAAATAATTTCTGCAGCAGTATTTCCTGTTATAGCAAAGTGCAACTTATTTTGCACCATTTTGAAAAACAATTTTGTTTCATCCGCACTCTTAGCATAATCGGCACTGCACTGTTCAAAAACATCTCCTAACTTTTGGTAGAGCCTGCGTTCGCTGTTTCGTATTTCACGAATACGTTCGAGTAATTCATCAAAATAGTCTTTGCCAAAGGGTTTGCCATTTTTAAGCATATCATCATTAAGTACAAAACCTTTAATGATAAAATCTTTGAGCGTTTGGGTTGCCCATATTCTAAACTGTGTGGCTTGCTTAGAATTTACTCGGTAACCTACTGCTATAATAGCATCTAGGTTGTAAAATTCAACATTTCGTTTTACATTTCTTGTACCTTCCTGTTGAACTGTTTCCAAAATGGAAATAGTTGCTTGCTGAGCTAATTCACCCGACTCATAAATATTAGCCAAATGTTTGCTTATTGCCGGAATTTCTACCCCAAATAATTGTGCAATGGCTTTTTGGCTCAACCAAAAACTTTCGTTTTGGTAGGTTACATTTATGTTTACATTACCGAATTCAGTGCTGTATAATATTATTTTTTGTTCCATTATTCTGTACTATTCCTTCAGCTAAATATAATCGCCATTTTTGTTCTTTCTCCTTAATGGGAAAGGAACCAAAGAATCCTGCCTAACGGCAGGCAAGCAGGGCTTGCTGTAATTTGTCGAATATGCTCAATAAATTTTTAAAGCGCAATTCAGAGGCGTGTTAATAATGGTAATGCTTTCACAAATTTAGTGCAACAAGCTTAGAATTGCTTGCACCAGTGGTTTATGAAAGTTTCTTCACAGAAAATTTATTGGCCTACTCTTCCAAATAACAGCTAGGCCGTCCCAAATCGCAGACTTGTTTTATGGGAAATTATAGGTTTGATTCTCAATATAATTTTGATGATTTACACCACCTCCGCAACAACAAACGTACTGCCACCTACAAAAATAAAATCATCTTCTTTTGCGTTGCTCTTTGCTGCTATTAACGCATCTGTAACCGATGAATAGGCATCACCTTTCAGACCAAACTCTGCAGCTTGATTTTGTAAATCGGGTGCAGACTTTGCTCGGGGTAAATTTGGAGCGCAAAAATAGTAAGTGGCATTTTGAGGAAATAAGCCGAGTACTTTTCTACTATCCTTATCATTAACCATCCCAATTACGATATGTAAATTTTTAAAGGTAATAGTGTCAATGTTTTTGATAACTTCCTTAATGCCATCCTCATTATGGCCAGTATCACAAATAATTAAAGGTTGGATTTGCAAAGTTTGCCATCTGCCATTCAATCCCGTAAGGTATTTTACCTGAGCTAAAGCTGAAATTATGTGTTCATCGCTTACGTTAAAACCTTTTTTGCAAATTTCGCTTACCGCGGATAATACCGTAAGTGCATTTTTGGTTTGATAGGTTCCTGTCAAATCCAGTTTCAGTTGGATGTTTTTTTGGAGGGCGGTATTGCGTACTTCTAAAGCTCGCTTTCCATCCAGCAATTTATCGGAAATTACTTCCCATTCTTGGGATGCATAAGTTATGGGTGCATTTACATCATCGGCCTTAGCCAAAAAAACTGATTTAGTTTCGGCAGTATATTCACCAATAACTACCGGTGTGTGGGCTTTAATAATTCCTGCTTTTTCCTTGGCAATCTCTACCAAGGTATTTCCCAAAATATGCATGTGATCCATGCCGATATTGGTAATTACTGAAACCTCGGGTTGTATGATATTGGTTGAATCTAATCGTCCTCCTAAACCAACCTCTATGATAGCAATATCCACGTTTTCATTTGCGAAATATTCAAAAGCCACGGCAACCGTGACCTCAAAAAAAGAGGGTGATAGTTCTTGAAACAAGTGCTTGTTTTGCGCCACAAAATCAATAACGTTATGCTCTGGTATCATCACGCCATTGATGCGTATGCGTTCGCGAAAATCTTTTAAATGTGGTGAGGTATATAAGCCAGTTTTGTAACCCGCAATTTGTAATATGGCTGCCAACATGTGAGAAACTGAACCCTTTCCGTTAGTGCCAGCAACATGAATGGTTTTGAACTTATGTTGCGGATTATCCAATACGGCACAAAGCGCAATGGTATTGTGTAAATCTTTGCGGTAAGCCGACTCTCCTACCCTTGTAAACATGGGCAGTTTTGCGTACAAATAATCGAGTGTTTGTTGATAGTCCATCATCCCGAAAAGGGAAAATTAATTCACCTTAAAATTAAAAATCACCACGCCGCGTTGTTCATCTGGTGCAGAATCTAATTTGTTAAATCTCGCTCCTAAAACCGCTCTCTCGCATTTATCCGAAAGTATGGGATCCGTTAAAGTTGAACCTCGGGCAGGTGCTTGTGCATCTATCACAGTTCCATTTTTATCTACGGTAATGTTAACAGCAATTTTTCCTGTTTTTTGTCCATCGTCTCTGATAATTGGAGCTGTAATAAACCGCCGCCCAGCCAAGGTTAAGGCAACTCCACCGTTTCCAGATCCAGTACCATCATAACTATTACTCAAAGGGTCGCCTTCTGGTTTACCTTGATTACCGGGCACTTTTCCATTACCGTCGCCCTCACCCGTACCCGCATTTTTTTTGCCTTTGTACAAAGCATTTTGATTGATGGACGGCTTGGATATTTTAGCCTCCGTTTTTTGCGAAGGTAAAGAATTGGCACTATTTGGTTTGGTATTTAACGATACCGCGTCTTCCACATCTTGCGTAACTATACTTTTATCTGTGGCTTCAGAAGTGGGTGTTTTGGTTGGTTGTTCTTCAGTTGTAACTTTATCAGGTGCAACTTTATTTGCATTGGGCGCTACGGAAGGTTCTTTAATGCTCATGTAATCATCGCCCATACCTTCATCAGTTGTGCCATAATTTACGGTAATGCCACCAATGCCCACTTCCTCTGGGGGAATTTGGTTTTTACTGATGATATAAAATAAACTCAACACCAAAAAACCTACCAGAATAGCAACGGAAACCGCTATAGCCTTGGGGTAATTATTGTCGGGATTATATTTTGAAGCATCCATTATTTTTTAGTCTCGGTGGCCAACACCAATTTAATTTTAAGCTTATTGGCTATATCGGTTAAATTGACAACGTTTTCTATGGCGATGGATTTATCAGCGTACAAAATAATCGTTAAATCTGTATTGGCTTGTTGATAGGGCAAAATCTTGGCTTCCAAACCTTCAAAAGGCACTTGCTCTTTTTCAACAAAATATTCTAGTTCCTTGTTGATGGATACTGTTATGGTTTTTTGTGGTATGGCCTGCCCGGATGTTGAACGTGGCAAAAACAATTTTACCACGTTGGGGTTCACTACTGCTGATGCCAAAAGGAAAAACAACAATAAAAAGAACATAATATCATTTAAAGCAGAAGTATGCACTTCTACATGCGGACGCTGGCGTTTTTTTAGATTCATCTTTCTGGTTCTTCTAACAAATCTATAAACTCAATGGCATCGGTTTCCATTTGCAAAATAACCCTATCTACCATAATGTTCAAGATATTGTACAATACATAAGCTATAATACCGGTAACCAAACCCGTAGCGGAGGAAATCATTTTGATATACAAACCGCCAGATATGGTTCCAATTTCTATCATACCCTTTATAGAAACGTCATGAAATATGGTAATTACCCCAATAATTGTTCCCACGAAACCAAGCATCGGAGCTATACCGGCGATGATTCCCAAAATGCTGATGTTCTTTTCCAGTTTGGAAACTTCCAATTTGCCCACGTTTTCTATAGCTCCCTCAATATCCTTAATTGGGCGACCAATACGTAACAAGCCTTTTTGCAACATACGTCCAATAGGTGTATTGCTATTTTTACAAATGGCTATTGCCGATTCTAATCTGCCAGCCTTAACGTTCTCTTTTACTTGGTTGATTAATTGAGACTCGTTACGTGCCGCTTTTCTAATCGTAAAATATCTTTCGAAAAATATAACCAAGCCAAGCAGAGCCAATATAGCCAAGGGTATCATAACCCAACCACCCTTAATTAATAGATCGAACAAGCGCAATTCTTCTTGCGGAGCAGTTGCGGCGGCTAAGGTATTGGTTACGGTATCGGCAAGTTTATTAACGGTATCAATTTGTAATAAAAACATATTCTTATTTTATGGATTTAGTGGATTGTAGGTATGCATTAGGATAATATTGTTTTTGGATATTCTTTAATTTGGCTTCGGCCGAATCTAAATCTGTAAACTGAGCAGCACTAATTTTTACATAGCTTTTTAAGCTATCAACAATTATATGAGCATCTATTCCCTTTATTTTCAATTTGGCAATCAGCTTATCGGCATTAATAGCCGATAAATTTTCTGCTATGATTACTTCGTGGTGTATAACGGAATCAGGCTTTTGCGGTAATTCCACTTTATAAACAATGGGTACAACTTTTTTTACTGGTGCTTTTTTTAATTGTGCTAAATTAAACGGATAAAAGTAATATCCTATTGCACAAAGTATCGCAACGGCAATTAATACTATTATCGACACCCATAACCAAGTAAATTTACGGCTGGGTGGAATTTCGCTTTCAGTTAGCGAAGACGAATTTAGACCTTCCTCGGTTAAAGTGTGAGATGCAGAAAAATCTTGTTGTGGTTGTTCTACTTTGCCAGAAAGTTCTAATTCTTTTTCAATTGTTGGTTGAATAAAGTGTTCATCCTTATTAGAAGTATATGTTTGGGGTTTTAAACCAAAAAAAGCCTGGTTGTAGATGGTGTTATCGGGTTTTATTAACTTAATATTTCCACGATTTAATTCCAAGGAACCTATATTTTCCAATATATAGGCGCTCCCACTTTCCACTTCCTTTTTAATATCTCGTACCAGCTTTTCCAAATGGTAAATTATCTTTTCCAATTCTATTTGGGATTGATTGCTGACATATTGGGCAAAATCACTATCCAAAATTTCTTTTTCATCAAATTTTACTTTTATTGATGGTGGATATAAAGTTTGCGAATCTTCATCTAAAAACCCGTTGATCCTTTTCAAATAAAAAATGCCCAAACCAACCAAAGCCACTTTTTTATGGAGTTTTAAATATTGGGAAATGTGTGGAATAAGTTGCATCAGGCAAAAATAGCTTTATTAAACAAAACCAGAAATGTTAAAAAGAGTAAGAAAAACCGCCCAAAAGGTTTAAACCAAAAGTTGGGTAATATAAAAACCTTTGGTATGCATTATTTAGCAAGTTGTTGGCTTTTACAAAAGCAGATATTTTTTTGTTGTAAGCATAATCTAAGCCCAAACTAACATCAACAAAACTGGGTAAGGTTGCTACACTTTCAGAAATTGTTACTGGTGTAGTTATACTTTTGCTCAATACTTTTGCCCTGGTTAAACCTTGGTAATAAAAATCACCATCGAGGGTAAACTTTTTTGCGATTTTAACTGAAGCATTGGTAGTAAATTTTAGGGCCGGGTTAAACCAAGCGTATTGCTCGTTCTTAAGATCATATTGATTGAAATCTACCTTTGTATCCATTCTGAAAGCATCTGAAAACTTTACGTTTATTTCTCCCGTAAAATTTAAAATTTGACTATTTCCATTATCATAGCCTACATCAAACTTTTGCTTGTTGTCCACGTTGTTCACAAAATATTGGAAATCAGAAACAGTTAAGCTTTTAACCATCGCTTTAAAGCCTACATTTGGTATTACCGTACCACGCACACCGCCAGATATGCTCAGTTTCTCAACCGTGTTTTTAATCAACGGGTTTGTATTTAAAAATGGATTGATGTTAACCATTTCTCTTAGCCTGTTTTTATTCACATCGCCACCTACCTTACCAAAAAGCGTTAAATAATCGGGTATCAGAACAAAATCAATACTTGCTGCCGGAAAAATATGAATGCGTTGGTTGAAACCGAATTCATTCACATAATTAATACCTGCCGTTAAACGAAAACGATCACCATCTAATTTTATGTAAGGATTAATTTTAAACAAATGATTGTTGATGCTGTAACTGACGTCTTTTGTGGTTGTTAAATCAATTACTGCATTGGCACCACCCTGAAATTTTTGTAGGTTTTTACTGATGCCGGCGCTTATGGTTACTGCATTTTCGCTACCATCGTAATAATTGTTGAGATGGTAGGCATTAATTTTTGAAGATAAAGCCAGTTTATTGCTATCATTTGGCGCAATTCGTTTATAAATTTCGGCATCAGCCTCAAATAGATTAAATCTCTGCTGGGCAGGGTCAGGGTTGGCAAATGTTTGCATACCATCCAAACCGTAAAAATAATTGGTTCTCCTGTTATAGGATAAATTGCCCATCAAAACCAATTTGTCACCAATAGATTTGCCATAAACACTGGCATTTTGTTCGCTTGTGTTTTGCTGATTTAATTTGCCTTTTTGTGCCAAGTGGTTAAAGTTGAAACCTGCTTGCAAAGCTTGATCGTTACCCGTCGCTAAATTTAATTGGGCTAAAGTCGTACCTAAGTTACCCAATCCAAATTTTGCATAGTTGTTATTTAAATCTTCTGGTGTTAATTGAATAATTTTTTGAATTTGCAGTTCGCGTATATCGGCATTCAACTCTAAACGTTTATCCATTAAATTGTAGGCTACCTTGGGCTTAGTGGATTTTATATCCGTTAAATCTGGACTACGCCTAATTTTTACGGCATCTGCCAAAACTGGTTTGTATGACCGTACCACCTCAATTTCTTGTGAAACTACCTTACTGGTATCTACCGTAGCTTTAACATTAGGTTGTTGGACTTGCGCATTCAGCGTTAAGTTGCCGAATAATCCAGTCAAAGAAAAAAAGAAAGCTATTTTATTTTTAATGGTCATATTATTTAGCGTTCAATTGTTCTAATTTTTGTTTAGCTATTCCCAAGATTTCATCCTTGCCTTCGTAATTGTCTATGATACTTTTGAGCGTAGCTATTGCCTGCACTTTATCATTTAATGCTATGTAATTATCAGAAAGCAGCAAAAAGCTTTTGGTTACCCAATAATCATAATTTGGCATATTGTTGATCAAATCGAAACAGGTTTTTTGCGACTGCTTATAGTCCTTTTTAAGATACTGTATTTCTGCCAGGTTGTATTTTGCTTCGGCAGCAGCAACTGTTTTTGTAGTCTTAATTACTTCATCAAACTGTTTCAGTGCATTTATGGTATCGCTGGTCAATAAATAAGCTTTTCCCGCATAAAGCGATGCTTTGTTTCTTTCCTCGTCTGATGATTTTTCGTAAGTTTTCACCAAGTCCACATATTTAAGTGTTTGGTCTGGCACCAAAATCCCGGCGTAGGCAATCATCAAATTATTAATGGCGTAATTGTAATTGGCTTTATATTCCGAAGATATTTCCAGTTTTTTGAGGTGCACAATAGCTTCGTTAAATTGCTTGTTTTTCATATATATGTTTGATATACTCAGCAAGGCTCGCTCTGTCCATTCGCTGGTCCAATCATTCAAAATATACTCATAATCGCTGATGGCCAAATCAAATCTCTCTAAATTCTTGTAGCTTTCTGCCCGAATAAACTTGGCTTGTTTGTCTCTAATGGGCTTTGGAAATTTATCGAAGTACGCATTCACGGATTCTACCGTACCCGTCCAATCGTTACGGTTGTAACGGTTATTAGCAGATTGGAAAAGTATATTATCCTGCTCGGCCGTAGTGTAATTTCCTATGGACGTAGTATTTGCATAATTTATAAATTCGGTTGCATTGCCACCATCTACATAAATGCGCTCTATCAATTTAAGAGCCTGTTGTGCTTCGTTGGTTGACTTGTAATCAATGATTACCTTTTTGAAAACTTCCAGTGCTTCTGCATCTTTTTTCTGGTCGTAATCTATCAAACCAATGGTCAACAATGTTCTTGGAAGATAAGAACTCCGGGGAAATTTCTCGTACAACGCCCGCAAATCTGTTTTTGCTTTATCGCCTCTGCCCATTAAAAAATAAGTATAAGCAATCTCAAAACTTGCATCATCTGCATAATTAGAATTCGGAAAACGGTTCAGTAGCGTTTGCAGTGTGGAAATTTTTGCTTCGGAAGCACTTTGTAAACCTTGAATTACTCCTTTTTGAAATAAAGCGTAATCTTCGCTCGACGTATTTTTTGCGATAATTTGATTATAATTGGTTAAGGCACTGGTATAATTTTTTGCACCGAAATGGGCATCCGCCAATCGTAAAGTAGCATCGGTAAGGGTTTTTTCATCTTTTTCTCCACCTCTTAAAAATTTATCCAAATAGGTGGCTGAGGTGCTGTAATTCTCGCCTTCTAAGGCTGCGTAACCCAAACCATAATTCGCATAGTTGTATAAATCTGTTTTTTTAGCGGCTGGCATTGCCAAAAATGTACTGAAAAAATCAACTGCTTCGCTGTATTTTTTCACTTCGTACATAGCTTCTGCGCACCAATAAGTGGAGAGTGCCAAAACCTCTGCATCTTTCGGAAAATTATTAGATCTTATGAAAAGAGATATTGCGTTTTCGAAAGCACGTTCGTTATAAAATTCTAAACCCCTATAATAAGTTACCTTTTGGTAGGTTTCCTCGGCTTCATCGCTTTTGTCGGGCATTGCTTCCAAAACATCAATTGCCGCTTTGTAATTTTTAGAACTCAGCAATATTTTAGCCTGTAATGTTTTTGCTTCGTTTTTCTTTTCTGAATTGGGATACTGTTTTAAATAATCTTCAATCGCATCCAATGCAATGTTATGAAACTCTAATTCGTACGAAAGTTTGGCGAAATTTAACAAGGCGTCTTGTTGCAAGAGCTTATCGAAATCTAATTTTGAAGATACTTGAAAAGCATTTCTGGCACTTTGCTTTTGATTGGAAGTAATGTAAGCATCGCCCAAAGTGTATAAACCATACTGACTGTATGGGCTTTTGTCATTAATCAATTTACCCAATTGAACGATTGACTGATTATATTTTTTTAATTTATAATACGTATAACCTATTTGATAAGAGTCTTGATTATTTTGAGTGGCGTTTTTATCCTTGGCCATAAAACTTTCATAGTATTTAGCAGCATTCTTATAATTAGCTTTTGCGAAGTAAGATGCACCCACAATGCGTAACATTTCAGTCTCGTTGGTTTGTTGCGTAGCTTCTAAAATTGGTACGGCATAGTTTATTACATCATCGTACCTTTTATCCAAGAAATAAATGGCCGTAATATAATAAGGATAGCTATCCTCATAATTCTTAGAACCTTTTAGCTTCTCGAAACTAGAAAGTGCAGTTTTATAATCTTTGTTCAGATAAGCGATGTAGGCGAAATAATAAGTGGCTTGCTCGGCATAAGCTGATGGGTTATCTTTTATCGATGCAAATAAAGGTTGAGCGGCTTTATAATCTTTTGTTTCAAAGTAAGCATAACCAGTTTTAAATCTGTATTCTATGTTTTCTTTACCTGATAAATCTATATCATTTACCTTAGTAAACCAGTTTAGTGATTCTTGGTAATTAGACCTATTAAAATGGTATTTTCCAACTTGGAAATACGCCTGTTTGGTTTTCGGACTTTCGGGATGCTGATTAATAAATATTAAGAAAAGCTCCTTGGCATCATCATTCTCTAATTCTAAGGCACATAATGCCTTATAATATTGTACGTCGGTTTTCAGGGATGATAAATCTGTATTGTTTTGATTGCGATCTGCATTAACCGTGTTGGTTCTTTCTACCTCATTAAACTGGGCAGATGCCGCTGCGTACTTACCTCTTTCAAAAAGCTCCATTGCATTTTTATAGGCAATATTGGTATTAAAGTAAGTCGTGGTTTGCGCCTTGCCAGCTATCGCGAACAAGAAAATTAGGATGGATATTTGAAATGTTTTTTTGAGCATATTAAGAATGGATGCTGATGTATTAATTATTCAGGATAGTTTTTCTTATTGATGGTTAACGGTAATATTTGACAAATCATATAGCCCCTAACCCCCGAAGGTGGATTAACTGCTTTGTTCCACCTTTGGGGGCTATGGGGAATTTATTTTTGGGCAGCCAATAAATAAAGTACCGCCATTCTTATGGCTACACCATTTTCTACCTGTTGTAATATGATGGATTGCTTGCTATCTGCCACGTCGCTGGTAATCTCAACCCCTCGGTTTATTGGGCCTGGGTGCATAATTAAAATTTCCTTATCCAAACTATCCAATATTTTTTTGTTGAGGCCATACATCATACCATATTCCCTTAGTGATGGAAAGTATTTAATGTCTTGACGTTCCAACTGTATGCGCAACATATTGGCAACGTCGCACCAGTTTAGGGCTTTTATGAGGTTATTTTCAACCTTAACTCCTAATGTTCCTATAAACTTGGGTATCAAGGTGGTTGGCCCGCAAACCATAACCTCTGCACCCAGTTTCTGTAGGCAAAGTATATTAGACAAGGCCACTCTGGAGTGTAAAATATCACCCACAATAACCACCTTTTTTCCTGCTACTTTGCCCAGTTTTTCTCGGATAGAAAAAGCGTCCAACAAAGCTTGGGTGGGGTGTTCATGCGCTCCGTCACCTGCGTTAATGATAGGTACCTTAATGTGTTTGCTTAAAAATACGCCTGCACCCGCATACGGGTGGCGCATCACCACCATATCTACTTTCATAGCCAAGATGTTGTTCACGGTATCAATCAGGGTTTCTCCCTTGCTAACCGATGAACTGGATGCTGCAAAATTTACCACATCTGCTGATAGGCGTTTTTGCGCCAATTCAAAAGACAATTTTGTACGTGTGGAATTCTCGAAAAAGATATTGGCAATGGTGATATCCCGTAAGGAAGGCACTTTTTTAATGGGTCGGTTAATAACCTCTTTAAAGGTATCGGCAGTTTCAAAAATCAATTCAATATCTTTTTTATTAAGGTCTTTAATTCCTAAAAGATGTCTGCTGCTTAACTGATGCCCTGTTTCTGCCATTTATTTTTGTTCTGATACCAATATTACTTTATCCACCTCGTCAATTTCTTTCCAACTAACCACCACTTTTTGAGATGAAATTGAGTCGACCTTTATACCAATATAATCTGCCTCAATCGGGAATTGCCTGGAGTATCGCCTATCAACAAGCACCAGTAATTCTACCTTTTCTGGCCTGCCGAAAGCTTGTAAAGCATCCATTGCCGCTCTTATGGTTCTGCCCGTCCATAAAACATCATCAATCAATATTACTTTTTTGCCTTCAATAATAAAATCTATCTGGGTAGAGTTTGGCATTAAAGGAAAATTTCCACGCCTAAAGTCGTCCCTGTAAAAGGTAATGTCCAAAATACCATCGTTAATTTTATTGTTGGGGAGAATGTTTCGTAACTCTTTAGCAATACGCTTGGATAAGCTAATGCCCCTGGGCTGTATGCCCAAAATTACGGATTCAGAAAAATCGTTGTGATTCTCTATCAGTTGATGACAGAGCCTTTGTAAAGTGATTTGAAATTTTTCTCCATCAAGAAGGGTTAAATTTTGCATCAGCCTTTTTAGTTTGGGCAAAAGTATAAAAAAATTGATTTTTTACGGTGTAATCTGTGGACTAATATTTTGATAAAAAAAAAGCCTCCCCAATTATGGGAAGGCTTCATCGTTCAAAAAACTAATTATTACTTCACTTTATCTTTGCTTTTCAAAGCTTTTATGGCATCGCCTTCCATTTTATCTTTTAATTGAGATAAAACATCCATATCACCAA
>ENA-OFCE01001234-OFCE01001234.1-metagenomes-genome-assembly--contig:-NODE-1234-length-13533-cov-2.775931_pt1 | contig 13533 bp, 11 predicted proteins | sample MGYA00153388_OFCE01 | MGnify analysis MGYA00153388
CACCATTGTTAGTGCAGATTTTTCTTATTTATTTTGCACTGCCCATTATTGTAGGGCAGCGGATTGATCCTTTTATTGCTGCGATTACCGCTTGCAGTATTAACAGCGGTGCCTACGTTGCAGAGATTTTCCGTGGCGGTATTCAATCCATTGACAAAGGGCAGATGGAAGCAGGACGTTCTCTTGGTATGACCTGGGGACAGACGATGCGTCATATTATTTTGCCCCAGGCTTTCAAGCGCATTATCCCGCCTCTGGGGAATGAGTTTATTGCAATGATGAAAGATTCTTCTTTGGTATCGGTAATTGGTTTTGAAGAGCTTACGAGAAGAGGGCAGTTAATTATTGCCCGCACCTACGGGTCTTTTGAAATATGGTTATCTGTAGCATTTATTTATTTGATTATGACCTTCACAATTTCACGTTTGGTAGATTATTTGGAGCGGAGGTACAAAATCGATGATAAACATTAAAAATGTTCATAAACATTTTGGTAAACTCCATGTCTTAAAAGGGATTAATGCTCATATAGCTGAGAAAGAAGTTGTCGTTATCATTGGACCAAGTGGTTCGGGTAAGAGTACATTACTCCGTTGCATTAATTATTTAGAGGAGCCAACAGAGGGCGAAATTATAGTGGATGGCATTCCTCTTACGAATGAAGCCAATATTAATAAAGTGCGGGAAGAAGTAGGAATGGTTTTTCAGCGCTTTAATTTGTTTCCTCATAAATCAGTATTAGAAAATATCATCCTGGCGCCTATGACTGTGCGAAAAACACCGAAGTCTGAGGCGGTAAAAATAGCCCAGGATTTACTTGTAAAGGTTGGGCTGGCCGATAAGGAACATGCCTATCCAGAGCAACTGTCAGGTGGACAGCAGCAGCGGGTGGCGATTGCCAGAGCATTGGCTATGAAACCGAAAATCATGCTGTTTGATGAGCCCACTTCTGCCCTTGATCCGGAAATGGTCAAAGAAGTGCTGGATGTTATGAAATCCTTAGCTCATGAGGGGATGACAATGGCGATTGTTACTCATGAAATGGGTTTTGCCCGGGAAGTTGGGGATCGGGTTCTTTTCATGGATGAAGGACGTCTTGTAGAAGAAGGCACGCCAGAAGAGATTTTCTCTCATGCGAAAGAAGAGCGAACTAAATCTTTTTTATCTAAAATATTGTAAGAAAAAGGATGATTTCTTATAAATTCCAGGCTGTGCGATTTGACACACATATCCAGGAATGTTATACTTTAGATAGTGGTCACGTGGTTGGCCTCAGTTTATTGTTTATTTTAGGAGGAGTTTCATAATGATTGGTAAAGTAAAATGGTTTAGTTCTGAAAAAGGCTATGGTTTCCTTGAAAGAGAAGATGGTGGCGATGTATTCGTACATTTCTCAGCAATTCAAGATCAAGGCTTCAAAACTTTAACTGAAGGTCAACAAGTTGAGTTTGATATTGTTGATGGCGCACGTGGACCGCAAGCAGCTAACGTTGCTAAAGCTTAATAGATTTTGAGCAAATATACCCGGCTATTATAGCCGGGTTTTTTTGATTATATAAACCCTTTGTGTACTTTGCGTCTTTGTGGTTCAATTCGTTTTATATTTTTTAGAGGACGTGTCAGCATTCTCTTATGTGTTAGCAGATATAATTATCGAAATAGTAAAAATATAAAGGACTTTAGTATCGCTATGGAGAATGATACTTATAAGACACTGAAAGGAGATGGGCGATTATGGCAATCATCGTACGAGGCAAAAATATTGAGATTACACCAGCATTAAAGGAGTATGTAGTAAAACGCACTAGTAAGATTACGAAATACTTCGATACTCTAGGAGAGATTACAGCTATTTTGGCTGTAGAAAAAGGTCGCCATATTATTGAATTGACTGTGCCGGTTAATGGTATGATTCTCAGAGGCGAGGAAGCCACTGCTGATATGTATACTTCCATTGATCTAGTTGTAGACAAAATTGAAAAACAAATTGAAAAATATAAAACTAAAATTTCTCGCCGCATGAAAGTTGGTGCCTTTAAAGGGGAATTAGTTGCTGCTACTGCCGCTCCAGAGGTAGAAGAACTCCATGTTGTGAAGACCAAGCGATTTGCTGTTAAACCGATGGATATTGAAGAGGCTATCTTGCAGATGAATCTTGTCAATCATGATTTTTATGTATTTAGCAATTCGGAAACAGAAGAGGTTAATGTAGTATATCGCCGTAAAGATGGAAGATATGGTTTGATTGAACCTGATTTTAACTAAATAGACGAAAAAGCCGCCACCCATGAACGATTATCGTTCATGGGTGGCGGCTTTTTGTAATGAAGAAAAGTAACATTAGCCTGTCATGGTTCAAAATGTTTTATTTTTGATTGGATAAAAGTTCTAGACGGCGATTGGATACAAGTTGGCTGAGACTTACAGTATCCAGTTCTCTGGCCTTATGTGCAAATTCTTCTCGGGTAAAGATTTTTTTCTCAATAAGTAAATCAATTAACACTGTGATTGCCAAGGTATTCTTATAATCTGTATCTTTTAAATCTGCAATTTGTCCAATGAGATGAATCGAGTTTAGCTGCAAGGCAATTCCTCCTAAAATAAAAAAATGAGTCTATATTCTCAGGTATTCCCAATTTACGAGTAATCTATACTTAAAATATGTTTTTTGTAAGTAGAGAGAATACAATGTCATGTAAAAAAGAAAGAAACGAAACACAAAGGTCACAAAGATGTACAAAGGACACAGAGACATGTTTGTTCTACTCCTTTGTGTTCTCTGTGTCCGCGTAAGCGGCTTTGTGTCTTTGTGTTTCAAAACGTGGCTATGTTTTTAACTGAGGCGAAGTGCATATCTTACTCTGTGCCATATACGCTTATTTCTTTATTTACTTTGACTTATCTATTATCTTTTGATAAAATTTAGAATTAGGCATATACTGTAAACTAAGAGAAGTTTTTTCAAGGATGTGCTAACTTTTAAGGAGTTGATACCAGTTGTTTAAGTTTCTAAAAAATCTCTTTGGCGATGATAATGAAAAAGAAATAAAACGTATGATGAAATATGTAGAAGAAGTGAATACATTTGAGCCTGCCATGCATAAATTAAGCGATATTTCACTGTCTGCTAAGACAGGTGAGTTTAGACGTCGCTTAGAAAAAGGCGAGACATTGGACGATATTTTGCCAGAGGCCTTTGCTGTTGTGCGGGAAGCCTCTCGCCGTGTATTGGGTATGAGGCATTTTGATGTTCAGCTGCTAGGCGGTATTACGCTGCATGAAGGTAATATTGCTGAGATGCGTACAGGGGAAGGTAAAACTCTTGTAGGTACTCTAGCTACATATCTGAACGCTCTGACTGGTAAAGGTGTCCACGTTGTTACCGTTAATGATTATTTAGCAAAACGTGATAGTGAGTGGATGGGGAAAGTATATCGCTTTTTAGGTCTAACGGTGGGACTCATCGTTCATGGCCTGGATTTCGTTGATCGTAAACAGGCGTATCATGCAGACATTACTTATGGCACGAATAATGAATTTGGTTTTGACTATCTGCGGGATAATATGGTTATTTATGCAGAGCAAATGGTGCAGCGTCCATTAAATTACGCTATTGTGGATGAAGTGGATAGTATTTTAATTGATGAAGCGCGTACACCTCTCATTATTTCGGGACCAGGGGAAAAATCAACGGAGTTATATCATGTCTTAGCAAGAATTACCCCGAAACTAAAAGAAGGTGAAGATTATACGGTCGATGAAAAGACCCGCACCGTAGCACCAACGGAAAGTGGTATCGCCAAAGCCGAAAAACTGCTTGGAATTACCAATTTATATGACCATGCCAATATCGAGATGTCTCACCATTTTAATCAGGCCCTGAAAGCTAAGGGATTAATGAAACGGGATCGGGATTATGTGGTAAAAGACGGAGAAGTCGTCATTGTAGATGAATTTACGGGCCGCTTAATGTTCGGTCGCCGCTACTCTGATGGTCTGCATCAGTCCATTGAGGCAAAAGAAGGAGTAAAGGTAGAACGGGAAAGCCAAACCTTAGCTTCCATTACCTTCCAAAATTACTTCCGTATGTATAACAAATTATCCGGTATGACAGGTACTGCCAAAACAGAAGAGGCAGAGTTCCGGAAAATTTATAAACTGGACGTTATTATGATTCCGACTAACAAAGAAGTAAGCCGTACCGATCTGCCAGATGTAATTTATAAAACGACTAAAGCAAAATATAGAGCCGTAGTCAATTCCATTGTAGAACGTCATGCAAAAGGACAGCCGGTACTCGTAGGTACGACTTCCATTGTGCAGTCAGAACATTTGAGCGATATGTTAAAAAAGAAAGATGTGCCTCATAATGTACTAAATGCCAAGTATCATGAAATGGAAGCTCAAATTATAGCCCAAGCAGGACAGCCGGGAGCCGTGACCATTGCTACGAATATGGCAGGTCGTGGTACGGATATCGTGTTAGGTGAAGGTGTGGCTGATCAGGGTGGACTGCATATTATTGGTACAGAACGGCATGAAAGCCGTCGTATCGATAATCAGTTGCGTGGTCGTGCTGGTCGTCAGGGGGATCCTGGATCTTCTCACTTCTTCTTATCTTTGGAAGATGATTTAATGCGTTTATTTGGCTCCGATAATATTGCGACAATCATGGATAAATTGGGCATGGAAGAAGATGAGCCCATTGAGCATAGCTTAATTACACGTTCCATTGAACAGGCTCAGAAGAAAGTCGAAGGCCGTAATTTTGACATGCGTAAACATGTATTAGAGTATGATGATGTAATGAACCAGCAGCGGGAAGTCATCTATGGACAGCGTCGCCAGATTCTGACAGGCGAAGATATGAAAGAAAACATTTTCCATATGATTGAAAAACTTATCAATCGCGGTATGGAACTGTTTGCTGACGAAAAATTATATCCAGAAGATTGGAATACCCAAGGTTTAGTTGAATACTGCGAAGATATTTTTGCCCCAGAGGGTCAGTTAAAGGCAGCGGAACTTGGCAATTTAAGTCGTACAGAGCTGCAGGAAGAATTGCTCAAGGTAGCAACGGATTCCTATAATGCTCGTGAAGCCTTATTTGGTTCTGATAATATGCGAGAGATGGAAAAGGTTGTTATGCTGAAAGTGGTTGATTCCAAATGGATGGAACATTTGGATGCCATGGATATGCTAAGAGAAGGCATTAGTCTTCGGTCCTATGGTCAGCGTGATCCATTGATTGAATATAAGATTGAAGCCTATGACATGTTCCAGCAGCTTATTGATATCATCCAGGAAGATATTGTGAAATATATCTATCGGGTCAACATTGTTGCTCCTCCTGAAGATCGCTTGCAGCAGGCACATGCAACTCATGGAGAAGAAGAAGAGGCGAAAGAACAAAAAGCGCAGCAGCCAATCGTCAATGCAGAACAAATTGGCCGTAATGACTTATGCCCATGCGGTTCAGGTCAGAAATACAAAAAATGCTGCGGAGCTGCAAAGTAAAGAGATTTGAACCACAAAGGCACAAAGGACACAAAGTTTTAAATGATTTTTTGTGTTGCGCGTAAGCGCAATTGTGCCTTTGTGGTTAATGATTTTTAAAACTTAATTTATTGGAGTTGATACAGTTGTTGTTAGAAGATTTGCGAGTACAGATTGCTGCTTTTGAACAGAAATTAGTTGAAGTGAGGGCTTCTCTTTGACGTTGCTGGCAAAGAAGAGCGTATTTCCTTACTAGAAGATACAATGGGGGGACCAGGCTTTTGGGATGATCCTGATAAAGCGCAAAAAGTAGCGCAGGAGCTAAATGTCTTGAAAGATGGTGTGGCTCAATTTGAGCAACTATCCACAGCCTATGAGGATTTAAGTCTATTATGGCAAATGGGCATGGAAGAAAAGGATGAAAGCATCTATCCGGAAGTCCTGGAAGCCGTTGATAAGATGACTAAGGATATTGAACGATTGGAAGTTGCTTTAATGCTGTCAGGAGAGCATGATGGCAGCAATGCCATACTAACACTCCATGCTGGCGCTGGCGGTACGGAGGCTCAGGATTGGGCTCAAATGCTGCTGCGAATGTATGTGCGCTGGGCAGAGAAGAACGGTTATAAAGTAGAGACCATGGATTTCCTGGCGGGTGACGAAGCTGGGGTGAAGAGTGCTACTATTTTAGTTTCTGGTTTAAATGCTTATGGCTATTTAAAATCAGAAAAAGGGGTACACCGCCTAGTACGCATTTCTCCATTTGATGCCAGTGGTCGTCGTCACACTTCCTTTGCTGCTGTAGATGTTATGCCTGAAATTGATGATAATGTAGACATTGATATTAATATGGCTGATGTTCGTGTAGACACCTATCGTGCCAGCGGGGCGGGCGGTCAGCATATCAACAAAACGGATTCCGCCGTACGCATGACACATATTCCAACCGGTGTTGTAGTGCAGTGTCAGACCCAGCGTTCCCAGATCAAGAACCGTGAACAATGTATGAAAATGCTGCGGGCTAAATTATATGAATTAGAACGTCAAAAACAGGAAAATATAAAAAATGAGCTTGGCGGCGATTATCAGGCCATTGAGTGGGGCAGCCAGATTCGTTCTTATGTATTTCATCCTTATAATATGGTAAAAGATCATCGTACCAACGCGGAAACCGGTAATGTCCATGCCGCCATGGATGGAGACCTTGGTATCTTCATCGAAGCATATTTAAAACAAGGAAAGAAGTAAGAGAAATAGGTGGCGATTGAACCACAAAGGCACAATGCCGCGGATGCGGCACACAAAGGAGACGCAAAAAAATATAAATAATCCCCTTTGTGTCCTTTGCGTCTTTGTGGTTCGTTGGTTTAAATATTTTAAAGAACGCGCAGCGTTTTTTAAAAAAATAAGGAGGCGTATCCTATGACAAAAGGCTTGCGTCTTGTGATAGTGATATTGTTGTTAGCAGTTGCCAGTGAGGTATTGCTGCCAATGATATTATCGGATATTGTAGCCAAAGGTATGAGGGGCTTGGTAGGTAGTGAGCAAGTGACAGCTACGTTGACCAAACGCCCAGCTCTTCTCATGTTGGGCGGTAAATTTGATAATATTACCGTCAATGCCCAGCAGGCAAAAGCAGATAAACTGGTATTTGATGATATGAGTATTGCATTAAAAGATGCCCAGTTAGATATGGGAGCGCTCATTACTCGCCGTTTGGTTGCCTTTCAGTCCGTTGGTGATGTAGAGATTCGGGGCACAGTGACTCAAGATGAACTGGCGCGGTATTTAAACCAAACCGTTAAAGGCGTAAAAAATGCCGTAGTAGATATTCAATCTGACAAAATAAAGGCCAGCAGCAGCTTTGCCCTTGGGGGTTTTGCCAATGTGGCTGTAAGTTTAGAGGGAAAGATTGTGGGTGACGGACAAAAGATCAAATTTGTTACGGACCGATTCTTGCTGAATAATCGAATGACTGGTAATTTAGGAGGCGCTCTTTTAACAGAGATCCCTTTAGTCGATTTGAATAAGTTGCCCTTCCATGTAAATGTCCGTGACATTGTAATGGAAAACGGGAAAGTGATTTTACATCTAGATAATCGTTCACACTAGCCCTTTATCAGGGCAATTTTTTTTGCGATAACAAAATGCTAATGAACCACAAAGGCACAATGCCGCTGACGCGGCACACAAAGGAGTGCACAAAAAAATGTAAATAAACCCTTTGTGTCCTTTGCGTCTTTGTGGTTCAATTCGTTTTATATGTTTTAATGGGCGTGTTGTATTTTCCTATGACGCACAGTTTTTTTAAAAAATTATCCTTAAAAAGCAGGATATTGCAGTGCTCTGCCAGAATATGATGAAGTTGCATAAAGTATTGCAACTAGGGGTTACAATAGAGTTTATATGACCGTATTTGATAGATAAGGTGGGATAGATTGTTTTGAGAGATTTTAAATATAATAAGATATTATTACTATGCATCGTCATCGGTCTAGCGGCAGCTTTAACCATTGTCTGGCAGCGCCATAAAATAGAAGAAAGCAGCACGACCATTGAGATGGTTATGGAGTATGAAGATGTTGTGGAACTGGCTCAGCTTGAGGGGGTTCCTACCGAACATGTGATGCGGCGTATGAAAGAGGCTGGAATTACTTCTCTGGCAGTGTATGAGACTACGCTGGAGAAACTAAATAAAAGCGGTAAGGTAGCTGTTTTGTCGGGTGCCCAATTGCTGCAGCAGTATTATACAGGCATGCTAGGTGATGCAGTTTGGCGTAACTTAGTAGAAACAGGCCGTATTCAAGCAGAAGATGTCTATGTTGTTGGACGTGATCCTGGGGTTTTCGCTGAGGTGAAAGAAGATCTGATCGAAAGGTTGAGCCCGGAAAGGGTGGCAGTCCTTGACAGTCAGCGCCAGATTTTAGCTGTGAAAGCAAATTATGAAAAAGTAGTAAAATGGAATCTTGGCTTGCCGACCGATGAAATGCGGTATGTGTCTGGTCAAGGATTTTATGTAGTAGCACGGCCAAGCAATTATACTAAAGTGGAAAAAGAGAATGTAGAAGGTGTATTTGCCCGCTTATCAGGTATTGAAAATGTTTCTGCGCTGATATTTGTTGGTGATGAGGCCTTGGGTTATCCTGATCTTCTGCCGTTAACTTTGGAGAAGGTCAAAAGCAAACAATTGACATTAGGCTTAATTGAACATCCTCTGCAATTACAGTTTTTTAAACAAGAGGGACTTGTTCCCATGGCTATAGCCAATGATTACAAGGCAGCTCGTGTGTATGTGATTCCTAAAGATGAACAGCCTAAATTAAAATCAGCCGAAGCAGTTCAACGTTGGATTGTAACGGATCAAGAACGCAATATACGCATTAATTTGCTTCGAAAATATGATAAAGCCGAACCGGGTAAAACCCTTTTAGAAACCAATTTGGAGTATGTAGCCAATGTGAGAGATGGTTTAATTGCCAGCGGCTTTACCATTGGTAAGGCAGGCATTTTCCATCCCTATTTTCCTCAAGTTTTCTTATTAGTGGCAATTACCATTGGAGCAGTGGCTGCGGGAGTATTATTTTTGACCTTAGTGCGTCCTTTTCCTGCCCGCTATCAATATGCACTATTGCTGCTGATCTCTCTGGTCTTTGCATTTCCTTTACTAAAAGGCAGCGGCAACGCAGTGCGCCAGGCAGTGGCCTTATGCAGTGCTGTTGTTTTCCCTGTTTTAGCTATGACGTGGCAGCTTGACCGTTGGAGAAAGAGGTCGATAGAAGGGCGAGGAAGCCTTGCGGGGATTATAAAAGATGGGATAGGCGGATTAATCATCACCGTCATGCTGTCCATGGTTGGCGGTATGTATGTGGCAGCTGTACTGGGGGACGTACGTTTCTTTCTGGAAATGGAAATTTTCCGTGGTGTAAAGGTAACCTTTGTGGCTCCGTTGCTCCTCATTACTATCATTTATTTAGCTCGGTATAATTTATTTGAAAATGAAGCAGAGGATGAAAAAGACATTTGGCAGCAGGTTATAAAATTGCTGAATTATCCTTTGTATGTTAAAACCTTATTTGTATTTGCCTTGGCAGCAATTGGTGCTTGGGTCTTCATTGGCAGATCTGGTCATACAGCAGGTGTGCCTGTGCTGGATATAGAGCTAAAAATGCGGGCCTTCTTGGAAAGGGCCATGTATGCCAGACCGCGAGGCAAAGAATTTATGATTGGGCATCCTGCTTTTTTCTTAGCAGTTATGGCACTGTATCGTCAATGGCCTCGTGTGGTACACTATGCAATGATCGTAGTTGCAACCATTGCCCAGGGTTCACTGGTTGAAACCTTTGCCCATTTGCGGACTCCAGTGCTCATGTCTTTTGTTCGCGGCATAGATGGCATGGTAGCGGGGATTGGTGTAGGTATAGTAGCAGTGGTGGCTGTTCAAGTGCTCTGTTACTTGTCTGTTGTCCTAGGAAGGAGACCTGTTAAGAATGAGTGAGATTGTTATTTCAGGTTACTATGGTTTTGGCAATGCCGGTGATGAAGCCATGCTGGCAGCTATGATCGAAGTATTGACTGAACTTGCATCCGATATAAAAATTACAGTGATCTCCGGTAATCCAGAAGATACCTGCAGGCGTCACGGAGTTGCGGCTGTATATCGTTTAAACTTTCCTGAGATTATCAAAGTTTTATCCCGAAGCCAGCTGCTAATCAGCGGCGGCGGCAGTTTGCTCCAGGATGTCACCAGTGAACGCAGCTTATATTATTACTTAAGCATTATGATGTTCGCGAAAAAACTGGGTACTCCGGTTATGCTCTATGCTCAGGGAATTGGTCCAGTGCGCGGCACATTGGCTAGAAGTGCGATGCGCTATATTGGTAATATGGTGGATTTGATTACTGTCAGAGATGAAGGTTCTCTTGCAGAGTTAAAGCGTCTGCAAGTAGTAAAGCCGCCAATCCATGTTACTGCGGACCCTGTACTGGCGATGCATCAGGTAGATAAGCAAATTGGCCGCAGGATTTTGCGGAATGCCGGAGTGGAAGGCAATGTGCCTCTCATTGGTATATCGGTGCGGGAATGGAAGGATTGGAAGCATTATAAAGACGTTCTAGTGGAAGCGGCCAATCAATTGGCAGAAGAATTTGGGGCAAGAATTGTATTCTTGCCCATGCAATGGCCGGAGGATTGTGCCGTATCAAAAAGAATGGCCATTCGTACGAAATCCAAGGCCATTGTACTTACGGAAGAGTATACCACCAGTGAATTATTGTCCTTAGTGGGAAACTTTGATATGCTGATTGGCATTCGCCTCCATGCTTTAATCTTTGCCGCAGTAATGCATGTGCCAATGGTAGGGATCTCCTATGATCCTAAAATTGATCGTTTTCTAGAGTCCTTAGGAGAATGTCATGCTGGAGATTTACAAAATCTAGATGCCCAGAGTTTGGTAGAAAAAGTGCGCCAGCTATGGCCGACAAGCAAAGCGGCAAAACAATCCAAAGTTGAGCAGAGTACATATCTTAGGGATAAAGCATTTCAAAATGCAGAATTAGCGTTGGAACTCATTTCTCAGAGAAAGTGGGGGAAGGCAAATCATGAAAAAAATAATATGGCGTGATTACCTGGGAATTGCAGTAGGAGCTGCTATTACAGCGGTTAGTCTCAATATGTTTTTAATACCGAATAAAGTGGCAGCAGGTGGTGTCAGCGGTCTAGCGACGGTGCTGCATCATTTATTGAATTGGCCAGTAGGGATTATTATGCTGGCATTTAATATTCCTTTATTTATCATTGGTCTTAAGGTCATGGGGGCGCGTTATGGCATTAATACCTTGTTTGGTGCTGCAATGCTTTCTATTGCGATTGATGTGATGGCTCCTTACACACCTGTGCTGACAGGTGATTTGCTGCTCAATTCCTTATATGGCGGTGTCATAGGCGGCATTGGTATGGGAATTGTCTTTCGATATAAAGGCAATACTGCAGGGACAGCTTTAGCGGCTGTTATTTTGAATAAATTACTGAAGATTCGTGTTGGGCAAGCCATGATGGCTGCTGACTTTTTTGTAATCGTCTTTGCCGGTTTGGCCTTTAAAAGCGCTGAACTTTCATTATATGCGTTGATTTCGATCTTTGTGACAGGACAGATTGTTGATTTGGTACAAGAAGGCCCTAGTACATCAAAGGCCTTTTTTGTTATGAGCAGTCAGCCAAAACAGGTAGCGGATGCCATTATTAAGGAAATGGATCGAGGCGTAACTGTGCTCCAAGCCAAGGGTGGCTATACGGGAGATCCTCGAGAGATGCTACTGTGTGTGGTAAGTACCAGTGAAGTGACACAGTTAAAAGAAGTCATTTATCATATTGATTCGAAGGCTTTTGTGATTGTGACCACTGCTCACGAGGTATTAGGTGAAGGTTTTACGGAAGTAAAAATATAAAGCTTGATTTTAAGGAGGTCATAGATATGGCTGAAAAACTGACGCAAGAACAAGTATCCCAATTAAAAAAATATGCACAGTCCATTCGCTATAGTATTGTGCAAATGGTTACGGAGGCTCAATCGGGTCATCCAGGTGGTTCCTTATCAGCGGCAGATATTCTCACAACATTATATTTTGCTGAGATGAATGTAAATCCTAACGATCCTCAGGCAGCGGCCAGAGATCGTTTTGTTTTGTCCAAAGGTCATGCAGCTCCTGTTTTGTATGCTACATTGGCAGAGAAAGGCTTTTTTCCAAAGGAAGAATTACTGACGCTGCGTAGGATTGACAGTCGCTTGCAAGGACATCCCAGCATGAAGAACCTGCCAGGTATCGATATGTCTACCGGTTCATTAGGACAGGGTTTGAGCGCTGCTGCGGGATTGGCACTAGCTGCTCGTCTTGATAATAGTGCAAGCCGCGTATACACTGTGCTGGGTGATGGTGAGCTGGAGGAAGGTATGGTATGGGAAGCTGCTATGTTTGCCGCCCATTATAAATTAGATAATTTGACTGCTTTTGTAGATTTTAATGGACTGCAAATTGACGGTCCCATTTCCGAAGTATTATCACCATTGCCAATCCCAGAGAAATGGGCTGCTTTCAACTGGCATGTGATTAAAATTGATGGACATGACATACAGGCGATTTATGATGCGATTCAAACTGCTAAAACAATAAAAGGCAAACCAACGATGATTGTTGCCCAAACGATAAAAGGTAAAGGCGTCTGCCAAATGGAAAACATCGCTGATTGGCATGGCAAGGCTCCTAGCCGTGAACAATGTGAATTGTTCCTGTCCCAATTAAATGAATTAGAAACACAATAAAAAATAGGCTGGTTCAGATGGACGTTTTGAACCTGCCGTTGAGAGGTGTAGAGAATGGGTTTAGCAACTCGTGAAGCATATGGAGAAATATTAAAAGAGCTTGGGGAAAAATATGAAAATATTGTTGTGCTAGATGCGGATTTATCCAAATCCACCAAGACAGCTGTATTTGCAAAAGCATTTCCTCAGCGTTTTTTTAACGTAGGAATTGCAGAACAAAATCTAATGGGCGTAGGAGCAGGTTTGGCTGCCGGCGGAAAGATACCTTTTGTATCTACTTTTGCTATGTTTGCTGCTGGTCGGGCTTTTGAACAAATCCGGAATTCGATTTGTTATCCAAAACTGAATGTTAAGATTGCCGCTACTCATGCTGGTTTAACAGTTGGTGAAGATGGAGCTTCCCATCAAGCCATTGAGGATATTTCTCTCATGCGCAGTATTCCTAATATGACAGTGATTGTACCGGCAGATGCTGAAGAAACTCGTAAAGCGATTACTTTTGCAGCAGAATATGATGGCCCCGTTTATATTCGTCTAGGACGTATGGCAGTTCCTGATTTATTTGCTGCTGATTATACATTCGAGCATGGCAAGGCTGTACAGCTGGCAGATGGTAAAGATGTTACTATTATTGCAACTGGTATTATGGTTGGCGCCGCAAAAGAAGCTGCTAAGCAATTACAAGATGCAGGTATCAGCGCAAGAGTGCTGAATATCCATA
>ENA-OFCE01001235-OFCE01001235.1-metagenomes-genome-assembly--contig:-NODE-1235-length-13531-cov-2.703473_pt1 | contig 13531 bp, 17 predicted proteins | sample MGYA00153388_OFCE01 | MGnify analysis MGYA00153388
TTGAATGAAGTGTTAAGTAAGGAAAAGCCTGACATTGTTTTGGTACATGGTGATACAACAACTACTTTTGCAGGAGCATTGGCTGCATTTTATCATCAAACAGCCGTTGGTCATGTAGAAGCTGGTCTTAGAACCCATAATAAATATTCACCTTTCCCTGAGGAAATGAATCGTAAATTAACGGGTTCTCTCACGGATATCCACTTTGCTCCAACAAAAACAGCAAAAGAAAATTTAATAAGAGAAGCAATAACAGCAGAAGATGCTTTTGTTACGGGCAATACCGTAATTGATGCATTGCTGACGACTGTGGACAAAAACTATCGATTTGCCGATGAAGTCTTGGCGAATATTGATTATGCTAAAAAACGGGTAATTTTAGTAACGACTCATCGTCGTGAAAATTTAGGCGAGCCTATGAGGCATGTCTACCAAGCCTTACGAGAGATAGTGACAGAATTTGAAGATGTGGAAGTTGTTTTCCCTGTCCATAAAAATCCTCTTGTGCGGGATGTTGTGAATAGTGAATTAGGCGGTATTAAAAGGGTGAAGTTAATTGATCCTCTAGAGTATCAGCCATTTGCTAATTTGTTAGCTCGCTCATATCTCGTTCTTACTGATTCCGGCGGCGTGCAGGAAGAGGCTCCGGCTCTAGGAAAACCTGTGTTGGTACTGCGGGATAATACAGAACGCCCAGAGGCGATTGAAGCCGGAACTGTAAAGTTGATTGGTACTAATAAAGATAGAGTGTACCAAGAGACAAGATTATTACTGGCTGATTCGGGGGAATATGATCGTATGGCAAATGCTTGCAATCCTTATGGCGATGGACAAGCTTCCAGACGAATTGTAGAAACGATTTTATGGAAATATGGCTTTTCACAAGAAAAACCAAGTCAGTTTGGAGATTCTTGTCATCTTAAGATAAAAAAAGATTGATACAGGTGAAGACTACTCTCTTTGAGTTCTAGGAACGCCTATTTGCTGGATTTTGTGGCTCTAAGGCTCCCGCTAAAAAGAAGGGAATCTTAGAGCTGTTTATCCATTGCATCAGATTAGATTAAGTTTGTGTAAAAAAGACAAGAAAATGGCAAGAAAATGACATTGTATACATAGATGATGGCAGGAGTTTGCTGGTGATTGTCGAAAACTAAACTATTAGAAAAAATGACTTGAATCATTTTACAATTAAAGGATTTTTTATACTGTTTTCCAATGATAAAGCTTATACTTGTAGTAAATTCGAGTGAAACTAACAATTATGTAATGAAAGATTGCATAGAGGTAGATGTCATGCCAAAAGATAAAAACACATTATTAAGTGCATTCAGTACAGCGGCATCCATTGGCTTTTATTTGGTATCCTCTGTAGCAGCAGGCATATTGTTAGGCAGGTTTGTAGATGGATATTTTGCTATTGCTCCTTGGGGAACTGTGTGGGGCATTGTGCTCGGCATGATAGCGGGAATGTGGTCCATATATAAGAAAGTGGTGGGAGGAAAATAGAGAGTAATTCTTTGCTTTCTGGATCAATATGCAAGAATATGTTATTGAAATAAAAAAGACAATCATCCAAATGATGATATGGGGTAGCTCGATCTGTGCTGCGGCTTACCTTACAGGATATTCTGGAAAAATAACCGGATTCATTATCGGGATTTTCACAAGTGTGATTTATTTATTATTAATGAGTTATCGTGTAAAAAGAAGTTCTGAAATGCCTGTAAAACGGGCAATACTATATACACAAATAGGTTGGCTCATACGGCTGGGTTTTATCGTTACGATGCTATTGTTGTCCATAAAACTACCGGGAATTGATTTTCAGTCAGCTGTATTGGGCTTATTTACTCTGCAGATTGTTTTATTCTTACAAGCCGTTGTGCTTGTAACAAAAAGTTTCTTCGTAAAATCATAGTTGCATAGACGCAAAATATCAGCGTTTTAGCATATTTGTATTAAAAAGAAAGGAGGGAGGATATGGAACACGGTCATGAAATTGGAAGTCATTCCTTAGCCCATTTTGCAGGTTTGACCTTTAACATGGATACGCTAATTATGACTTGGATTACGATGGCAATTGTCATTGTACTGGCGATAGCCGCAACTAGGAGAATGGAACTTCGTCCGCATGGCTGGCAGAATTTCTTAGAAATGGCTGTCATGTATTTACTGGAACAAATGGAAACAAATATGGGATCAAAAGGTCAAAAACTAGCTCCGCTCATTATCACACTGTTTTTATTTTTAGCAGTAGGTAATGAACTTGGACTAATACCGGGTTTTACATCGCCGACCAATGATATTAATACGACACTGGGATTGGCATTAATGATTATTATAATCGTTCATGTTCTGGCAATCAAAAACAAAGGGATTACAAAGTATATCAAACATTTTTTTGAGCCTTATATACCTTTTGTAGTTATTAATATTATTGAAGAGGTTGCCAAGCCAATTACATTATCATTTCGTTTATTCGGTAATATTTTGGCTGGGGAAATTCTACTGCTGGTCTTAGGCATGCTGGTGCCCTATTTTGTACCTACGTTATGGCTGGCCTTTAGTGTGTTTGTTGGTATTGTACAGGCATTCATCTTTACCATGTTGTCGATATCCTATCTTTCAAACTCGCTGCAAGATGGTCATTAGTAAGGTGTAAAGACTGTTAATACAGATGTTAATCAAATAAATTAAAAAGATTTTTAAGGGGGATTTTATTGTGGAACATGCAATTATCGTAGCTGCTTCCGTTTTAGGGGCAGGACTTGCCATTGGTTTGGCTGCAATTGGTGCTGGTGTTGGTAATGGTACTGTAACGTCAAAAGCAATTGAGGGGATGGCTAGACAACCAGAAGCCAAAGGTATGATTTTGGTTAATATGTTGATTTCTGTAGGTTTGATCGAAGCGATTCCAATCATTGCTGCTGTAATTGCCATTGTATTGGTATTTGCCAATCCGTTTATAAAATAAGGTTTTATAAGGTTGCTGGCATGAAGCTTTCTTGCCAGTGTCTTCTTTATACCGTTCAAAGAGGAGGTGCTTTCATTGGTTGAATTGAATGGAACGCTACTAGCGCAAATTGTAAATTTTCTGCTTCTAGTTGCCATTCTTGCAAAATTTGCATATAAACCATTAATGCAAATTTTGGCAGAACGTCAGAAAAAAATTGCTGATGCAATTGATGCTGCAGAATGTGAAAAGCGAGAAGCTGAACAGCTGAAGCTGGAGTATAAACAACAGTTGGCAGAAGCGCGGTCTAAAGCACAGGCGATTGTGGAGAATGCTGAGAAATTGGCAGAAGAAAATAAAGAAGAAATTCTAAAATCTGCACGAGCAGAAAGTGCGTATATTTTGCAAAAAGCACAAGAAGAAGTGGCGAGAGAACGCGAGCTGGCTTTAGCGCAGCTTCGAAATGAAGTGGTAACGCTATCTATGGCAGCTGCAACTCAGATTGTAAAAGAAAAGATGGATACAGAACTAAACGCTAAGATGGTGTCTGATTTCATTGAAAAACTCGATGATCAGAAAATAGGTGGTCTGCCATGCTAGCCAATCAGTTAGCGATGAAATATGCTCAGGCCCTTTATGAATTGACCGTTGAAAAAGATATGCTGGATATAACGGAACAAGAGCTGCGTTTAGTGGAAAGTACGATTGCTTCTTATGACGACTTATCAACATTGATTTATCATCCCCAGGTACTAGCAAAAGCGAAAAAAGAAACGATATATAAAGTTTTTGGACAAGATATTCATGAGATTGTCCTTAACTTTTTATTGCTACTGGTGGACAAACGACGGGAAAGCATTTTACCAGCGATTATTTATGAATATGTAAAACTGGCAAATCAGGCTCGCAATATTGTGGAGGCTGAAGTAACCACAGCCTTGCCTTTGGATGAAGACCAGCATACAGCACTTGTAAATAAATTAAGTTTGGTAACAGGCAAAAAAATCGCATTAAAAATACAAATCAATCAAGGGATTATTGGAGGAATCATTGTCAAGATTGGTGATAAGCTCATCGATGGCAGTGTTGCTCGCCAATTAGCGACCTTGAAAAAAGTGCTTTTAAATAATGAAGTGACGGGGATTGAGGTGACAGACTAAATATGAACATCAGGCCAGAAGAAATAACTGCGATTATTAAGCAGCAGATTGAAAATTATCAAGTAGACCTTAATGTCGATGATATTGGTACTGTTATTGAGGTTGGAGATGGTATTGCTCGTATTCATGGTCTCGCCAAAGCGATGGCAGGTGAATTATTAGAGTTTCCTCATGAAGTATATGGCATGGTACTGAATCTTGAAGAAGATAATGTAGGTGCGGTTTTACTAGGGGGAGAAACCTTAATTAAAGAAGGCGATACGGTACGTCGTACAGGTCGTATCATGCAGGTTCCTGTTGGCGAAGCAATGGTTGGACGAGTCGTCAATGCACTCGGTCAGCCCATTGATGGAAAAGGTCCCATTCAGACAACGGAGTTTCGTCCCGTTGAATTCTTGGCTCCCGGCATTGCAGCTCGTCAATCCGTTAAGCAGCCTTTGCAAACCGGTATAAAGGCCATTGACTCTATGGTTCCCATTGGACGCGGACAGCGTGAACTCATTATCGGAGACCGTGGTACCGGAAAGACAGCCATTGCCGTTGACACAATTCTAAACCAAAAAGGGCAGGATGTTATTTGCATCTATGTGGCAATTGGACAAAAAGCATCTACGGTAGCTCGTGTAGTACATACTCTGGAAGAAAGCGGCGCTATGGCTTACTCCATTGTTGTTGTTGCCTCGGCATCCGACAGTGCACCGTTGCAGTACATAGCCCCTTATGCTGGCGTTGCCATCGGTGAGTACTTCATGTATAAAGGTGGTCATGTACTTTGCGTATATGATGACTTATCCAAACATGCGGTAGCCTATCGTGCCATGTCACTGCTGCTGCGTCGTCCTCCAGGACGTGAAGCGTATCCCGGTGATGTTTTCTACTTACACTCTCGCTTGTTAGAGCGGGCAGCTAAGTTATCCGATGAACTAGGCGGTGGTTCCATTACTGCACTGCCCATCATTGAGACATTGGCAGGCGACGTATCCGCATACATTCCCACCAATGTAATTTCCATTACGGATGGTCAGATTTTCCTGGAAAGTGAAATGTTCTACGCGGGTGTCAGACCGGCGATTAATGCTGGCTTGTCAGTATCCCGGGTAGGGGGTTCTGCCCAAATTAAAGCCATGAAACAAGTCGCAGGACGTTTGCGCCTTGATTTGGCACAATATCGGGAATTGGCAGCCTTTGCTCAGTTTGGCTCTGATCTTGACAAAGACACTAAAGCTTCTTTAGATAGAGGGCAACGTACCATTGAAGTACTAAAACAGCCTCAATACTCTCCAGTAGTGGTGGAAGAACAAGTCATGATTATTTATACGGCCATTAATGGCTATATCGATGATGTTCCTGTGGCGGATGTGGCTAAGTTTGAACGTGGTTTTATCAAGTTCTTACGATCCAACCATCCTGCGATTGGAGAGACCATCAGGGAATCAAAAGTTCTGTCTGCCGATACGGAAAATGCGCTAAAAGAAGCGATTAAAGAGTTTAAAGAAACATTTCTTACTGATGATAAAACGGCGAGGTGATGTAAATGCCTAATGCACAGGACATACGCCGCCGTATAAAAAGCGTAAAGAATATTGAACAAATTACGAAGGCCATGAAAATGGTGGCGGCCGCAAGGTTGCGCAGGGCTCAAGAAAAAGCTGCTGCAAGTCTTCCTTATACACAAAAAGTACGAGAAGTGCTGGCAAGCGTAGCTGGTCACGCCAGTGATCTTTCTCATCCGTTGCTGGAAGTAAGAGAAGTCAAAAACATTGCTTACTTAGTGCTAAGCGCTGATAAGGGATTAGCAGGAGCCTATTCTTCTAATGTGATCAAAGAAGTGGTGCCCCGTATAGCAGGCAAGGCAAACAGCAGTGTGATTACCGTCGGGCGTAAGGCAAGAGATTATTTTAAACGCCGGGGCTATCGCATTGATGAAGAATTTACCGGGTTTTCGGAAAAACCTACCCTGCAGCATGCGATCAACATCGCCAGATCTGTAGGGGAAGGGTTTAAAAGCGGCAGATATGATGAGATCCATTTGGTCTACACCGTATTTCATTCTGCTATTACCCAAAAGGCTACCAGTGTAAAGCTTTTGCCCATTGAAGATGTGACGGCAGCGGAAGCCAATCCTTCAGACTACATTTTTGAGCCTTCAGCGGAAGAAGTTTTGAATCACTTAGTTCCTCAATATTTAGAAACGACTATTTATGGGGCATTGCTTCAATCATCCGCTAGTGAGCTGGGAGCTCGCATGACAGCCATGGGTTCTGCGACTGATAATGCAGAAGAATTAATTGCAAAATTGATTTTAAATTATAATAAGATTCGTCAGGCTACCATTACTCGGGAAATTTCCGAGATCGTGGGCGGCGCCGAAGCGTTGAAGTAAAAAGAAAAGGAGGGGGAACCCTTTGAGTACAGGTAAAGTGATACAGGTTATTGGACCTGTTGTTGATATTGAATTCCCTCCGGAACAGCTACCTGCCATCTATAACTCTGTTAAAATCGCAGATACGTCTACAGACGTAGAAGTCAGCCTAACGGTAGAGGTTATGCAGCATCTTGGTGACAATCTTGTTCGCTGCGTTGCTATGTCTTCCACGGATGGTTTGACTCGCGGTATGCAAGCGATAGATACTGGCGCCCCAATTAAAATTCCTGTGGGTAAAAGTACGCTGGGCCGGGTATTTAATGTACTAGGTGATACAGTAGACAATAATGAAGCTCCAGTAGAAGCGGAAGATCATTGGCCCATTCATCGTCCAGCACCAAGTTTCGAAGAGCAAGAGACATCGACACAAATTCTGGAAACGGGTATTAAAGTAGTAGATTTGATCGCTCCTTATTCCCGGGGTGGTAAAATTGGCTTGTTTGGCGGTGCGGGTGTAGGAAAGACCGTACTGATCATGGAGCTTATTCGCAACATTGCCACGGAACATGGTGGGTACTCTGTATTTGCGGGCGTAGGTGAACGTACCCGTGAAGGGAATGATCTTTGGGTAGAAATGCAAGAGTCTGGTGTTATTGAAAAAACCGCATTGGTATATGGACAGATGAATGAACCGCCAGGAGCCAGAATGCGGGTTGCTTTAACAGGTCTTACTATGGCAGAATATTTTCGTGATGTAGGCGGTCAGGATGTATTGTTCTTCGTGGATAATATTTTCCGCTTTATTCAAGCTGGTTCAGAAGTTTCTGCATTGTTAGGACGTATGCCGTCAGCAGTAGGCTATCAGCCAACATTGGCGACAGATGTAGGGGCATTGCAAGAACGTATTACCTCCACGAAAAAAGGTTCGATTACTTCCGTACAAGCCGTATATGTACCTGCAGATGACTTGACAGATCCAGCTCCTGCGGCAACGTTTGCCCATCTGGATGCTACGACTGTACTATCCAGACAAATTTCTGAGCTAGGTATTTATCCTGCAGTGGATCCCTTAGATTCCACATCCCGAATTGTTGATCCTAACATTATTGGGGAAGAGCATTATCACGTGGCTCGGGGTGTGCAGGAAGTGCTGCAGCGCTATAAAGAATTACAGGATATTATTGCAATTTTGGGTATGGAAGAATTATCGGATGAAGATAAACTGACCGTATCCAGAGCACGTAAAATGCAACGTTTTCTTTCACAACCATTCCATGTGGCTGAAGTATTTACTGGCGCGCCAGGCAAATACGTGCCATTAAAAGAAACCATTCGAGGCTTTAAAGAAATTTTAAGCGGCAAATATGATGCTTTGCCGGAAAACGCATTCTATATGGTTGGTTCCATTGATGAAGTAGTGGAAAAGGCACGGACAATGAAAGGGGAATAATAAATGGCGAAAACAATTCGGCTGGATATTGTTACCCCAGAGAAAATGGCTTTTTCTACTGAGGTTAGTATGGTGATTGCTCGGACGACAGCTGGAGATATTGGTATTCTTCCAGGGCATGCTCCCCTGATTGCTGCATTGGCGATCTGGCCTCTTCGCGTAATAACGGATGGTGAAGAGATACCAATATCCATGTGCGGTGGCTTTATTGAGGTGCAGCCTGAAAAAATTACGATATTAGCAAATTGTGCGGAGCTTCCAGAGGAAATTGATGTTGAGCGGGCCGAAACGGCCAAAGCACGTGCGGAGAGTCGTTTGCGTGATAGTAACTCAGACGTTGCCAGAGCGGAAGTCGCCCTCAAAAGAGCTATGGTTCGCTTGCGGGTTGCAGAGCATAAGAAACATCATAAAATGTAAATCAAATACAAAAAGCAGACTGAGTATCATTTTACTCAGTCTGCTTTTTGTATATCCCATCGAACAAGTGGCAAGAATAGGCATATAGAGTAAAAGATAACCTGCTTTTAAAGGATGGGAAAAATGAATACTATTTTTAGATTGGGAGTAATAATCGGATGCTTATTGCTAGTCTTATTTGCTACCATAGGATATGCGCCTGCTGCCTCTTCAGAACCATTATCTGCCGCCATGAAAGCAACTGGAGCACAATTGGAGGAATACAGTATAAATGCATGGGTGAAATTGCCGGAAGATCATTACAGTGATGAGGAATTGCAAAGGGTAGTAGAGCAAGTTATGGAGCAATTAGCAATGGACTCTAAAAGCAATGAGATGATTCATCAGCAAAGAAATAAAAATCGAATTGTAAAGGCGGAGCACATTCGATCCGGCGATCATGTTGTTGTAATGGCTCAAGTTGTTCCCAACCAGAAAAATAGCGCAAGAGAAGAAGCATATCTAGTGATTAATATGGAGTCATTGACGAAAGAATATACCTCTATTATCCTCTTACAAGAAAAAATAAATAGGATTGTTAAAAAAATTGGTGATTCACCAAGGATTAGCACTTGCTTGATTGGCTGGCTTGATGGTAAACTAATGGATGGAGAGTCAGAAAGTATGTTAAAAAGTGCCTTCTTGGCAATCGATGGTGCCATTGTTGATCAACTCCAGCAAGAACAGTATGTAAGTGTTACTGGTTTTTCTTCTGCAATTCAGGAGTATCTGCAAGTTGGCGGCAAAAAAATCAATATAAATATTGCAATTCGCTATAGTCAGTATGATAATCGTACCTATGTGATTGTCGGGTCACCGATTATTACTCGGGAATACTAATTTGTGAAATTGAACTTTTTCTACAATCTATTTTAGTAGTGTTTTTGGGAGGATATAACCTTATGGAGAAATTAGTTATCCGCGGAGGTAACAAATTATACGGAACCATTAAAATTAGTGGAGCTAAGAATGCAGTGCTGCCTCTTATCGCGGCAACATTACTTGGCACATCACAAAGCACTCTTGAAGGCATACCTGATTTGGAAGATGTACGCACCTTTAGCCAAGTTCTTAAGCATTTAGGAGTAGCAGTAGAGTATAATAAAGAAGAGCAGATGATGTTAGTTGATAGCACAGTAATCAGCAGTTGCGAAGCACCTTATGAATTGGTGCGCAAAATGCGTGCTTCTTTTTTGATTATGGGTCCCTTGCTGGCTCGTTATGGGCATTCTAAGATATCCCTGCCAGGTGGCTGCGCCATTGGCACTCGTCCTATTGACCTGCATTTAAAAGGTTTTGAAGCATTAGGTGCTAAAATTGATATTGGTCATGGATATATTGAAGCTACAGCGCCGAATGGCTTAACGGGAGCCCGAATTTACTTGGATTTTCCTAGTGTAGGCGCTACAGAGAATATTATGATGGCAGCTAGTATGGCCAAAGGGCAGACAATTTTGGAAAATCCGGCCCATGAACCGGAAATTGTAGATTTAGCCAATTACTTAAATACCATGGGTGCAAATGTTCGGGGCGCAGGTACAAATGTAATCAAAATTGAAGGTGTACCTGAATTAAAAGGTAAAGTGTATGAAGTGATTCCTGATCGTATAGAAGCTGGAACTTATATGGTAGCAGCGGCTATGACAGGCGGCGACTTATATGTGGAAAATGCCTTGCCTGAGCATCTAAAACCAGTGATTGCAAAATTAAAAGAAGCGGGTGCGACCATTGAAGAGGATATCAATGGTATACGCGTTAAAAGTGATGGCAAGCTGCGAGCCATTGATATCAAAACATTGCCGTATCCTGGTTTTCCTACAGACATGCAAGCTCAATTTATGGCAATGACGACAGTATCTCAAGGGACAAGCGTAGTGAGTGAAACTGTATTTGAGAATCGTTTTATGCATGTAGATGAACTAAAACGCATGGGGGCCAATATCAAAATTGATGGGCGAAGTGCAGTAGTCGAGGGAGTAGCGGCATTAACTGGCTGTCCAGTGAAAGCGACAGACCTTAGAGCCGGAGCTGCTTTAGTATTAGCAGGTTTAGTGGCTGAGGGGGAAACAGAAGTAGGATATCTTCATCACATTGACCGTGGCTACGATGGTCTAGTAGAAAAATTATGCGGTGTTGGTGCCGATATCAAACGTGTTGGTACAGCGGAACCTAAAAAATAAATTTGAAACTGGCGAGATATGGATCTCGCCAGTTTTTTTTAGAAAAAACACTGAGACGCGAAGGGGTATGTGTAAATTGTTAATTCTCCATATTCTTTGCGTTCGAAATGTTTTTTTAGGGCACGTAAATTTGTCATTGCGAGCATAGCGAAGCAATCCCCTCCTTGTTAGGAAGATTGCTTCACTCTATTCGCAATTGACAAAAAAATAATTGAATCGCGAAGGTCACGAAGAATTGCAAAGGACGCGAAGGAACATTATAGATTTAGTCTTCGTGTTCTTCGTAATTTTCGCGTCTTCGTGTTTCAAAATATCTTTATTTATGCTCCCAAGGATGCGTTAATGATTTCGTTCCCAGTCATACTTACCCCAGGCTTGGCATAGGATGTAGTACTTATGTAGAGCAGGAGGAGGGGCATGTGTGAAGAAGGTACTAGCATGGACGGTTTTGTTGGTGCTGGTGTTGGTGATTGTTATTCCGATTCTAGTAATAGGCGGTTTTCACGGAGAGCCAAGGCAGGGTGGGAGTGCTAAAATGGCAAAAGGCGATCATATCATCATCAAAGTTTATTTTCATGAACAGCAGAAGATTGTTGAAATGAAGTTAGAAGACTATTTAAAAGGTGTAGTAGCGGCAGAAATGCCTGCTGAATTTGAACTGGAAGCTTTGAAAGCCCAGGCAGTAGCAGCGCGAACCTATGCTGTGAAGAATATGACAGCCTTTGGCGGCAGCGGCCTGGCAGAACAGCCTGGTGCTGATGTGAGTACCGATTACAAGCAAAGTCAGGCATGGCTAAATGAAGAGGCGCTAAAGAAACGCTGGGGGAGCAACTATGCAAAATTCTGGGATAAGATCAGCCAGGCAGTTGAGGAAACAAGTGGTGAAGTAGCTACTTATAATGGGGAATTCATTCAGGCGGTATATCATTCTACCAGTGGGGAAAAGACAGCAAGTGCAAAAGAGGTATGGGGGTTTGATTATCCTTACTTACAAAGTGTACCCTGTACATGGGATCAAAAGTCTCCCCGATATTATGATAAAAAGGAATTTTCTTTTGCTCAGGTGGAACAACTATTAGGCCCAGAAACGCAAGTCGTAGCTGCCATGCAAAATAATAGCAGTGGAGCTATGGCTATTTTGAATACCACGGAGTCTGGGCGAGTAGGTCAAATCCGCATTGGCAGCAAAGTATTGTCTGGGGCAGAGGTAAGGGAGAAACTGGATTTGCGTTCTAATAATTTTAATGTAGAGCTAAAAGACAATAAGATCGTTGTCAATACAATCGGTTATGGACATGGTGTGGGTTTATGCCAATATGGAGCCAATGGCATGGCGAGAGAGGGCATGGATTATCGGCAAATTATTACGAAATACTATACTGGCGTGGCTCTTAAGAACATAAACGCCTACTAATAGGAGACTGTTTAAAAACATTTTTTATCGGACATACTGAGTATGAGGTGATAGTATGTCAAAATTAAAAATTCCTGCCTTATCTTTTATCACGCTGCATTTAAAAAAAATAAATACAAGTTTATACAGACGACGTTTTTATCGAGAGCAGATCCCTTTTAAAAGCCTGTATACTGGTGCATTCTTGTTAATGCTGGCAAGCGTATTAGTAGCAGCTGTGTTTATAACGATACATAAGAAAGAGCAAAATATTGTTGTCATTCCCCAGCAGGATCAGGAAGAACAAGTTTCTGCTCCTACTGGGGTATTGATCGTAGACGAGAAAGCAGCTTTACCTCAAGAAGCAGCTTCGGCATCCGTGCCAGTGGCAAAAGGCCAGCCTTCTACAGGGGAGTCAGGGCGTTTTCTAGGAGTAAAAGGTAAAGTTCGGCTGGTATTTACATCCATTATATAACGATTGGCGTTATCATACAGGAATTGATGTAATGGGACGTAAGGGACAGAGCATATCGGCCATACATAATGGGCAGGTAACTGAAATATTCCAAGATGCAAATAGTGGATTGACAGTAGTGGTAAAACATAATAATTATCAAGTATACTACGGATCTCTTTTGAAGGTTGCCGTTGAGAAAGGAGACTTTATTCGGGCAGAACAAGAGATTGGCAAAATGGGCAGCTGTGATGCCGAACCATATGATCATTTACACTTAGCAATCAAAGAAAATGATGACTATGTAGATCCTTTACTGATAATAAACAAAGACTAAGATTATTATGCGCGTAATATGATGCCACTTTCTAGATCAGTTCGTAAATAACAAGCTAATAAAAAAGTAGCCTTTAAAAAGCACAGTAGTGCTTTTTTTTATTTTGTCCGCATATATATATGTTAGCAAAGCAAGGGTGAGGGGGCAGAAAGGTTATGAAGGATTATATCCGTAAAAGGGTATTGGACATTTGTCAGCACATTTTGGAAAGTAAGCATACGGTGCGGCAATCAGCCATAGTGTTTGGAGTAAGTAAAAGTACGGTGCATAAGGATATGATAGAAAGATTGCCGCTTGTGAATAAAAAAATGGCAAACCGTGTAAGGGTGATATTGGAGCAAAATAAGGCGGAACGTCATATTCGCGGTGGAGAAGCCACACGAAAAAAATATAAGGAAGCGGGAGAAATTAGCAAAAAATAGAGGATTTTTTTTATTCATGTAGAATGGAGGCAAGTGAAACTATTTTTTAAGGCGTTAATAACCACAAAGGCATAGTTGTATTTTTCTTAGTCTTTGTGGTTTAAATAAAAACTAAAGTCGCGAAAATGGATTTTTATTGGGGTATAGTTTTTGTTTAGCAGTTTGAGTAATCAAAATAAAAAATATGAGTAATAAATAAGAAGATGATCACTTTTGATAATGTCATTAAACGCTACCCTGGCGGCACTGAAGCTGTTACCAATGTTAGCTTTGCTATCAATCAAGGCGAGTTGGTTTATTTAACAGGGCATTCGGGTGCTGGTAAAAGCTCGCTACTTAAATTAATGGCAGCAATTGAACA
>ENA-OFCE01001236-OFCE01001236.1-metagenomes-genome-assembly--contig:-NODE-1236-length-13530-cov-2.295881_pt1 | contig 13530 bp, 10 predicted proteins | sample MGYA00153388_OFCE01 | MGnify analysis MGYA00153388
AATTCCTCCAGCTCCCGCGAAATCCAGCCGAGCTGGTCGCGCTCTAATCTGACCGATCTGGTGACACCGTTAGGCTTGCCGCTGGCTCCTAACGATTCAAAGGTCATGGGCTGGCACGGACCGATCGTCCCATCGGTGAACCAGCAGCTTTCCGTCACTGTCGATCTGGGGAAACCAGTCATGCTCGACGAAATCCGGTTGCTGCCCGCCTGGCGGAGCAACATGGCATGGGACTCGTATTATGGATTTCCCAGCCGTTTCAAAATCGATGCCGCGCTTGATGAAAGCTTCGACAACCCGGTGATGGTCCATGACCAGACCACGGTCTCGCTGCAGTCTCCCGGCCAAAACCTGCAATGTTTCCCGGGTCCTCGAAGTCCGGTCAGATATGTCCGGGCGACGGCGACCCGCCTGCGCGACGGACGCATCCTGATCGCAGGCGGGTTGACCGACGCCGACCACGCCAACTCAGGGGCAGAAGCGTACGATCCAGCGACGGCGCGCTTTCGGTCGCTCCCCCCACTCGGTACGCTCCGGCATAGCCACACGGCCACTGTGTTGCCCGATGGAAAGGTGTTGTTGGTTGGTGGGTATGCCGAGCGAGGCCGTACGATCGCGGAGGCTGAACTGTTCGATCCGACCACGAATACGTTCGCGCCGACCGGCTCCCTCGGTACGCCTCGCGCAGGACACATCGCCGTCGCCCTGCTCGACGGGACGGTGCTCGTGGCCGGCGGCGTTGGCCCGAACTGGCAGTTCCTCGCGAGTGCGGAGCGGTACGATCCCGCGACGGGTCGCTTCATGCCGACTGGTGCGATGACGGTTGCGCGCGAAAGTCACACGGCCGTGCGGCTGCACGACGGACAGGTGTTGATTGCCGGCGGGCATCAAGGGCGACATGCCGCGATCGTCCTGTACGCATCGGCCGAGCGGTATGATGCGGTCCGCGGAACCTTCCGGCGGGTCGGTGCGATGGCCATCCGCCGCCACAAGCACGATGCGGTCGTGGTGCCCGACGGACGTGTCCTGATCAGCGGGGGCGCTGATGAACGGGATAACGCCGGTGTCTATCGCTCGACCGAATGGTTCAATCCCCGCACCAACAGCTTTGCACCGGGTCCGGCGCTGGCCCGCCCCCGGTACAAGCACAACGGCAGTTCGATGGTGCTGCCGGACGGTCGCGTGCTGCTCGCGGGCGGGGCGTCGCAAGCGGAAACGTTCGATCCCCGCAGCGGTGTTGCGGCAGTGGTGACAGGGACCGACGGACTCACCGGGCAATTCTCGGCCGTGGCGCCGCTGCCGACCGGCGGGGTGCTCATCACGGGCGGCTACGGACACAATCGTGGTCCGCAAGCCACTGCGTGGCTCTACCGACCATGAGCGATGTGCCACGGACGCGTCGCTGTCGACAACCGCGTCAAGGCTCACCCCCTGCCGCGATCTGATTGACACTCGCAGGGCTGGCTGGCTTGGCAGTGGCCTCGCGTTGTTGTCCATCACAGACAGCGCGCAGACAGTGCGCCTGACTGCAAATCACGCGAGCGTGAGTCAAGGCTGCATCCAAACTTCCGCGCGCCACTCGTCCACCACGGTGCGCTGCGGCTCGAGGAAGTCCATCAGAGCTGCTGATGGTTGTTGACGCTCGAGAAGTCAGCCCTGAAGGCGTTGATGCCAAGCCTGACGCCAAGGGCCTGCAGACGCTGCATGGGACCAATCATGCCCGCGGCCTAAGGTACCGTGCCAGTCACCGTGACAGTCACCGTGACAGTCACCGTGATTCAGCGTATCAGGCGGCGCACGGACATCAGTTCCACCCTGCCCGCCGCCCGACGCGCCATGCCAGCGGCTTCACCGCAACACGATTACGCGATAGCGTCGTTCCGTTCAACAGAAAAGAAAGGCGCGACGAACGTTGGACGACGAATTGATGAAAGACGAAGGGAAGCAGGAACGCAGAGGCTATGATGATGACAATCTTGACCAGTGGAGGCCACGGCATCCAGGCGAGCATCGACGCGACCGCGACGACGACCACCTGATGCAGCAGATAGACCGTGTAGCTGGCATTGACGAGTAATGCATCCCAACGACTGTATCCAGCCTGCACGATCTGCTCGACGCCCCAGAAAATCAGCCGGAGAGCCACGATCGCATACACGTTTCGGAGCACGGTTGAGAGGGCCCATGCGCCGTTGAACGACGCAGTGGAAATCGCCTGGATGGCAACCCAGCCTGCAGTCGCGGCCACCCACCACAAAATACCGGGCTTGGTGGCCAGGAGCGATGTGTGCCCGGTTCGCGCAAGGAGTGCGCCCGCCATGAAATAGCCGCCATACATGAGCAATCCCGCTGGTTCGATGATCCCGAACTGTCTAGCATACCACCAGTCCGGTGCTGTCCGTGCGAGCAGGACAACAGCAATCGAGCCTGCGGCAAACAATATTGGGAGCGAGCGCTCGACTTGTGCCGGCGACCAAAGCTCAACGAGTCGAATCATCCGGGACGACGCGACGACGGCGCGCGCAACCGGAAGGGAAAAAGTAAAAATCATCAGGCACACAAGAAACCAGAGTGCGCCTGTATACAGTGGCGAAACGGTCGATACACCCCAACCCCAATCACTGTGGTGCTGGACGATCAGCGATCGCTCGAGAACGCTGACAGTAAGCAGCACCACAACGAGCGGTATCAGGACGCGTCGAAGTCGCGCCAAGAGAAAAGCGGAGATGTCGCCTTGCTGAAGCAAGCGCCACGACACCAGCCCTGAGATCAGAAAGAATCCATGCATTCGAAACGAATGCATCCAATCAGTCAGCGCGGAAATACCAGAGACAGCCTCCGGATTCGACACCACCCATTGCTTTGCTTCGTGAAACGGAAGCAGCGAATGATATATGACTCCCTGAATCAGGAACAAAGCCCGAGTCGCGTCGATGAATCGAAGGCGCGTTGGCATCCGATGTGCTCTGCATTAAATTTATTTTTCTCTGTAGTGTTACCTGTGACGAATGTCCGGCAATGGGGTAACTTTTCCGCATGCTGTACGATGAACGCGTTGCCACTGAAGAAGCCGTACCCAGGTGCGTAATGGATTGTGGTTACATATGAAACGCGCTTTTTCTGATACAATCTGTTCATGAATTGACGCTGCGGCTCTGGCCAGAGACAGTGCCGTTTGACGGTAATCATCGCGCTGTGATTACCTACGCCGTCGACTCTGCCTGATGTCGTTGATTCTCTGATCCTGGTTCAACGATGCATTGATACGGTTATTTTGCGTCTAAACAAAAATGTCTGATGGCGGATTCAGCCGAATGTCACCGGATCATTGAGACCGCACATGCCGTGTGACGCGCGGGCGATAGCATCGAGGATCAGGTCACCATCAGGGGGACATTGCCGAGGCTATTGGTTCGGAACCGACGATAGGGATTGACTGGCGTCAGCAGACGAAATGTCCCGCGAAGCACAGGGTGCGAGATACATCCCTGGCACGTCGTGTTCGAACGCGGCGCTGGCTCGCGATCGTACGACGCTGACGTTCGCGGACAGGGAGGCGCGCGTCGCCGTACGCCGCGTGCGCGCACGCGACGTGCTGGTAAGATCCGACGGTCCACATCGTGATGTCGCCAGAACTTGCGCACCCACGTTGCCAACCATGTCGGGTCGTGCCCGCAGCATCCAGACGCTGGTGCACACACCAGGCGAGTGCGTGTATTTTTCTCGGCGACGCTGATCATCTTCCCGCATCCGGACACACGCATGCTCCGCCACCTCGCGATCCTGTTTGCCCTGCCCGCGCTGCTCAGCGCGCAGACCGCACCGACGCCCGCCAAGCCCGGCTGGCAATGGACCATGGACTCGGTACGCACCGTGGTGAACGCCGTGCGCGCAGGTCGCTCGCTGGCACCGGCGAGCTGGCCCGGCGGCGCTCGCGTCGCAGTGCTGCTGTCGTTCGACGTTGACAACGAGACAATTCCCCTCCGCTTCGGTGAGCCGACAGTCGGCACGCTCGCCTCGGCGCAATACGGTGCGCGCCGCGGACTGGGCCGCCTGGTCCGACTGCTCGACTCACAGCGCATCCCGGCATCGTTCTTCATTCCGTCGGTCAGCCTTGCGCTCACGCCCGGCATGGCCGACACCATCGGACGGAGCGGACGCCACGAATTTGCGATTCACGGCTGGATCCACGAGCTGAACGCCACGCTCCCCGATTCCGCGGAACGCGCGCTACTCGCGAAGGCGATGACCGAGCTCACCGCACTGACGGGAAAGAAACCGACCGGTTATCGCGCGCCCAGCTGGAACTTCAGTCCCAACACGCTGACCATCCTGCGCGAGATGGGCTTCCGCTATGAAAGCTCGCTGATGGCAGACGACAGCCCGTACGAACTGCTGCAGAAGGGCCAGCCGACGGGCCTCGTGGAGCTACCGGTGGAGTGGATCCTGGACGACGCCCCACTCTTCGATCCACGCGGCCAGACCTACATGAACCCGCGCGACGTGGCGAAGGTCTGGATGGACGAATTCGACAAGGCGTACGAGGAACACGGCATGTTTCTGCTCACGATGCACCCGCATGTCTCGGGGCACCGCTCACGCATCATCGCCCTCGAGCTACTGCTCGCACACATTCGTACCAAGGCGGCAGGTTCCGTGTGGTATGCAACGCACGCGGACGCGGCGGAGTACGTGCGCAAGACCGCCAACCTCGGCGAGCCCGTGCCGCTGCGCTGACATCGGTTCCGGCTGCGGATCGTCAACTCTGCTCACACGGAGCCGCGAAGTCACGGAGGGTTCCACAGCGCCGGCAACCATGCGCCCTAGGACGCAAAGCAATTTTAGTGAACTGCTCTCACGCGACGTTGTTCACAACGCCGTTTGCCGTTCTCCGTTCGCTGTTCTCCGTGACTCTGCGGCTCCGTGTGAGAAGAGTTGCAGTTGCAGTTGCAGTTGCAGTTGCAGTTGCAGTTGCCGCAGACGCCAAGCATCAGGGCACCTCGTGCCCGGTCGACGCTGCCCAGATCTCCGTCCAATCCTGCGCATCGATCGTGACGTCGAGTGCGCCGACCGCGTCGCGCATGGCGTCGATGCGGCGCGAGCCCGCAACGGGAATGGGCCGGCTCGGGTGACGCAGCAGCCAGGCGAATGCCATGGTAGACGCCGAGACACCGTGACGCGCGGCGACGGCGGTGAGTGCATCGCGGACGCGCACGGCCTGCGGCGTGTCGCTCGTGAACAGTCGACCGCCGGCGAGCGGTGACCAGATCATCGGCTGGATGCGATGCTGCTGGCATTGGTCCAGCGTGCCGTCGTGCAGTGGCGACAGGTGCAGCGGGTGCAGCTCGACCTGGTTCGTGACCAGCGGGAATCGGCTCTGCAGCAGCGCGAACTGCGATGGCGTAAAGTTTGACACGCCGAAGTGCAGCACCTTGCCTTGCAGCTGCAGGTGCGTGAACGCGGCCCCCACGACATCGGCATCCATCAGCGCGTCCGGCCGGTGCAGCAGCAGCATGTCCAGCTGTTCCGTGCGCAGCAGGCGCAGCGACTGCTCGACACTGCCGACGATGTGCTCGAACGACATGTCGTAGTGCTTCACGCGATGTGCGGGACGGTGTTCGGTCGTGAGACAGATGCCGCACTTGGTCACCAGCTGCATCTGCGCACGCAGTGACGGCGCCAGCGCAAGCGCTTCGCCGAAAAGCTGCTCGACGGTGTACCCTCCGTAAATGTCGGCATGATCGAAGCTCGTCACACCGAGTTCGAGGCACTGCTCGATCCAGCGCAGGCGCTCCTGCGCAGTCCATTGCCAGTCGCCCATGCGCCAGACGCCGGCGACGATGCGCGAAAGCAACCTTGGTGCAGGCACTTGCGTGGACTCGTGAACAGGACGGATCATCTGGTGCATGTGAACGCTCCCTCGTGCGTGATGTGACGCCTACTTGACGAGACTGATCGCGACGGGCTGCTCGGCGGGCACCCGCTCGCCGCGGAGCAGCCGCATGGCCGTGATCACCGCCATGCGGCCCATCTCGCGAGGGTTCTGTGCGATCGTGGCGCCCATGCGCTTCTCCGAAATCGCCTTACGCGCATCATCCTGCGCATCAAAGCCCACGACCGTGATGCTGCCTGTGCGCTTCGCCGCCGCGATGGCCTCCAGCGCGCCAAGCGCCATGACGTCATTGCAGGCGAAGAGCGCAGTGAGGCCGGGGTTCGATTGCAAGATGTTCTGCGTGACGTTGAACGCCTGGTCTCGCTCCATGTTCGCAGGCTGCGACGCGACGATCTTCATGCCTGCGGCACCCGCAAGCGCCGTCCTGAATCCGCGCAGTCTCGCATCCGCCGTCTCGTGCCCGGGCACACCCTCGAGCACCGCCACCATGCCTGTACCGCCAAGCGTCTCCACGAGGAACCTGCCGGCCATGCGGCCGCCATCCTCGTTATCCGAGCCGATGAACGACGTGACCGTGGCACCCGCTGCAGCCAATGTCGCTGCGTCGATGCGCGTATCGACTGCGACCACCGGAATTCGCGCGACGTTCGCCTTGAGCACCGCCGGCACGATCTCCTTTGAACCGTTTGGCACCAGCAGCAGCACCTTCACCTGGCGCTGAATCAGGTTCTCGACGATCTGCATCTGCCGTTCGACGTCGATCTCGCGTTCTGGCGCCTGCACCACGAGCTCGATGCCGAGGCTGTCGGCAGCAGCCCTGGCGCCCGCTTCCATGTCGATGAAAAACTGGTTGTTCAGCGTCTTCACGACCAGCGCGACGGTTGGCTTCGACGACGAATTCCCGCCGCGATTGCATGCCGATACGAGGAGCGCCACGCCGAGCACGGGCAGCAGACGACAAATACTGTTCACGACAGACATCGCTTCAGCGGAAGGAGCGTTGGACGCGGCGGCGGAGCGCCATGTCGATCAGGACCGCGACGATGATCACGCTGCCGATCGCCACCTGCTGAAGATACGACGAGACGCCCAGCAGGTTCAGCCCGTTGCGCAGGACGCTCATGATCAGCGCGCCGATCAGCGTACCGATCACCGATCCTGATCCGCCCAGCAGGCTCGTACCGCCGATCACGACTGCCGCGATCGCATCCAGCTCGTAGCCGATGCCGGCAATCGGCTGCGCCGAGTTCAGTCGCGCAAGCAGCAGCACCGCACAGACGGCCGCAGACAGCCCGCTCAGCGCATATACAGCCGTCTTGTGGAACCGCACGTCGACACCAGCAAGCGCTGTCGCCTGCTCATTGCCGCCGATCGCGTACAGGTAGCGCCCCGCGACGGTGCGGGTCAGCACGACGTATGCAACCAGGTACAGCGAGAGCATCAGCACGACGGGTGCAGGCACGCCAAGCACGTGGCCCGTCGCGATCACACGCAAAGAATCAGGGAAACCGGAGATCGGCCGACCGTCGGAGAGCATCAGCGCCCCGCCGCGCGCGACACTCATCATGCCGAGCGTGGCGATGAATGGCGGCAAGCCACCACGCGTGATGGTGAGACCGTTCGCGGCACCGGCGCCGATGCCAGCCACTAATCCCAGGCCGACCGCGCCCGCAACTGGCCAGCCACGCTGCAACGCGCTTCCAATCACCACACCGACCAACGCGACCAGCGAACCAACCGACAGATCGATGCCACCGGTGAGGATCACGAACGTCATCCCGATTGCGATCACACCCACGATCGCACTCTGCTCGGCCACATTCGAGAGATTGGCCGCCGTGGCGAAGTACGGGGTAGCAATCCAGAGTGCCACGCAGAGCACGATCAGGCCGAGTGCAGTACCTGCCTCGCGGCCGGCGATGATGCGGTGCACGGTGCGACGTGGACTCATGCGGTCACATCCCCACCGCGCACGCCATCACACGTTCGGCGCTCGCATCCGCACGAGAAAAGGCGCCGGCAATGCGCCCTTCACGCATCACCAGCAGGCGATCGGACAGCCCCAGTACCTCGGGCAGGTCGGACGACATCAGGACGATCGCGACACCACTCGACGCGAGCTCGTTGATCAGTTGGTAGATCTCCTGTTTCGCGCCGACGTCGACGCCACGCGTCGGCTCGTCGAGCAGAAGGATGCTCGCGCCAGTGGCGAGCCATCGGGCGAGCACGACTTTCTGCTGATTGCCGCCACTGAGTTCACGCGCGCGCTGCGTCACGCACCGCGTACGGATGCGCAGGTTCCGAACCGACTCCTCGGCCGTGCTGGTTTCGGAGCGACGGTGCACCACGCCGAATCTGGAGAGCCGCTTCATAATCGTCAGCGCCACGTTGTCGCGCACCGAGCGCATCAGCACAAGTCCCTCGCGCGTGCGATCCTCCGTGACGAACCCGATGCCGGCGGCGATCGCGTCACGTGGCGACTGCATCTCGACGACTGCACCGTCGACCGCGATCGTGCCGCTGTCGAACGCGTCGAGGCCGAACACTGCGCGTGCGATCTCGGTGCGGCCGGCACCAAGCAAGCCGGCGAATCCCACGATTTCGCCAGCGCGCACGGAGAACGAGATGTCGTGCAGTGTGCGTCGCACGCACAGCCCTTGCACGCTGAGCCGCACGTCACCAGGAACGCGCGCTGCTGACGGCACCAGCTCATCAACCTCGCGATCAGTCATCAGGTGCACCAGCTCGCGTCGGTCTGCCGCCTGCACATCTCGTGTGGCGACGTTCCGCCCGTCGCGCAGCACGGTGATGCGATTGCCGATCGTGAAAATCTCGTCGAGCCGGTGCGAAATGTAGATCACGCTCGTGCCGCGCGCGGTCAGCCAGCGAATCGTCTCGAACAACAACGCCGTTTCGCGCACAGTCAGCGCCGACGTGGGTTCGTCCATGATCAGGATGCGCGCATCGAGCGACAGCGCGCGCGCGATTTCCACCAGCTGCCGCTGCGCGATGCTCAACGTCTCGACCAGCACTCCGGGGTCGACACTCGCACCGACACGCTCCAGCAGCACCACCGACTCGCGTACCATGCGCGCATGATCGACCAGCCCGACGCGCGTCGGCGCACGACCGAGGAACACATTCTCGGCCACACTCATGCCCGGAACCAGCGCAAGTTCCTGGTGGATTATTGCAATGCCGGCGTCGCGCGCCATGCGTGGTGACCCGAGCGCAATCGCGCATCCGTCGATGGCGATCACACCTGCATCCATCTGCTCGCCACCGCTGAGAATCTTCATCAGCGTGGACTTGCCGGCACCGTTCTCACCGAGGAGCACATGCACCTCACCGCGCTGCACGTCCAGGTGAACGCCGTCCAGCGCGATGACGCCGGGGTAAGCCTTCCGGATGCCTCGCATCGCGAGGGCCGGGGCCGGATCATCAAGGCGAGGCGCGGTCATGACCCGAAATTACACCGGGCGCAGGGGAATGCTGTCGGGTGCGCATTCCGAACCATCGTGCTTTGGTCGGCATCGTTAACTCTGTTCACGCAGAGGCGCGGAGCAACAGAGTACAAAAGGGCAAATGACGGATCCATCGCAAGACTTCGCGGAAGTGAACGTATTGACGGCAACGGTGATCGAGGCAGCAATCCGTATACACCGGGATCTGGGACCCGGGTTGCTGGAGTCTGTCTATGAATCCTTGCTGACGCATGCGCTCGAGAAGAATGGCCTGCACGTGTTGCGACAGCAGGCCGTACGACTGTCGTACGATGGCGTCACCATCGATGATGGCTTTCGCGTCGACATCCTCGTGGCACATCAACTCGTCGTTGAACTGAAATCCACCATCAGAATGGAACCGGTCTTCTTACGCCAGTTGCTCACGTACCTACGCCTCATGAATCTTCCGGTTGGGCTCCTGATCAATTTTGGAGGCGCAACGCTGAAAGAGGGTCTTCATCGCGTCATCAATTCACGAGTTGCTCCGCAGATTACGAGTTGACACAGTGAGATAGACTCCGTTGCTCTGCTTCTCAGCGTGAAAAGAGTTTGCGATCATACGATCAGCAGCAGAGCCCGTCCGGACGCACCGTCTTCAGGCCGGTGCAGGACGAGAGGACCGACCACTGAGCGCAAAGTGAGACCCCTACGGCATTCGCCCGAATTTCCGTAGCGCCGCCAGCATCCGGTCCACCGGCATCGCGAAGATGCGCAGGTCATCCGCCCCCGTCATCGTGTCGGCCGCCAGGAGCGCGTTGGTGATCGCGGCTTCCGTTGCCTGTGCGGTCGCCTTGAAGAGTGGCGAGAGGCGATCGTTGGCGAGCATGCGGAGCGCCGTCGTGGTGTCCGCTGCCCAGCTCTTCGCGTTGGCTGTGCTGAAGGCCACGAAGATGTCGCCCGAGCTGTTGCCACCGAAGCCGCCCTGCCGGCCGATACCGAGCGATACGCGCGTCGCGATGCGCTTCAGTTGATGCGGAAGGAGCGGGGCGTCGGTGGCGACGACGACGATGATCGAGCCCTGTTCCGTGTCATCGGCATCGTCGTCGCGCGTGGCGGGCGTCGTGCAGGCGCGGCGCGCCCGTGAGCCGGCAGGAATCGGGGCGTTGTTCGCAATGCACGGCGAGAGGTCGGTGATCTCCTCGCCCACCGGTGCGCCGGCGATGCGCAGGTCGCGGCGCGCGCCGAAGTTGCACTGCACCAGCACACCGATCGTGTAGCCGCCCTCTTCCACCGTAAGCTGGCGTGATGCCGTGCCGATGCCGCCCTTGAACCCCAGGCAGACCATGCCGGTGCCGCCGCCCACGACGCCTTCGCGCACGGCCCCGCCACGCGCACTGTCGAGTGCTGCGAGCACATGCTCCGTCGTCACGTGGAAGCCGTTGATGTCGTTCAGGCCTCCGTCATACGTCTCCGCCACGACCGGAAGCCACCAGGGCTGCAGCACGTTCTTGCGCGAGACTTCCCAGCGGATGATCGCATCGCGCACCACGCCGACGCTGTGCGTGTTGGTGATCGCGATTGGTCCCTCGAGATAGCCGCTCTCCTGGATCCACGTCGTGCCGGTCATCTCGCCATTACCGTTCAGCGCGAACCATGAGCCGAACACCGGATCCGCGTTATCGCGGCCGCGCGGGAAGACGACGGTGACGCCGGTGCGGACGGGCCCCTTGCCCACCACCAGCTTCCCGCTGCCTGCGATGAGCGTCACCTGCCCGACTTCCACACCCGCGACGTCGGTGATTGCGTTCCACCGCCCGGGCGTGCCGCCGATCGGCAGACGCAGGTCATGCTCGCGCGGCTTCGGCTGTGCATCGATGGTTGCAGCCGCGCACAGCGCGATCGTGATCGCGCCAGCGGCTCGCCGGACGGTCGAGCGACGCGTGAAGGCATGACGACGGGAAACTGGCATGTGCGTTCCTGGCGCGGGGAGCAGGCGTGTGCAGGACAGGCGCGCAGTGCGCGCGCTCACAACCTCGCTTGCGGCCCGTTCACGCGCCACGACCCTTCAATTTCGTCAGCATGTTCTCACTCCCCCACACCGCCGCCGCCGAGTATCGTCATTGGTGCACCGCGTTCCCGCCGCGCCAGCTCCAGCGCCGGTCCTCATCCCTTTTCCGTGCCCGTTTCATGACCATCGATCGCCGCACCTTCGTGGCGACGGCCGCCATCGCCGCCGCCACCGCTACGCTTCCGACATTGGCATCGGCCGCCGACGCGGGGCGTGATGCTCGCGAGTACTACGAGCTGCGCGCCTACCGGCTCAAGCCCGGTGCGCCACACACCCTGCTCGACGCGTACCTGGAACAGGCGTTGATTCCGGCACTGAACAGGCGCGGTGTCCGCAATGTCGGCGTCTTCACGGAGCCTGATGCGAAGGACGGTCCGGCGGTCTGGGTGTTGATGGCGCATCGCACGATGGAGTCGATCGGTGCGGTGAATGCGGCGATCAACACCGATCCCGCCGTCATCGCGGCCGGCACTGACTACCTCACGTCACCGACCACGAAGAATCCCGGCTTCGACCGTATCGACAGCTGGATCTTCCTCGCCTTTGCCGGCATGCCGCGCCTCACGATGCCGGCGATGACCGCCGGCAACCAGTCGCGCCTTTTCGAGCTGCGCATCTACGAGAGCTACTCGGAATTGAAGGCGTTGAAGAAGGTTGCCATGTTCAATGCCGGAGAGATCGAGCTGATGAAGGCGCTGGGTCAGTCGCCGGTCTTCTACGGCCAGGCCCTCGCGGGCCGCGACCTGCCGCAGCTCACCTACATGCTCTGCACGCCGGATCGCGCGGCGGCCGATGCGGCGTGGAAGGCGTTCGGCGCTCATCCGACGTGGAAGGCGCTGAGTACTGATCCGCAATATGCGGAGACTGTCTCCAAAATCACGAGCCGGTTTCTCGTACCGGCGTCCTGTTCCCAGATCTGAGGTCCGGCTCGCGGAAGGCAAACTGCTCGCGACTGGCGAACTGCGCGCGACTGGCGAACTGCACTCCCCTCACACGGAGTCGCGGAGGCACGGAGAGTCCTCACGAACGGTTTCCGCTGGTGCACGAATTGCCACCGCCTGAAGCTGAGGGAACTGCGTCAACGTTCGCGCAGGTACCACTGGTTCTTGAACGTGTAAACTGGCGCGGCTTTCTTGCCGCGTTAACTCCCGGCCGCAGTCGTCTATCCAATCACTCTGACGCCGAGCCCGATCATGACCGCACCGCGCAAGCTGTTCGTCAACATCCGTGTCGACGACCTCGAGAAGTCGAAGGCGTTCTTCAGCACCCTCGACTTCACCTTCAATCCGCAGTTCACCGACGAGAACGCGGCCTGCATGATCGTCTCGGAGAATACGTATTTCATGCTCCTGACCGACGCCTTTTTCCGCCGCTTCACCGACCGCGAGCCAGCCGACAACACACGCACTACGGGCGCGATGTACGCGATCTCGTGCGAGAGCCGCGCCGACGTCGATCGCCTGACCGAGAAGGCCTTCGCGGCCGGCGCGACACCGGCCATGCCGACGCAGGACCATGGGTCCATGTACGGCACCAGCTTCCGCACGCCGGAAGGGCATCACTTCGAGGTGATGTGGATGGATCCGGCCACCATCCAGTAGTCTCGTTCCGTGCACGAGCCGGCGAACTACACGCGCAGCGGAACTGCACTCCCCTCACACGGAGGCGCGGAGGCTCTCCGCGAAGAGTTGCCAACGGTGCACGATTCAAGAACACAAGAAGCTGTGGAAACTGCACGAACGTCCGCACAGTTCACACACTGTCCTGAATGTGAAAGCTCGCGCGGTTCCCTCGCCGCGCTGCTTGTTCCTCCGTGCCTCCGCGTCTCCGCGTCTCCGCGTGAAAAGAGTTGCCGTTGCGGTTGCAGTTGCAGTTACTGAGGCGGCCTACAAATGGTTCGTAATGTGCTCACGCGGTCTTGCTCTGCTAGTCTGAACGAGCTACGCACCAATATTTGGCCGGCTCAGTAACGTGCTTGTGACGCTCGACACACCGAAACGCCAGAAACGTCACAAGCGCTCACCCGCCGCACGTGTCAGTGATGACGCGCTGCGGCGGTTTGGCCGTCTGCTGCGTGCGTGGTACCGCATGAACGCGCGTGACCTGCCGTGGCGACGCACGCG
>ENA-OFCE01001237-OFCE01001237.1-metagenomes-genome-assembly--contig:-NODE-1237-length-13526-cov-25.365452_pt1 | contig 13526 bp, 9 predicted proteins | sample MGYA00153388_OFCE01 | MGnify analysis MGYA00153388
GCAAGAAAATAGTCAAAATGAAGTGTGAGGGCGATCGCTCCTATAAGAGTGTTAAGCAAGAAAAAAATAGCCGCGATCCCTCTCCAACAAAAAAATGTAGATCGCATGAAAAAATGATTAATATATAATTGCCAAAACATCAGTCAAAATAATTTACTGTCTCGCATTTCAATCGACTCGCATATCTGCTTTGGCAAACCCTGTATTCGCGGCCATCGCATCTGGGTTTCTCTGATTCTTGACTTTCTCGCTAGCGGCATGACTTTGGAAGAATTGCTTGAGGAATATCCGGGAATTGAACGAGAAGACGTTTTGGCTTGTATTGCTTATGGGGCTGAGTTGGCAAGAGATTGTTATGTCGAAATTCCTGTGGGTAAAAAAAAGGTAGATTTAAACGTTGACTTGTAGGGGCGGGTTAACCAACCATCTCTGACAACAACAAACAATCTCAAAAACCCGCCCCATCCCCATGCTAAATACCAAAAAACAATGGGTGCGTAGCGTCGCAAATCTCACAAATACGCAGCCTACCGGATGAGATTTATCGTTGGGTGAGGGCGGGTTTTCAATATTGTTTATTTTTGGCGCAGATGGTTGGTGAACCCGCCCCTACAACATCTAAAAATATTACAGATATTGTAGGGTGCGTGGCGATAGACAATCTCCGAACTAAATCGAAAATCTCATAGCGACGCACCCTACCAGATATTATCCTCAAAAACCGGGTTTCTGAACCCCCACCGGCTGAAGAAACCGGGTTTTTGGCTGCATCTGCCGACGGCAACGAAGTATTTTCGTCAAAAACCCGGTTTCTGGACTCGTCTGCCCTCGCCGCAATCAAAACTATGCGCCGACAGATTCCTTGGCAGCGTACAATACCTCAACGGTAATCTTCTCAATCCCTCGTTCTCGGGCGAATTTCTCAGTATTCCGCTTCACTTTACCCCGCACAAAACCGGGGATTTTATTCAATTCTGCCTGTCCTTCCTTCGTCCAACCCATATCGGAATCAGCCGAAATTCCCTTGGTAATTACTTCCTTGGTATCGTGGCCGCCGAAGATTTCTAACAGGTGATCTTCCATTCCCAAAGTAAAGGAATTGTAGACTAAATCTACGCACTGATTCGTGCCTTCATAACCCAAAAATGGCTTGTAGCCCATCGGGAAATTTTGGACGTGAATCGGTGCAGCAATGACACCACAAGGAATGTCCAACCGCTTACCAACGTGGCGTTCCATTTGCGTGCCGAAAATTGCCGAAGGTTCTGCTTTGGCGATCGCATCTCCAATTTGCCCGTGATCCTCGGTCACCAGCACTTCATCACAATACCCCTTTACCTCTTCCCGGAACCAATCAGCATCGTGTTTGCAGTAGGTTCCTGCCCACACAACGTGGATTCCCATCTCGCGAGACAAAATCTTCGTCATCGCCGCAGCGTGGGTATTATCGCCAAATACGACCGCTTTTTTGCCAGTTAAGTTTTGGCAGTCGATCGATCTTGAGAACCAAGCAGCCTGCGACACAAACCGCGTTTGTTCGTCAATGAAAGCTTCGTAATCAACATCCGCACCTTGAGCATTCAAAACTTCCTGAATCTTGCGAATACAACGCGCAGTTTCCACCACACCCATCGGCGTAATATCCACCATCGGTGTGCCAAATTCTTTTTCCAAATACCTCCCAGTCATCATCCCCAATTCCCGATAAGGAACCAGGTTAAACCAAGCCCGCGGCAGTCTTTTTAAGTTATGAACCGAAGCACCTTCGGGAATAACTTCGTTGACTTCTATGCCCAAATCTGCCATCAAACGTTTCAACTCAGTACAGTCGTGCTGGTTATGGAAACCCAGCGTTGACATCCCGATGATGTTGACAGATGGTTTTTCGCTTTTGGCTTCTACTAAATCGCCTTTTTTGCGGGCTTTGTTGATATAAAATTGGACGATTTGATCTAAAGTACGATCGGCTGCTTCCAGTTCGTTTACCCGATAATGGTTCACATCCGCCAACAAAACGTCGCCCTTAGCCTCCAATTGAGCTCGCTCCACGAAGTTTTCCAAGTCTTCTTGTAGAATGCTGGAGGTGCAAGTCGGAGTCAACACGATTAAATCTGGGTGCTCTTCTCTGTCTTTGCGGGTGATGTTGTCCACCACTCGTTCCTGGGAACCGCGTGCGAGTACGTGTCTGTCAACCACGCTGGTAGTTACCGGGGTGAAGTCCCGTTCCCTCTCCAGCATGGAGCGCATGACGTTAAAATAGTCATCCCCGATGGGTGCGTGCATGATTGCATGGACGTTTTTGAAGGAAGTCGCAACGCGCAGAGTGCCGATGTGGGCTGGGCCTGCGTACATCCAATAAGCCAATTTCATAGGTATTTTTCCTGGTGCTGGTTGAGATTTGCCCGATCGAGCGATTACTGTTAAATCTTAGAGTTGTTTCTCATTTTCTCACCAGATCGATCCTTGAAAAATAATGACTTTCTGAAGATTTACAGATGGCTGCAAGGCTCAAACCCTTTGCGGAAGTCGGATTTGACTCGCCGCTAAAACAACTTTACCGTTGTTTTACTGCAATAATTCTTAATTTATGGTCAATGTAGGGTGCGCTGCGGCGCACCTAATTCTGAGCAAGGTGCGCCGCAGCGCACCCTACATGGAGAGCGATAATCATATTGACTTTTTAGGCAACTCGGAATAAGCTATTAATTGAAGCAAGATTTTCCGGCTGCAAAAAGTGTCAAGCGCGGGAGATATTGACCTAAAATAAATTCTTAACAAATCCCATGAAACTATCCAAAATAGACTTGAGCAACGTATTAGCAGTTGGTCACTCTAACGGTCAGCTATGACTGTTGATCGATCGCGATTCCGAAATAGAGTTTATCGAAATTGCTGCTCCCGAAGCTGCAATGCAAGGGCTGCAAATGGTTAATTTCATCGCAAATACAGATTCAGCGGAACTCAGTGACGGTATTGAATCAAAAGAAATTGCTTCAAGCTGCGAACCAATTGCGATGATGTCGGTAGATTCCGAAATGGCTAGATCGATCGGATACGACGCAGAGGAGCAAGTTTTGCAAATAGAATTTAGCAGCGGGTCAGTCTATCAATACAGCGATGTGGAACCCCAAATGTGGGAATCTCTACAAGATGCTGATTCTACAGGCAAATTTTTTAACTCCGAGATTAAAGGTTATTATTCGAGTCGGCGCGTAGATGACTAGCGTGTAGTTAGGAGTTGCACCTTTGGGCGGTTTGATTGAGGTATGATGCCTTCATTCCAGCAATCTCCTAAAAGCTGAGATTGTTTTTTTTGTCAGCCGTGCGATCGAGCATCACAGTAAATCCTTGCACAAATACAGGATTTGTGCTTTTGTTTACGTAACTGCTGAGGTGACGAAAGCCCCAGGGCGCTTTTGTCACCTCAGCAGTTCTTTGCTGTCAAGGCGTGTCTTCCCACACATCCCAAAAGATATCTCTTGAGTAATAATGAAGAATAACATAGGATTTACAAAAAAAAACCCGGTTCACACGAAAAAATCTGGGTTTTGTCAACGACTATCAACCAAGAAACCGGGTTTCTAGCCCGCCGCGCGTAAGTCCTGTAATATTGACCAAGCACACCTAATTTGAGAGAACCCAACTATGATGGCAATTCCCGGCGTTGCAGTTCTCGCTCTCATTTATGAAAGCAGCACTTCTCTGGTTTACCGCGGCCGCAACGAGCAAGACAACCAACCTGTTATTATCAAACTGATCAAAGAAGACTATCCGACTCCTGAAGAACTGAATAGATACAAACGCGAATATGATATTACTGTCAACTTAAACCTCTTGGATGGAGTTGTTAAAGTTTACAAATTGCAGCAGGTTAGAAATAGTCTGGCAATGATTTTAGAAGATTTTGGCGGCGAATCGTTAAAAATCTTTATGGCTTCCCAAAAATTTACCCTTTTAGGATTTTTGACTATTGCCATCAAAGTTGCTGAGACTTTGGGCGAAATTCATGGCAAGAATGTAATTCATAAAGATATTAACCCCTCTAATATAGTTTTTAATCCAGCTACCGGAAAAGTTAAACTCATAGACTTTAGCATCTCAACTTCATCAAACCTGGAAAACGTTCCGAATAAAAATCCCAATTTTTTAGAAGGCACTTTAGCCTATATGTCGCCCGAACAAACGGGCAGAATGAACCGGATAATCGATTACCGCACAGACTTTTATTCCCTCGGCGTCACCTTCTATGAAATCCTGTCAGGACAGCTCCCTTTTCCCACTACCGATCCAATGGAGTTAGTTCACTGTCACATCGCCAAACAGTCAGTACCTCTGGCGGAAATTGCACCAGAAATTCCTCAAGCAGTTTCAGATATTGTGATGAAATTGTTATCAAAAACGGCTGAGGATCGCTATCAAAGTGCTTGGGGACTAAAAGCCGATTTGGAATCCTGTTTGTTTCAGTTGCAAACATCCGGGGTTATTTCTGAGTTTGCTCTCGGCAGCCAAGATATTTCCGACAAATTTCAAATACCCCAAAAACTTTACGGCAGACAGCGAGAAGTTGACACTCTTTTAGCGGCATTTGAACGAGTAGCAGCAACAAATAATCGAGCCTACAACATCAAACAGTCCCAGATTTCTGTGATCAAGAAAGAGATTAAATCGAAACAAGAAATTCCCGTGTCAGTAATCGCGAGAGGACAGCATAAATCTCGCAGCGAGATGATGCTAATTGCTGGTTATTCCGGCATTGGCAAATCGGCAATGGTGAAGATTTTAGACAAGCCTATTACCCGCAGGCACGGCTATTTTATTTGGGGAAAGTTTGACCAGTACAAGCGGACTATTCCCTACTCTGCCGTTGTCAGCGCTTTTTCGGAATTGGTGCGACAACTGTTAACTGAAAGCGAAGCTCAATTAGCAATTTGGCGAGAAAAACTCCGCACTTCCTTCGGTCAAAACGGGCAAATTATTATTGATGTAATTCCCGAAGTTGAACTAATTGTCGGAGCTCAGTCTCCTGTCGCTGAATTGGGGCCGACGGAATCTCTGAACCGCTTTAATTTAGTTTTTCAAAATTTCATTCGCGTATTTTGTCAGCCCGAACATCCACTGGTAATTTTTCTCGACGATTTGCAGTGGGCTGATTCTGCGACTCTCAAATTGATCGAATTGATGATGACAGATGAAGCAACCCAATATCTGTTTTTAATTGGCGCTTATCGGGATAACGAAGTTAGTCCAACTCATCCTTTAATGATGACTGTGGAGACGCTGCGAAATCAGGAAGCCATCATTAATCAGATTGCTTTGTTGCCGCTGGGAGTTGACAATATCACTCATTTGATTGCCGAGACTTTGCACAGCGATCGAGAATCTGTCAAACCCTTAGCTGAACTGGTTGTCAGCAAAACCGACGGCAATCCCTTCTTTGTCAATCAATTTCTGCAAACCTTATATCAGGAAAATCTGCTAATTTTTCACCCGCCGCAGTCGGGGAGCAAGGGCGGCTGGCATTGGGATATGACTCAAATTGAGCAGTGCGCGATCACTGACAATGTAGTCGATTTGATGGTGCAAAAGTTGAGGAAACTGCCAAGTCCGACTCAGCAAATTTTGCGTTTAGTTGCTTGTTTGGGCAACGAATTCGATTTAAATACTCTGTCTTTAATTAATGAAAAAGAAGCCTCGGAAACTTTTGCACAGTTACTGCCGGCGATTCAATCTGGACTAATTCTGCCAACTTCCGAATTGGAAAGTAAGTCACTCGATTACGTGATGTTTCCGCTGTTAATTCTGAATTATAAGTTTTTGCACGATCGCGTACAGCAAGCAGCTTACGCTTTAATCGATGACTCGCAAAAAAAGGCAGTTCACCTGAAAATAGGTAGGCAAATCCTAGAAAATACTCCGGCTGAGTATCGGGCTGACAGAATCTTTGAATTAGTCGATCACTTGAATGTAGCTCGATCGCTAATTCGAGACGAGCGAGAATTAATTGAACTAGCAACGCTGAATTTAGACGCAGCCCGCAGAGCCAAAGATGCCACTGCTTACGTTGCAGCCTTGCAGTATTTGACCGCAGGTATGGACGGTTTGACTGCCGATATTTGGGATTTCCACTACGACTTAGCCTTTGCTCTGCACATGGAGCGGGCAAATGTTGAATATTTAAACGGCTATTTCGAGCATTCTGAAGAATTTATTAATATAACTTTGGAAAAAGCGCGATCGCCCTTAGAAAAAGTAGAAATCTACAACCTGCTGATCGTACAGTACACCCTCCGCGCGAAGTACGAGGAAGCCGTTAAAGCCGGAATTAAAGCTTTGAACTTGCTGGGAATAGACTTACCACTAGACGGGCTGCAAAAAGTCATATCCGAAGAATTTGCAGCAGCCACAAATATTTTAGCAGGTAGAGAAATAGCTTCGCTGATTGACGCTCCCGAAATGACTGTCCCCGACAAAAAAGTGGCAGTCAAATTAATCACAAACTTATTAACATCGGCTTACCTCAACAACCCAGACTTGTGGAAAGTCAGCGTATTAAAAGGAGTCAATCTTTCTCTCACATACGGTTTAGTTCCCGAAGCATCTCTCTGCTACGCTGGCTATGGTATGTTCTTAAACGCTGTATCGGGAGACTACAAAGCAGCTTATCAATTTGCCATGCTGTCGCTGAATTTGAGCGAAAAATCGGGCAATATCGGCTTGAAGTGCAGAGCTTGTTCGTCGTTAGTCAGTATTTTTCATTACTGGTTCAATCATATTAAAGAAGCACACGCGATCAGCAATGAAGGATATCAAGCAGCTTTAGAATCAGGAGATTTAGAATATGCGGGTTATCTTCTGTCCAATCGCATAGCCAATTACTTTTTTCAAGGCAAAGAAATCTCGCAAATTCTGGCCGACACGAGCAGATATTTGCAATTCAGCCAAAAAACCAAAAATCAGCTCGTAACCGATACATTATTAGGCGTAGAGTTAATCCTCCGCAACTTAAGCCAACTCACTTCTGAAAAGTTTGTATTTGAAAGCGAAGATATCACCGAAGCTGAATATGTACATAACTGTCAAGCTCATCAAAATTTATACTCGCTCTGCCTTTATCAGATTCGCAAATGCCAGGTAATGTACTGGTACGGCAATTTTAATGAAGCGTTGCAACTAGCTTTAGAAGTAGAAAAGCAGCTATCTTTTATTACTGGAGCGATACCCGCTACCGAATGGAATTTTTTCTTTTCTCTAATTTTAGCAGCCGTTTTTCCCAGTGTTTCAGCAGACAAGCAAAAGCAATACTTGGAGAAGCTAGAGGCGAATCAAAAACAGATGAAAATTTGGTCAGACAACTGTGCCGAAAATTTTCTACACAAGTACCTTTTAGTACAAGCAGAAATAGCTAGAATTTCCAAAAAAGACTCAGAAGCTGTAGAGTTATATGACCTTTCCATAACTTTCGCTCAAGACAATGAATTTGTCCAAAATGAAGCACTAGCTAATGAACTAGCAGCCAAGTTTTGGTTGAGTAAAGGCAAATATCAATATGCCAAAATCCACTTGCGCGAAGCTCACTCGTGCTACTTGCGCTGGGGTGCCGTCCGCAAAGTTGAAGATTTAGAACAGAAGTATCCGCAGTTGCGAGAAATGATACCGCTCAACGGAAGTTTTAACAACAATCAAACTACAACAACTATTCATACTTCTACTGGTAGCGATGCGAGAGTGCTGGATTTAGCAACTGTCATGAAAGCATCGCTGGCGATTTCCAGCGAAATTGTCCTGGACAAGTTACTGGCTTCTTTGATGAGAATATCGATCGAAAATGCAGGCGCACAATCCGGTTTTTTAATCTTAGTTAGAGATGAAAAACTGTTAATTTCAGCTAAAGCCTCAGTAATTGCTGAAGATGTAGCGGTGATGCAATTTACGCCTGTAGAAGAATGTCAAGATTTGCCTGTGACGGTGATTAATTATGTGGAAAGGACTCGCGAAGATTTGGTGTTGAGCAATGCGGCGGAGGGGCGATTTACCGCCGATCCTTACGTGGCAAAACACCAGCTCAAATCTCTTTTGTGCACGCCAATCATCAATCAACGCAAACTAATCGGTATTCTTTATTTAGAAAACAACTTAACTGTCGGGGCGTTCAATTCTCATAGATTGGAAGTTTTAAGGCTGCTTTCGTCTCAAGTTGCTATTTCTTTAGAAAATGCTCTGCTTTATAATTCAGTGGAGCAGAAAGTGCAAGAGCGGACGCAGGAATTAAATGAAAAAAACGAGCGTTTAGAAAAAACTTTGCGCGAGTTGAAACTCACTCAAGCTCAATTAATTCAAACGGAAAAGATGTCGAGTTTGGGGCAAATGGTGGCTGGTGTAGCTCACGAAATTAATAATCCTGTAAGTTTCATTTACGGTAATCTAAATCCGGCTAGTGAATACGTCAAAGACTTACTGAAATTGATTGAAATGTATCAGCAGCATTATCCAGAACCTGCTGATGAAATTTTAGAGGAAATAGAAACAATTGAACTGGAATTTTTGATTGGAGATTTGCAAAAGCTGCTGGATTCAATGAAGGTGGGAGCTGAAAGAATCCGGGATATTGTGTTGAGTTTGCGGAATTTTTCGCGCCTCGACGAAGCGCAAATGAAGTCGGTTGATATCCATCAAGGGATTGACAGTACAGTGATGCTGTTGCAGCCGCGTCTGAGGAAAGAGGGTGGGCGTTTAGGAATTGATTTGATTAAAAAGTACAGCAATCTACCGCTAATTACTTGTTATGCGTCGCAGTTGAATCAGGTGTTTATGAATGTGTTGACAAATGCGATCGATGCGTTGTTGTTGGCGAGGGATTGTCCGTCTCAACCTCAAAATAATCCTACTATTACGATCGCAACGGAGGTGACAGACAGGAATACTGCGATCGTTAGAATGGCTGACAACGGCTCTGGGATGAGCACTGAGGTGCTGCACAAGATATTTGACCCGTTTTTTACAACTAAACCAGTAGGTTCTGGTACTGGTTTGGGACTGTCTATTTCGCACTCGATCGTTGTTAGTTCTCACGGTGGGAGTTTGACTTGTGTTTCTGCACCTGGAGAGGGTACGGAGTTTATTATTGAAATTCCGATCGCCCCGCGGCAGGTTTTGTAAGAAATAGGGCGAATATTGGGCGAATGTCCGGCGGTTGAAACCGCGTCTACACAAACAATGTCCGCCTCCGCGGACTAAGAAAATTGTATTTGGCGGTATAAATCGGCGATCGTAATTTCCACATTCACCGATTTAAGTAGTAAGGAATCGCCCAAGCCATACTCCGATAGCACCCATTGCCCCTGTTGATTGCGCCGAAACACCTCTACTCCCGCCTGTTCAACTTGCACCAAGACATATTCTTGCAGTGTTGAAAATTGGCGGTATTTAGCAAACTTTGTTCCGCGATCCAGAGCTTCTGTTGAAGGCGATAAAACTTCGATAATCAAGCAGGGAAATTGGACTAATTGGGGATCATTATCGCGATCGTCGCAAGTTACCACAACATCAGGATAAAAATAGTTTCGCCCTCCTTCTACTTGTACTTTCACACCTAAGATATAAATCTCATAGGGCAGGTTAAGGCTATCATCTAATAGCTTGAGGAAGTTGACGCAAACCCGATTGTGATTGCGCGTTCCGCCGGTCATAGCGACTACTTCGCCATCCCAACACTCGTAGCGTTCTTCTTGGGTGGGTTCCCAAGCTAGGTATTCTTCTGGGCTCATCAATGAGCGATCGGGTAAGGCAACCATAAGTGCGATCGGGGAATGAAGTCTGTTTTTATAATAGCTCGAAAATGGCGATCGGCTTTTAATTAAACCAAGTTTTCGTAAGATGTAATAAATAAGCTAAAAAGCAAGCAGGTAGCCATGACAGCCACCCTAATTCCAACCCCACAAGCCGGAGTTGTGCTGAAAAATATTAGTTGGCAAACTTACGAATCTCTGGTAAACGAGCTAGCCGAACAGCGGGAAATTTATTTAACTTACGATCTCAGAAACTGGGGTTTTTATAGTCGCGTGGAGCCTCAGAAACCGGGTTTCTTCGGAAAATATCATGACGATGCGTAAATTATCGCAGAAACCCGGTTTCTTGGATTGGGTGCGGGGTTCAGAAACCGGGTTTCTTTGGAAAATCTGGTGAGGATGCCATAATTATCGCAGAAACCCGGTTTCTTGGATGGTTGGGCGATCGCATGGGCTAGAGAGTCAAATATGTCGATCGCACTTGGATAGGGCTGGCAATGCCAACCCTAAGTTTTCTCTAATTTGCTACAGAGTAGCTAACTCTGAGGACTCCTTTCTGGGATTTAATTTTAGTCACTTCTACTTCTCTCAAGGTGCCAAGAGACTTAGGATGTGTCCCGCCACATGAGACAGCAGCAAAATCTCCGATCGCAATCTTGCGACTGCCGTAAGGATCGCCCTTGACTTGTACAGGTATATCTTCAACGATTGCCTCTGCCAGATCGGATTTCAAGCTTTCCTGAACCTTTTCAATGGGTGGTAAAGTTCCTGAAAATTCAACTCGTGCTTGTCCGGGCCAATGATGCCCTCCAGTTGCTTGCAAATCGGGGAAACGTTTCTCAATTAATGCTGCAATCAAGTGACCTGCAACATGGTGCTTAGCATGAACCAAACGATTGTTCATATCGATCGAAATGTTTACCTCCTGCCCAACTTCGAGATTTCCGAAATCTGCAACGTAATGATCGACATAGTTATCAGAATGAGAGGCATGAGTGACAAGAATATTGTCAATCAAGCCAATGTCAGATTTTTGTCCGCCCCCTTGAGCATGAAAAATCGTTCGATCTAGGCGAATAATCGGTTGCTCGCCATTAATCAATTCAACGATTTTTGCGGTTGCTTCCGAAAGGTCTGAGTCTTCTAGGTAAAGCTTAAGAGTAGTCACAATGAAAACCTCTAAATTAAAGGGTAAGAAACAGCAGTCACTAGCTCCAGTAAGACAGCGGGCGATTGAAAGAACGGAAACCAATAAAGCAAGAGCTACTCAGGCGTCCGCCAACACCAACACGCGATACAGAATGAAGATACCGCGAGTTAAACAGTATTAGATCGCCAATCTCTGGTTTAATTTCAAGCTTAGGAGGGCCAATTTTTTCAGGGTCAAATCCGTAGCCGCCTTGACGACGGCAATGTGATAAATTTTCGGGAAGCATAGAAGTATCCCATAATGACAAGCTGCCTCCTGACTCTGGCATATTGAGGTAAACGTTTGCCCCAAGCTGAATGCGAATTTCTTTGGCGCGCGGATTGAAATTAGAATCCTCTTGAATATTGTCATTGTGAGGGAAAATGTAAGACCCTTCTTTAAGAAGACGAGTCAACCCAACAAACATAGGTAGACCATCAATATTTTCGAGATGTGCTCCGGCGGGCCATACTTCGTCTAAGTTGAGTCGCAGTCGATCGATTGGTGAATAGTAAGGATCGAAAATTTCTCGAATTTCTCGAATGTTGTATCCAGCTTGGGCGTAGTATTGCTGCCAATGTACTGGGTCATTGTGTGTTTCGTAATAGGAAAGACGGTCGCGACCAATCTCTGCCGCACCAACAGTTGAATAGACTCCCATTCGTTCTTCACTAGACAACCGTTCTTGCACTCGTTTACAGAAAATCTCAGGATAGTAATGACGAACTCGAATAGCGAGTAATTTACCTTTGATGAGATCTAGAATTGCCTCTGAGTTAAGCACTCTTTCTAAATTCAAAAAACCATCTTCACCTGTCTTTGTTTCTGTAGTTTGTGCCAGCATGACCAGATTCCTTTAAGAAGTGTATAGTTTGGATTGGTTTGAGCCGAAGTTTTGAATACAAGGATTGCAGCAAGTAAGAATATTGCTCGTCACAAAAATTCTTGCTCAATTACGTTCTACAATATCGACTTATTTTTTAATGAGCTAGTCTTTTTTGTATCAACTTTCTAGAAAATTATTCATACTTTTTGATCGCCCGATTGAGACTTTGAACACAGAAAAAAATATGTTCTGATACCTAAGATATTTAATTGATAAGGGTTTGGGGTCTTGGTAGAGATCGGGTGACTAGCTAGAAAGCGCATGAGTCTTTTTTGAACTAAAAAGTATCATTTGGTGTTTCTTTGCCATGAACAGAGTCCACAAAGACCAGACTTGTTTTACCCAAAAGCCTTGTAATGGCAATGGTTTTGACGCTATACTAAACCAACGCTAAAAAGTATCTTTTGGTATTATGGGCGACGATCGCACAGCAATGGTCAATTGGGTCAAAACAGCTTTGTCAGATTTTCAAAATAGTCCTTTAACTGATGCCCAGTGCAGTCTGATCGATCAGTTTTTGCAGGGTAAGACGATCCAGAATGCTGCGAAGGATAGCGGTTACAGCCAAAGCCATGCCAAACGAGTCAGCGCGGACATCAGTGAGGCGATCGCCCTGGCAATGGGAGAATTGAAACCGATCAATAAGTCCTCCTGGCTGCCGAAGATCCGGGACTATTTGCGACAGCAGCCAAACTCCGATTCTGTAGAAGGTGAAGGGCCGATCGCACATCCCTCAGTACCAAACCAGAATTTTGTGGGACGCGAAGGGGCGATCGCCTCCCTCAACACCCATATCAACCAAGGCGCAAAAATCATCGTCATCCAAGCTCCCGGCGGTGTCGGCAAAACCACATTGGCTCACGAATATCTCAACTCTCAGGGTTTTGACTTAGTGCTAGACCTCCCAATGGCCAAGGAAAAAGAGAACATCCAACTTGTAGATAGCGTAATTGAAGGATGGCTGAAACAAGACTTTGATGAAGAACCAGGGCGTGAGTTTTGGGAGATGTTGCGGCGGCTAAAGCGGCAACTTCAAACTCGCAAAATAGGCGTGTTAATTGATAACTTAGAACCGGCACTAGATGGACAAGGCAGATTTATTGAACCCCATCGCCGCTATGTTGAATTGTTGCGAGTTTTGGCTGATGCAAATGTGCTGTCTGTGACGCTGATAACCAGCCGCGTTCGTCTGTGCGAACCTGATGTAAATGTTGAACACTATTCATTGCCGGGATTGGATGAGCAAGCGTGGCAGCAATTTTTTATGAGTCGCCATATTAATATAGATATTCCTACACTGAAGCCGATGCACAAAGCTTATGCAGGAAATGCGAAAGCAATGGGTATCCTCTGCGGTGCAATTCTAGAAGATTTTGATGGAGATATGGTAGCTTATTGGCGGAATAATAGTGCATATCTGTTGGTCAAGGCTGATTTAGAAAACTTAGTAACCAGTCAGTTCGATCGCCTGCAAGAACTTAACTCAGAAGCCTATCAACTCCTCTACCGTTTGGGATGCTATCGTTATCAGGATGTGCCGACTGTCCCGACTGAAGGATTATTGTGTTTGTTGTGGGATGTGCCTGAAGGACAGCGCAGACGGGTGATTGAATCTTTAGACATCTCCGAAAACAGTCAAAGCCTCTGTGTAGTTAAGCTCTAGGAC